>SWCB01000344.1_pt1 | contig 10630 bp, 8 predicted proteins | sample 4692901 | NCBI WGS metagenome assembly SWCB01 (sample SAMN10267276, study PRJNA491770) | bioreactor metagenome | isolation source: DHS bioreactor inoculated with subseafloor sediment | place: Japan: off Shimokita Peninsula | collected 2006-08
GGAAGCACCGCCAGTTCACTCAGCAGTTCCAGGGTCCTGACGTTGGCGTCGAGGCTGCGAGCGTGCTGCCATTGCAGTTGACCCAGCGCCTGCTGGTAGCGGGCCAAGGAAGTGGCCAGAGCGTCGCGGGCGTCCGAGGGCGCCTTGGAGCGGGCCGTGCGAGCGCTGCGAAGGGCTCGCTCCGCCTCCTCCAGCGCCTCGCCGTACGCCGTGTTGAGATTGGTCTCCGCGAGGTTCATGAGTTCGCTGTACAGCTCGCCAGCTTGGTCGACGAAGAAGCCTGCCAGCTCTTGCTGATCGGCGGCGGCTTCCTGGCGCCGAAGGAGGCGACCCTCCACGTCCGACTCCGCCTGCCGCAGAATCTGGAGGTACTCCTCGCCGTGGCTGATGAGTTCGCGGATTCGTTCCAGCTCCGGCTGCAGGGAATCGACCTCAGCGGTCAGCTCGGCGAACTGCTTCTCCTGGGAGTCGGCCTGGCCCTGCAGACCAGCGGCCTGCTCGACGAGGGTGTGCCGATTCGCCGCTCCCGCGGTCCGCTCAACCTCGCTCCGGATCTCGTCGGCCTGCAGACGGAAGTTCTCGTAGGAAGCTCGATGCTGCCCGGCCTCGCCGCGGACCTGGTCCAGTTGGGCCGCCAAGCGACGCTCCTGCTGGCGCAGGGTCGCGAGTTCCGTGTTGGTCGCCCGCCGCTGGTCCTCGATCATCTGACGCTCGGCCGTGGGGTCATAATTGCTGAGCAGCTCGGCGTTCTGCTGGACCCGCTCGATGGCCACCGCGGTCTGCCGTAGCCGCTCGGCCACGGCGGCGGCCCGTCGCTCCAGGTCGAGAATCTCGTAGGACCGCAGGTCGGTGAGCCCGGCGTGGGCTCGCGCCATGAGGCCGTTGAGAGCGCACTGCTGGATATCGAGGCCCTTGCCGGCGTCCTCGGAGAGGGTGCGGATGGCCTGCTCGTAGGCCTGCTCACGGGTCGCGGCGGCGGCTGGAGCGTGGCCGTGACTGTGCACCTGCTCAAGGATGCGATCCGACTCCTCCGCCGCCTGCAGGGCGGCGACCCGATCCGCCGTTTCCTGGTCCTCACAGCCCGTCAGGGCTAGGGCCAAGGTGGTGCCGGCAAGCAGCAACAACCCAAGCGGGCGGCGGCCGGAGCGTCCATTCAGTAGGCGATGTGCACTCATCGATGTCCTTCTCCAGGTGAGCGTCCGTAGAGTCGGGTCAGTGTAGCAGATGGCGGCATCGGTAGAGACGAGGGAGCGACGGGCATACCAGCCGGCAGCGAAAGTTACCGCTCGACTTCTCCCTCCGCCTCGGGAGCCTCGAACGTCTCGGGAGGCAGCAGGGAGGGCGGCTCATATTCAATCGCATGAGTGGGTCGGGGCCGATAGTGCGAGCCGAGCCAGGCCACGGCGGCGCGGAACTTGGCGTCCTCCCGGTCGCGGAACAGCGGCCGCCAGCCCTCCACGCTCGGGTGGTCGTAGGCCGAGAGATCGTGGGGCAACCCCAACTCGAGCAGAATCGAGTTCTCGGGATGGTCGAAGTCGAGCAGCGGCTTGCCCTCGGCGGTGCGGAATCGCTCCAGCGTCAGGAAATTGGAGTAGACCGTGCGGTCGCTGCCTCGATCGCGCGTGTGCAGGAAGAAGCGGCCAGCCTGCAAACCGCCGTGACAACGCGTTGTGCCGCAGGTGCTGAGCAGCCACTTGCGATGCACATCGTCACGGAAGAGGCGGAGCGACTTGGGCTGTTCCAGCACCTTCACGTCGCCGTAGAACTCCCGCGCCCCCAGGCGGAAGATCACCCCCAGCACCGTGGCGTCGGACTGCTGCATGAACAGCCCCCGAGCCGTCCGCGTGTCGGGGATGAGCGAGTCGCCGGTGTACTCCTCGATCAAGCGCTCACGAACGCTGCGGGGGATCACCATGCGCGGGGGGTCCTCGAGATCGACCTCGTACACCCGCAGAAGATTCGCCTCCCGGTCCGTGATGCGGTTGTCCGGCAGCAGCCGGTACAGATCGGCGCGGGTGAGGCGATCGTCGTCCTGACGTTCGGAGCGGCGGTTCTCCCGCTGCATCGTGATCTGGGCCCCGATCGTATAAAAAAGCCGGCGGGCGTCGATGTTGTCCGGATCCGCATCGAGCACCGCTCCGATCTCCTCAAGAGCCTCTTCCAGGGCGTCGTTGTCGCGCAACCACTCCGCCAGGGTGAGGCGGCGGGAATGGTCGTCATCGGCGATGCGAGCCCGACGGACGCGGTAGCGCTCTTCGAAGGTGGGAAGCAATTCCAGCCGACGGACGTCGCGCTGGCTCAGCTTCAGGTCGATCCCCGCCACCACGAGAATCACTTCCTCGTCGCTCTGGAACTTCAAGCCGCCGCGTATCCACTGGCCGCTGCGCGTGATGACGAGGGCTTCCGGATACTCAGTTGCCTCGGCGGTGACGCTTGTCTCGTCGTCCCGGGCATCGACCGCCTCGTTCGTTGCATCGGCATCCGCCGCTTCGACGACCTCGGTGGTCGCCCCCGCCTCGGCCTGCTCCTCAGAAGCCTGGAACGCCAATGCCGCCGTGCAAGCGAAGAAAGCAAGTCCGAGCACAATGCAGAGTGAACTGAGCTTCATCTGGTGCCCTCTTAGCAGTGGTCCGCCGATCTCGACGGAGCGAGCCCGGCGCGACGCAACCAGCGTCTTTGCAGGCTATACGGCCCGGCTGCCAGGGGCAAGCGTCCCCGTGGGGCTGCTGGAAGATTCCCGGGCGGCACGCTACCGTCAGAGCGTGGCAATACCCGACGCGAGCAACCCGATCGAGCTCCCCAGCCGTGGCCTGATCGACATGCACAACCACCTGCTGCCCGATATCGACGACGGGTGCAGCCAGGTCGATGAGTCGGTGGCCTGCGTGCGCGAATTGATCCAGGCGGGGTACGCCGGGGCGGTCTGCACGCCCCATGGCGGTCCGCGAATGGCGCCACGGAACACCCCGAAGCGCATTTCCGAGGTGCTCGCGGTACTGCGTGGCGCTATCGAGGCCGAGGGGTTGCGCTTTCCCGTCCTGCCGGGCTGCGAGTTGTCGCTGACGCCGGATCTGCTGGCCTGGATACAAAGCCAGGGGGTGCAAGCCTTGGGAGTGGAAGGCGACGCCCGGGCGCGACGCTGCGGGGCGGTGCTGTTCGATTACTGGGGCAGCGAGTGGACGAAGGACTGCGACGACTTCGTGGACTACCTGCTCGGGCAGGAGCTCACGCCGGTCCTCGCCCATCCGGAGCGCATGAACATCCACGACGGCTGGCTGGGCCTACTGGAGCGACTCGGCGAGCGCGGCGTCCTCCTGCAGGGGAACCTGCGGCCGTTGGTGGGAAGAGACGGCTTGCTCGCCCAGTATCGGGCCGAGCAACTGCTGGATCTTGACCGCTACGAGTACATGGCCCTCGACGTGCACCATCTCGGCTGCCTGCCCTCGCGGCTGGAAGGCGGTCGGCGCCTGCGGGCCGGCTGGGGTCGCAAACGCACCAGGCAGTTGCTGGAGACGGCGCCGAGGCGGCTGGTGGCGCTGGGGCAGTCGTTGGCCGGCGCCTCGGACCCGCCCAGAGCTTCATGAAGCCTGACGCAGCGGTTCCTCACCCTGTTCGATCGCATGGTTGGTGAGGTCGGCGACGCTGTTCGCTCTCTCATCCACGACGACCGGCACGCCCTTCTCGTTCTCGATGATGCGCAAGGGGCCCTTCAACTGATGCTTGAAGGTGAACGTGCGGCGGCGAACCTGCAGAATCGATTTGGCGTGGATCAGGCTCTCCACCTTGACATCCACCTCGGCCAGGCGGGCGATGCGCGCCTCCGTCTCGGCGATGCTCTTGTCGAGCTTGCCGAGGGCGGACTCGAGGATCTGCACCTTGAAGACGAGCTCCGTGAGTTCGTCCGCCTGCGCTCCCGCTCGCTTCCCGATCGCATTGCGGAAGGTATCGTGCTCCTGCTGAGCAACCTCGAGCTTCTCCAATAGCTGCTGGCGCAGGGCAATGGTCTCATCCAGCAGATCGTTCAGCTCTCCCACGCGCCCCACGCGCAGCTCGCTCGCCTGCGACGTGCTCCCGAGCACCTTGAGTTCCACAGCGCCGGCAACCGTCACACAACCGCCGATCAGCGTGGCGTGCCCGGCGAGAAAGCTGCCTCCGACGGTGACGTGGCAGTGCACCATCTCCTTGTCCACCGAGAGATTGCGACCGACCGTGCCCGTGATGCTGTCGAGGTAATGTGCCCGAAGCGACTGGCCCACCGCCACGGTTCCCTTCTCGCGACCGACCATCCCCCGACCGAAGTGGGCGTCGCCATCCACCTCGATGTTGGCCGCCTCGATGAGACCGTCGACCTTCAGGTCGCCCAGCACTTTGACCAGGAACCCGTCGCGGACGCCCTTGCGAACGTGCACGTTGCCTCGGAAGTGGATGTTGCCGGTGTTGAAGTCGACATTGTCTCGAATGTTCAGCTCGCGCTCGATCTTGAGCTTACCGCCATCCTCGACCAGCATGCCCGCCTGCAGGGCATACACGGAGCCGTCCTCGCGGAGTTCCACGGAGTCGTCGTGACTGAGCTCGAAGGCTTGCGCTTGCTTGCAAGCCAGGACCTTGCCGCGCACATCGACGCCGTCGGCACCGAGTTCCGGCGGCAGGATGTGGGCGATGAGATCGCCTTCCTCGATGATGAGCAGACTGGTCTTCTGACGGTAGTCGACGGCTTCGTCCGCGACCGCTTGCGCCTCGGCCTCAGCCGGCGCCTCGGCCTCCTCAAGATCCTCATCGTCCACCCAGGCGCGGAAGAACGGCGTTCGCCCCAGGGCGGCGACTTTCGGCTCGAAGCAAATGCGTCCACGGACTCCATGCACCGGCGGCAGCCCCTCGGCGAGGACCACTTCGAGATCCTCGCCTCGATCCGGCTCGAGGGACTCCACAAGACGTTCGATCGCCGCCACCACCTGGGCGGTGATCGCCACGTCGCGCTGCTGCAGGGCGGTGCGGACCTCCGTCGCCGGGTCCATGGGCGGATCGAAGTGAGGCCGGACCACCACCGTGGCGGACATGCCGTCCGAAGCGAGGATCACGCGCAAGCCTTCGTCTTCTGGTGGGGGTGCCATGAGCGTCCCTCCTATCCGGTCGCCGCTATCGCTGCCTCGATGCGCTGGGCGAAGAGATCCGGGGTAAAGGGTTTGATGATGTAGTTGGTCACACCCGAGGTGAGCGCTTCCACAACCCGCGGACGCTCCGCCTCCGTGGCCACGACAATGACCGGGGTCGCCGGGTCGAGCAGACGATACTCCCGCACGAAGCCGGGGCCGTCGAGACCCGGCATGTTCCAATCCACCAGCAGAAGCTCGGGGGCAAAATCCCGCACTTTGCCCAGCGCCTGCCGGCCGTCCGCGGCTTCCTCGATCTCCACCTCGCCCAACTGGGTCAGGATCGACTTCTGGATGTTTCGCATCGTCTGAGAGTCGTCGATCAGCATGATTCTCATGGTGGCTGTCTCCAAGGCCGGTGGGTAAGGGAACTCAACGATTCGGCCGCTCAGGCAGACCGAAGGGACCGGTCTGCGGTGGCGTGGACCGTCTCCTCGAGGTGCAGCTCGATCTGGAAGGAGCCGCAGTCGGTCTGGCAAGGCACGATGATGCCGCTGGGATCGGCGGCTCCCTCGGGGACAGCCCCCACTTCGACCCACGGCTGAGAGAGAAACACGCTCCGGGCGCCCAGACCGCGCTTGGCGTCGCCGGCGATCATCTCCACCAGCTCACCCACGGCGTCGACCAGACCAGGATCGTCCGCGCCATGCACCTTGCCCGTGAAGAGCGTCACCAGCCGCTCGGCGGTCACCCGGGGGAGCTTGATGGCGACCAGGCCGCTCACATCGCCCGTCAGCTCGATGGTGCCGATGACGTCGTAGGCGGGGTCGCCCTGGATCCGCAGCGCCGGCAAGTCGCAATGCACGGGAAGTTGCAGCATCGCCGAGCAGACGTGTTCGACGGAGGCGGCAAAGGTTGTCAGGAAGTGTTCGTCCATGGAATCTCGTACCTCTCGATTGACTTGGCCGGGGCGTCGAGGCGACCGGCCGACATCACGCACACAATCCCGCAGCCAAGGTCTCGGGCCAACACCAGCAATGCGCTTGCGGGGTGTGGATCTCCGTCAGGGGAGTGCTCAGTCCGTGCAGCGTCTCGGAATGCCCGATTAGCAGGCACCCGTCCGCGGCCAGATGCTCTTCAAACAATCCCAGGGAGCGCTGCTTCATCTCCTCGTCGAAGTAGATCAGCACGTTGCGGCAGCAGATCACATCGAACGAACCGAAGTCCGCCGCGCCGGCCCGATCCAGAAGATTGTGCTCCTGAAAATGCACCATCGAGGCGATCTGCGGATCAAGGCGAAAACGCTCGCCAGCCTCGGCGAAGTAGCGCTGGCGAACCAGGTCGGAGGCGCCGCGAAGAGTGTCGTCCGTGAAGACCCCCTCCCGTGCGAACGCCAGCATGCGGGCAGACAGATCGGTGCCCAGGATCTCGATTCGCCAGTCCGCCAGACGCACGCCCAGGAGCCGATGCAACAGGATGGCGAAGGTGTACGGCTCTTCACCGCTGCTGCAGGCCGCGGACCACAGGCGCAAGCGTCGTTCCCCCGCCCGCCGCTGCAGCAGGTGGGGCAGCAAGCAGCGCTCGAAGTGGTCGAATTGCTCAGGGTCGCGGAAGAAGCTCGTCTCGTTGATGGTGATGCGATCGCACATGGCGTGGAACTCATCCTCGCCACCAGCCACCGCTGACAGGAGTGCCAGGTACTCTTCGAAGGTGGCGACGCCGAGTTCGGTCAGGCGCGGTCGCAGGCGCGACTCGAGCAAGTACTTCTTGGCCTCGTGAAAACAGATGCCGCTCCGCGCGCGGATGAGTTCCTGCAGCGTGCGAAACTGCGACAGGCTCAGCGTCGGTTTGTCCGTGGCGGTGTCGTGCATCAGCGCGGTTCCATCCACACCAAGAGGTCACTCGCGGCGGGAACTCGAAGACCGGTCTGCCGCCTCCCTGGCGTCTCGTCCATGAGGCTCGCCAGCACTAAGTAGCGGTGAAGACGGGCTTTCCTGCTTCCCTTATCGGCACAATTACCGAGCCACTGGAGCACCCGGAGGGCGTCTGCCCGGTCTCCGCCGCCACCTCGGCGCCACGGCCCCGGCTCAACCTCATCCGGCCCCACCGGCCTGGTGCGATGGGGTGCACGAAGCCGTATCATCAAGCGACACTGATCGGCCCGCAGTGATGGCCCCGAATCCGGCCCCAGCCGCAGCACCCCTCGCAACCCGTTCTGCATCAAGAAGATGGAACCCGCCCGCGATGACCACCGCCCTCACAATCGGCACCTTCGACGGCGTCCACATCGGACACGCCGCCCTCATCAGGTGCGCCCGAGAGCGGCTCGGCGCTGCGGGGAAGATCGCGGCCCTGGCCTTTGAACCGCACCCGCTCACTGCCCTCCGACCGGACCTGGCGCCCCCCAGATTGACCACATTCGGCCAGCGGCAGCAGCTCCTGCTGGCGGCCGGTGCCGACGAGGTGCACCCCCTGCGTCCGGACGATGAGACGCTCGGCCTGTCTCCCGAGGAGTTCATTGGCCGCATCGTCGCCACCCACCACCCCAGCCTGATCGTGGAGGGATGCGACTTTCGCTTCGGAAGGCGTCGGGCGGGCGACTTCGACCTCTTGGTCGAGTTGGGGCAGCGGCACGGCTTCGAGGCGGTCTGCGTGCCGCCGGTCGAGGTGAGCTTGACCGACCACAGCTTGGTACGCGCCTCGAGTTCCCTGGCCCGCTGGCTCCTGCACCACGGCCGGCTACGCGATCTGAAGCGAGTGCTGGGACATCCCTACGAGGTGTACGGCGAGGTGCTGCGCGGCCAACAGCGCGGGCGAACCATCGGATTCCCCACGGCAAACCTGCACCCCGTGCAGACGCTGCCCTGCCCGGCGGTCTACGCCGGAGTCGCCACCACGCCGACCGGCAATGCCTATCCAGCCGCGATCAACGTCGGCGCTAATCCGACGTTCGGAGAGACCTACCGCCACGCCGAGGTGCACCTGATCGGTTGCCAGGAACTGGACGATGGCTACGGCTGGGAACTCAAGGTCGAGTTCCATGCCTACCTGCGCGATCTGATCCGCTTCGACGGGCTGGAAACACTGACAGCGCAGATCCGGCGCGATGTGACGCGAGCCCGGACGCTGCTCGGCGGCCGGGGCGAATGCAGAGAATCAAACCCGGACGTGGTCCACAACCAGACCGACGAACCGGCAAGGAGCGGCAGATGACCGATCAGGCGGGCTACACCTCCAACACCACCCTCGAAGCCATCGCCGATCGGCTGCGCGCGGTGAACACGATCCTCATCAGCACGCATGTGAAACCGGATGGCGACGCCATCGGTTCGACGCTGGCCCTGGCCCGGGCCCTGATGCGGCTGGAGAAGGACGTCACGGTCGTGCATCACGGCCCCTGGTCGCATCGCTTCGATCCCTACCTGGGCGATGTCGAGATCCTCCACTACGAGGGCCAGTGCGACCTCCCGGAGACGGAAGCCATCGTCATCGCCGACACCGGCGCCTGGTCGCAGCTAACGCGCCTCAAGCCCCATCTGGAACCCAGGCACGACAAGACGATCGTCATCGACCACCATCGCCACGGCAGCGACTGCGCTGCCCTACGCTTCATCGAGCCGGAGGCGTCCGCGGTCTGCGAGCCGATGGCACGTTTGTGCAAGCTGCTGCTGGACGTCGAGAAGCTCCCCGTCGACATCGCGGAACCCCTGTACTTCGGCATCGCCACGGACACCGGCTGGTTCCGCTTCAACTCCGTGAGGCCGGAAACGTTCCACCTGGCTGCCGAATTCATCGCCGCCGGCGTGGACCAATCGGCGATCTATCGTCACATCGAGCAGGGCGACAACGTTCCCAGCCTGATCCTGCTGCGCAAAGCCCTCGACTCGATGGAGCTCCTGAACGAGAACGGCTCGGCCCTGATGCTGCTCACGCAAGAGAACATCAAGGACGCGAAAGCCGACCCGGACGACACCACGGGGCTGATCGATGTGCCCCAGCGGGTGCAGTCGATTCGCGTGGTCGGCCTGGTGGTCGAACTGCGGCCGGACCTGACCAAGATCTCCCTGCGCAGCAAGCCCGGCGACCAGCCCGGCGAACCCTTCGTCAACGTCGACTTACTCGCCGGTGTCTTCGGCGGGGGCGGGCACGTACACGCCGCCGGCGCCAAGGTCGGCAAACCCGTCGCGGAGGTGCTGACGGAGCTGCGCGAACTGCTCAACGATCCCGATGAGTTCATCGGGCTGCACCAGGAACTGACCAGCCGACTGGAAGGCGAGGCGTAGCGACCCCGCCGAAAAAGAGGGACAGTTCCCATTTTTCGCATCCCCTAAATTAATGGGAGCTGTCCCTGTTTGTTTGGGGAGGGTCAGATGCCGAGCGCCTGCCAGATCAGGCGGCAGTTGCAGAAGGGAACGAAGGGGGAAGGCGTCTCTTCCGCCTCAACCTCCAGCGCGAAGTCAGCGGCATCGAGGTGTCGGGCCGAGGTGAAGGGCCACGGTTCGCCCGACTCCCCACCGATGAGCGCCGCGTGTCCATAGGTCAGGGCCGGTGCGAGGCGATCGCGCGTGTTGCAGAAAGTGGATCGACCGGCGACTTCACGAGCCAGGGCCGGCCCCTTGCCCGCCTTCTCCGTCCAGATCGTCGTCGCCCCGACCTCCGACCCGGTCGCCTGCAACTTGGCAAGCGCTTCCGCCGGCGTGCGGAAACTGATGACGACAAACCCGGGGCCGACCAGCGCTTGCCGGGCAATCGTCTGATCGGGACGCACCGCCGTGAGCAGAGCCGGCGTACCGAATCGTTCGACGGCGATGCCATCGCTCTTGGCCTGCGTGAGACTCGCCTCAAAGGCTGCCAGCGCCTGCTCCGTCGGCAGGGGCCCAAGTTCAGTGTTCGGATCGAGCGGTGAACCGATCCGCGCCGCTCCCAGGCGCAAACGCAGCCGATCCAGAAGCGCTGCCTCGATCGACTCCTCCACGAAGAGATGGCAGCCGGGCGCTTCGCCAGGCAGGGCCGGCGTGAAGGCCTGCTGCACGATTCCCTCCACCGCCTGATCAAGATCGCTGTCCGCAAAGACAAGCGCCGGGCGAATGACCGGCCTCTCCTCCGACTCTCCGGCCTCGGCGATCACGAGCGACACCAGTGAGCGCAAGGCCACCTCTTCCTGCACCAACTCCATCAGGCGCAAGATCGGCAAGGCCGCCTGCGGCTCAGCGCGAAACACTACCGAGCGACCACAAGCAAGAGCCGGCGCCAAGCTGTCCATGCAGGTGAGCAGAGACTGGTTGGCGGTGACGGGCACGACGACGGGCTCACCGGCGTCGGCCGTGCCGACCATGTGCGTCCACTCGGCGAAGCAGCGCCAGGCCGCGGCCAGGGGCGGCGCATCATCGTGCAGGGTTCGGGCGATCGGCCGACCGGTCGTGAGCGACTCCAGGGCGGCAAGCTGCGGCGCATTCGCCTCGACCGCCTCCGCCAGGCGCCTCATGGCCGCAGCCCGATCGCTCACCGAGCCCGCCCGCCCCACCGCCATCGGCTGGCTC
>SWCB01009376.1_pt1 | contig 10616 bp, 11 predicted proteins | sample 4692901 | NCBI WGS metagenome assembly SWCB01 (sample SAMN10267276, study PRJNA491770) | bioreactor metagenome | isolation source: DHS bioreactor inoculated with subseafloor sediment | place: Japan: off Shimokita Peninsula | collected 2006-08
CGATTCAATATTGGTAAACCGATAAAAAAACGGCCTAAAGAAGTTTATAAAAGACAATCCATAGGTCACTGGGAAGCTGATACAGTTGAATCAGGAAGATTTAATCATCAGCGCAAAAGTAAATACTGTTTTGTCACATTAGTTGAACGTAAATCAAGACTGTATCTTGTTAAACTGTTGCCCGATAGGACAAGTGAGAATGTCACGGCTGCGATGATTGAATTATTATCACAGTTTCCATCAGAACTTGTAAAAACAATAACATGTGACCGTGGAAAAGAATTTTCTAGATATCAAGAGATTGAAGAGAAGTTAAATTGTCAGATGTATTTCGCTGATCCTTATTGTGCATGGCAAAAAGGAACTAATGAAAATACAAATGGTTTATTAAGAGAATATTATCCAAAAGGAATGGATTTGTCACAAACTGATCATCATGAAGTTAATGAAGTATTAAATCGTTTGAATAATAGACCAAGAAAATGTATCAACTTTAAAACTCCATTAGAAGTAATCAATGAGCACTATGATGCGTTGCACTTGAATTGACAAATTATCATATAAAAAAAGGACAAATTAGTTGTCCTTTTCAAGTTTAAGCTGATCATCTTTAACGGTAAGTAAATATGTTTGGTGAGGTTCTACTGAACCTTCAATGATTTTAGTAGCAACCAAAGTTTCGATATGTCTTTGGATAAAGCGTTTAAGTGGTCTTGCGCCATATTCATCATTATACCCATGTTTAATTACATATTTTTGAATGGAATCATCAAAGTTGATGATGATGTTTTTATCTAGTAAACGTTTCTTAAGATCGTTTAACATCTTAAGTGCAATTTCGATTTGAACTTTTAGTCCAAGAGGATTAAAAATAATTTGTTCATCGATACGATTTAAAAATTCAGGTTTAAACGTTTTTTTGACTAGGTTTTGAACTTCTTTATGTGCATCTTCGTCGTTTCTTAATAAATATTCACTACCGATGTTAGAAGTTAAGATTATAATTGTGTTTTTAAAGTCAACAGTTCGTCCTTGATTATCTGTAAGTCTACCATCATCTAAAATTTGCAGAAGGATGTTAAAGACTTCTGGATGTGCTTTTTCAATCTCATCAAATAAGATGATTGCATAAGGTTTTCTTCTAACAGCTTCGGTGAGTTGTCCACCTTCATCATAACCGACGTATCCTGGAGGAGAACCGATTAATCTTGATACACTATGTGACTCCATATATTCACTCATATCAATTCTTATGATTTGATGCTCGCTATCAAATAATGCTTCAGCAAGCGATCTTGCAACCTCTGTTTTACCAACACCAGTTGGACCTAGGAATAAGAAAGATCCTATCGGTCTATTTTCATCTTTAATACCTGCTCTTTGACGGATGATTGCATCGCTAATTAAACGGATTGCGTGATCTTGACCAATGACTCTATTTTTTAAAGTTTCTTCTAGGTGTAATAATTTTTCTTTATCACCAGACATGAGTTTCGTGATAGGAATATGTGTCCATTTAGAAACTATTTCTGCAATACTTTCTTCACTGACGACTTCAGTTAAAAGCTTACCTTCTTTAGAACCTTCCTCAGACATTTCGTTGATTTTCTTTTCTAGTTCAGGAATCTTACTGTATTGAAGTTCTGCAGCTTTTTGATAATTGTTATCATTAAAAGCGTTTTGTAAATCAACTCTTAATTGCTCAAGCTCATTTTTCTTGACTTTAATCGCGTTTATTTGTTCTTTTTCTGCTTCCCATTTTTTTCGCAAATCCTTTTCTTCTTTTTTCAACGAGTCGATTTCCTCTTTGATTTTCTTTAAACGATCTTTTGATACGGGATCAGATTCTTTTTCTAATGCTGTTTTCTCAATTTCAAGCTGCATCAGTTTTCTTGTAACATCATCAAGTTCAACAGGCATAGAATCTATTTCCATACGGATAGAAGCACATGCTTCATCGATTAAGTCTATAGCTTTATCTGGTAAGAAACGATCTGATATGTATCTATTTGATAAAGTAGAAGCAGCAATGATTGCTGGATCTGATATATGAACCCCGTGATGGGCCTCAAATCTTGATTTAAGCCCTCTTAAGATACTAATGGTATCTAGAACAGTAGGCTCTTCAATCAACACTTTTTGAAAGCGTCTTTCTAGTGCTGAGTCTTTTTCAATATATTTTCTATATTCATTAAGTGTGGTTGCGCCAACGCAGTGGAGTTCGCCACGTGCAAGCATAGGTTTTAGCATGTTTGATGCATCCATCGCACCATCAACTCGGCCGGCACCAACAATCGCATGAATTTCATCTATAAATAGGATGATTTCTCCATTCGATTCTTTAATTTTTTTTCAAAACAGCCTTTAATCTCTCTTCAAACTCTCCTCTAAACTTAGCACCTGCAACAAGTGCTGCTAAATCTAGTTCATAAATGATTTTATTTTGAAGTCCAAGTGGAACATCTTTATCTACAATTCTTCTAGCAAGACCCTCAACAATGGCAGTTTTACCAACACCGGGTTCACCAATTAATACAGGGTTGTTTTTAGTTTTACGAGATAATATCTTAATAACACGTCTGATTTCATCTTCTCTACCTATTACGGGATCAATTTTACCTTTTTTGACTTCTTCTACAATATTACGTCCAAATTTCTCAAGAACTTTTGGATCGTTGTTATAATCTTCCATTTGCGTAAAGTTCATGATATGCCTCCTTTGGCAGTCTATTATTTAGAATGCCATTTATATTATAAATCAAACATTTGGCACTGTCAACTATAAAGTGCTAAAATATTTCATTTGATGAATAAAAGTTCTATGCTATAATGGTTGTGGTGATGAAAATGGTGAAAGTTTTATTCGTATGTCTAGGCAATATTTGTAGATCACCTATGGCAGAAGGATTATTTAGAAAAAGAGTTAAAGATTTAGGATTAGGTGATAAAATTCATATTGAATCAAGAGCAACATCTTCGTGGGAAATTGGAAATGAACCACACCAAGGAACCAAGAAGATATTAAAAAGAGAAGATGCGCTTTTTGATGATATGGTATCAGAGAAGATTACAACAAGAGATTTTGATGACTATGATTTTATTATTGGAATGGATGATCAAAACTTAAAAGATTTAAGAAAAATGGCTATGGATCAATATCACAAATTATTTAAATATCTTGATGTTTGTGAGGATTGTAAATACACAAATGTTGATGATCCTTACTATACAGGATTATTTGAGAAGACATATGAAGATATTCATAAATATATGGATATGTGGATTGATATATTTAAGAAACAAATCGTTTAAAAGGGTGTAATATGGATTGACTTTTTTAATAGTAAAAGTTATAATAATATAGCATGTTTTAAGGCCCTGTAGCCAAGTGGTAAGGCATGGCACTGCAACTGCCTGATCGCCGGTTCAAATCCGACCGGGGCCTCCATGATTTTAATACGGAGTTTATTTGTAAAACTGCCTAAAATAAGCATTTTAATGGTTATACAGGCTGGATTTTATTTAAATAAACATCCTTTTCTATAAAATAGAGAATAAAAAGACAAACTTAAATTCTAAAAGTTTATTTTAGAACTAGAGTTTGTCTTTTTTTCTTTTGATACCATATATAAACTCAACCGGATTTGAACTATCTAATAAAGCGGATTTGAACTTACTAAAAAAATATAATACCATGTTCAGCACCATAATTAGTCTTCCTTATTCGGTATTGGATTGAACCAGGAAGATATAATTCTTTTATTAAATTAATGTTTTCGTAATCATCACGTTTGCCTATAACAAAGATAATCTTATTACGTTCTAAAACAACGATTTTTGAGAAGAATTGCTTGTAGAAGAGCTGCTCTATGTATTCTAAAAGAAAGTAAAAGATGAAAGAAAATCATGATGTTTCTTGTATGTTATTTAGTAAGTGTAAAAGTTGGTGAGGATTAAACACCCAAAGGTGATATCGTTTAAATATGTCGAATGTAGGCTTTTTGAAAAAGAAATAATTATCGTTGAATAAGTTAATCACACAAACAAAGAAAACAATGAGTCAGAAATTAAAAATAGTTATTGAGACATTTTTCTTAAGAAGATGACATTTTTTTATTTTTCCAGTAATTGATTTCGAAATCATGTATATCTAACTTAAATTCTTTAGCTATTAAATTATATATTTTACGGACTAATGAATCTTGAGAACTAATTTCTAATGTGTTAATGCATAAATGAATTTCTTTGTTTCTTTCTTCAATTTGATTCAATTTATTAAAATAATAGGCCTTTAGATAATATAGATGTGAAAGTAGATAATAGTGATGATATTGAGCGGATAATCTCACACCGATATCACATAACTCAATAGCTTGCTCAAAATGATCATTTGATCCGTGTATCCTTATCACAGTATATAGAACAATTAAATAAAAATCTAGAGAATCTAGGTCGTTAATCTCATAAATCTTGAGTGCTTCAGATAGTTTGTTGATGACTAAGACACTATCAGAATCGTTTAAATCTGTATTAATATTTGATAAAATAATCATTTCATAAAGAGATAGAATTTCATATGACATTAATTCATTAAAATTAATGAGTTTTTTGACTTGTTCAATATAATGATATTTTGTTATTTTTTTACGTTTATAATCAAATAATAGCGTACAAAATCTTAACAGCATTCTATCAGTTTTTCTATCAATATAGATTCATTTAGTTCTTTTAACTTTATATCTAATCCATCCAAATGATCGCTCAACAACTTATTATATAAGTTTTGAACGATCTTTTTTTCTTTTTTAGATGTGTCTAGATAAAACTTTAGTACCTCTTCAATATTCATGTTTAACCTTTCTATGAGTGAAAAAAATATTCCTGATGGCATACTAGATGATCCAGATAAATATCTTCTATATTGTCTTACATCACAAACATCATTCACAAATTTTTCTTGACTCCTATAACCTCTTGCAACGCGTAATCTCTCTAATATGATAATACCTTCATCCATTAACATAGTCCCTCCCAAATATCAAGGATAAAATTGTCCTGTTTTGTTTGTATAGCAAAAGTTATCCTTGAACTATACCGAGAAAGGAGGATACATATGAAAAAGATTATACTTGTTTTGCTGATATTATCTGCAGCAATGACACTTTCATTGAGTGCTAACGATAAGCCGGAAAATTTAGAAATATCATCTGAAAGTCAGTTGATAACACTAGATGGAGATGGTTTAGGTGGCGCACCTATTAATGGTGTAGTAGAAGGATAAAGAAAAAAATGTGTGCAAATTCTATTTTTGATTTGTCTTTATGTATAGAGATAAATAAATTAGAAAGGGCAACACCAGGTGTACTACCTATCCAAAGGGGAAATCGTGTTGATTGAAGAAAATATCTTCAAGGGTTGGATAAAACATCACGTCTGGTCATCATATGTATAAATATGGGAATGGAAAGGATACTAAAAAAATATGAGAGTTTGATGCTCATTATCATCAATCAATTAAGTGTCGGAAATTATGATCTTAGAGAAGATCTTAAACAAGAATTGAGAATGCACTTGTTTTGTCTATATAAAAAGAGAATTTTTGATTCAAATATCAATAACATTGATAATTATGTATTTATAGCCTTGAAAAGAAAAGCTATCAATGTTTTGAAAAGTGAAAAAAGAAATCAACATGAATCATTAAATCTAAAAATAGATATCTCAGGAAATGAATATTTGAACATATTAGAAAGTCATAATGAAGATAAGCAAAACATAGATCTATTTGAAAATATTATAGCATATATGTCTCATAACCTAAACGATGAAGAGCAAAATCTCATTAACCTTTATTTTTTTATGAATATGACATTTGATGAAATTGGTAAAAGTTTTAACGTATCAAGAGAAACGATCAGACGAAGAATCAACAAAGCAATAGCAAAGATAAGGAGGTGGTACAAATGACAGAAGAAACAGAGTTAAACAAACCAAACCAACTCAATGATTTTGAAAAAGATAAAATAAAAAGTCTAAATCAATTTTTCATGAAGAGTATTACACATGGATTATTATTTGCCTTTATACTATTTATCATTACAGTTGGTTTGTTGTTGTTTACGATTATTGCTACAGACATGGATTCATCAGTAAGAATTACGATTATTTCCATGGTAGCAACCTTTATTCTTACAAGTAGTAAAACACTCATGGATAGAATAGTTGAAATTACAACGTATACAATGAGATTACTTGGAGAAGAACAACGTGGATTCAACAAAAAAATCGGTATAGATGTTGAACCAGTTGAGTTTGAAGAATTATCAGAAGAACAAAAAGATCAATCATAAAGAAAAGAGGATAAAATAAATGAATAAAATTGATCAAATTGAAAAAGTAACAAGTTACAACGAAAAGATTAAACTTAACTTCATCCGCTTTTTATTAAAAGAGGAAGATTTTGGTTTCGATGACATGAAGAGTCAAGAAAATGAGGAGTATGAGAAATTATTAAGTGCATATGAAATCTTTCTTAATTCAACATTAGACAAAGCAGCTATCAAAGCTGTACTTAACGCAGTAAATGGAAATGAAGAGCAAATGGATACAAACTACATTGAAGAATTACTCGCAAGTGATTTTAATGATTATTTAATGTCAGAATGTGTAAATATTTTTGTCGATATTGTACAAAAGCAAGTTTTCTATGAAAAAACTGAGGAAATGGCAAAACTTATATTTAATAAATTACTTGAACTCAATGGATATTGTCCTGTTGTGTTTTATCCAAAACTGACAAGAAATCTTCTAGATCATATTCAATCAGGATCGACAGAAGAAATCGTCGAGAAAATTTTCATAAAACTTATATTTAGAACGATAAAACATTTAAATACAAAACGAATACTATTGACACAAGAAACTGTGCTTGATCTGATTTTGAAACATGAGGAAATGATTAAACAAGTATATCATGTAGATTCATTAGGCATATTTGGTTCGTTTGCTAGAAATGATCAAACCGAATATAGTGACATAGATGTTTGGATTAAAGTTAACCAAGATTTTTCAAATGAAGATAAATATGCTTTAAGCGTATTGCTTCAAACAGTTCTTGGGTTATACGTTGATTTAAGCTTATGGACAGCTGAACTAGATGAAAATCTATTTCATGATTCATTAACAGTGTTTTAAGGATATGAAAGTAAAATTCGGAATAAATGATAAACTGTTTTATCGATTTATTGAGTTCACTAGTAAACTGAATCATATTGATTTGACACATGAAAGTTTCAAGTTAATTTGTTTAAATCAAGATACACCACAAACCAAGCAAGAAATACGAGTTAAAAGATTTGCAAATGCATTTAGATATGTTGTAGACAATAGTCATTCAGACTTAACATTAGAATTTTTAGATACTGTGCACTTCTTATTACTAGGCAGAAAAATGTCAAATAAGATTAAAAAAGATTTGCTAGAAAAATATTATCTAATTTATGATGATCATCCACAACTTAAAGCATCAAAGATTCATCTGTTTATGATAGGACAAAAGTTGAAAATGAAATCAGAACTAGCATTTCTGATAACAAACTATATTTTGATTAAGGATGAAATATTTCCAATCATTGTCTATCCAAATGATGCTAAAGTATACAAAGATGCAATCAAAATTAGATTAGAAAATCCGAATCAATTCTATTTGTTTTTGTTACAAAACGAACACTTCATTAGAAAAACACATCAACATAAAATGATGAGTATAAATGAACAAAAAACAAAAGATGAGGTTATTAGTATTCTAAAAAGCGAAACAAATACACTAAAAACTAAATATCATGTCAAAAAGTTATATCTCTATGGATCTTTTGCAAAAGAAACAGATACAGCAATTAGTGATATTGATATTCTTGTTGTATTAAATGACTACATGATTAATTATGAAAAATATGAGATCATGAAAAAAATCAAGAAATATCTTTCTGAGATTATGGCTTATCGGTTAGATGTTATGGAATTTAGCCATGCACTGTCATCTCTTGAAATACATGAGATGACACATATTATAACAATCATATAAAAGGAGAAAAAATTATGATACAAAGACTAACAAATTTAAACGGATTAACCGTTGAAACAAACTATTTACATCCTACTGAACCAACAGTAGGAAATTATAATATTGGAGAAATCAATCATTTAAGCATGGATGATGGATTATTATTAATTAAAATAAGTGGTATCACATATTCATATATTGATGAAATAGCTAAAATGAAGTTGATTCTTCCTATTTCGGGATTTAGTGATGGAACTAGATTTTTTGCAAGAGAAGTGACAACTTCTTATACACCAAGTTCAGTGAATTGGAATACAAAGCCATCCGTCAATACAAGTCAAATTGAATCAGAACATTTCGTTGAAATATTGGGTTCAGGATTGACTTCCCCTACTGCACAAGCAGTTATATTTGATTTAACAAATTTAGCAAGAAAATGGAAAGAAAGTGGTACATCAAATAGAAGTATTGCTATCTATACAACTGGAACTTGGGGTTATATTTATACACCAAGATATACTAGTATTTTAGATACTGAACAAGTATTAGTTATTGAGAATGCTCGACAAACAGGGCTTGCAAGTCATTTAAGCTTTACTGAACAGGAAATTGGATTTGCTGGAAAGAGTTTTATTAATAACTTTACGGGTAAACTACTAGCTGCTTTTTCTGGCTTCAGTACTGACTCTCAAAAAGCACCTATTTCATTTGGCGCATTTTATGCTCAACAAAGACCGGTTGGTATTTCACCATTAAGTTATAAAAAAACGATGCCATATTATTGGCGTTCTAATTTTGACTATGGTGTTTCTCAAACAACAAAACGATTTACAATTGTGCATCCTGATGGTAGTGTTCAACATTATGATGAAGTAACCCCTGAACAAGCAGCGCAATATAACATAGAAACAACACTGGACAAAGTATACATCAATTTTTTTGATTTTTCTTACCTAGAAGATCAAGGTGATTTAGTCATCTATGATCAACAAAAGAATCAAATGAAATTATCAAAAACTGGATTAATAAAAGAGGTCAAAAAGGCAGATGGGTCTACGATTACATATGTGAACGATGGATCTAGAATTGTTTCAATCAATGCTGATGGAAAAACTGTAGCATTTACATATCTAAGTGGAAATGTACAAAGAGTTGAATTTATTGAGGAAGAAAAATCAATATTTATTACTTATGGCACTTATGGTCCAACTAGCATCAAACTTCAAGATATTACTTATGTATCAGAAGATACCTCAAGTGGTGGCACTACATCAACTAAAACTTATGTTGATCGCTATGAAGCAAGATATGAGTATAGTGGATCAACACTAATAAGAATGATTGATGTGAAGATGAATCTAGCTATGAAGTTTACCTTTACTAGTTCAAAAGTAACTAAAATTACTAATCAAGTGTATTCACCACTAACGGATGGTGCTTACATAGATATTTATTATGATGCAACAAGAGCACACACTAAAATAACAGATTATCAAGATAATGTGACATATTTATATAAAAATAATTATGGACAATGCATTCAAAAAGTAGATGGAGATGGCAACGCAATTGCCATGCGCTATGCAAATGTTTCAGAAGATGGTACACAACAAAAACTTCAAGAAGCATCAAGTGCAATTTATAATGTTAGAAATATGATTTTAAATCATTCATTCGATAGTTCTGTTGAACCAATCGATTCAGATGCTTTAGGATGGAAAACTAATGCACCCTTGACAGTTAAAGTTGTAGATGGTGGTGTTTATGGCGATCAATGCCTAAGAGTAAGAAGAGAAAACGCTGGAGTTTCGATTATTAATCAAACTATTGAGCCTCCTGTTGGAAATCATAAAATTGTCTTTTTTGCTAAATCTAAAAATGCAGTAGGTACTGCAAAAGTCAAAGCTGTATTAAATTATTCAATTCGAAGATTAGCTTTACCTGGAGAAATTGGAATACTTGATCCAGATGGCAATGCTTATGTGATTGTTGATGCGGATACCATCAATGTTGAAAGTATTAATATTATTGGTTTTGAAGATTGGACTAGATTTGAGGTTAGTGGATTAAATATTCCATCAACAGCAACATCTGCATCACTTGAAATTAAATTGGAGTGCTCTCATTCAGAAGGTGATGTTTTCTTTGATGACTTTCAAATGGTTGCACCTCAAAGATCAACATATAATCTGATTCAGAATGGATTTTTTGATGGAGAAACAGGTAGCATTCCAGTTGGTTGGACAGCATCAAGTGAAAACACATCAAGTGATCGATTAGTATCATCAAGTCTTGTTGAACCATTTGATACGATACTAGGTGCGAAAAATATGATGTTTGTTGGTGCATTTGATAAGCACAAATCTATTTCAAGACATTTAGATATCAGTGGTGGAGCTGGTGAAGAATTCTCATTGATTTCTTGGGCTAAAGGATATGTGTTAGATTCTGATATTTTCAGAGTGAAAGTGCTTATTGAATATCCTGAGTTTGAAAATGAAGAATTGTGCTCTGCTATGAAAAAACAGGACACGCTCCCCCCCTTTGTAGATAA
>SWCB01012064.1_pt1 | contig 10610 bp, 9 predicted proteins | sample 4692901 | NCBI WGS metagenome assembly SWCB01 (sample SAMN10267276, study PRJNA491770) | bioreactor metagenome | isolation source: DHS bioreactor inoculated with subseafloor sediment | place: Japan: off Shimokita Peninsula | collected 2006-08
GGAGTCTTTTGCGTTTGTCATCGTACGAAATTTGTATAATATAAATGGTTTACCTTTTAATCCGGGTCTAAGCTGTACAAAAAATACAGGTGATCCGAGTAAAACTGTTATAAGAAAAACAATCAACAAAATTACTGGTGAAAATATAATTAATATAGTAAACGAAGCCAAAATGTCAAATATGCGTTTTAAAATCAATGAAATTCCATTCTTTTAATTGTAAATTGTAAATTGTAAATTGTAAAAATAATAATATTGTCTTAGCATTTAGTTAATTAAAGAAAATGATGATATATTATCTCTTTTGATACTTTTCAAGTAAATCTTTTAATCCCATTTTAACAGGTAATTGCCAAAGTAATTTACACCAGTCATGATTACCTTCAAGTAATCCTGGACCTTTCTCTGTGACAACAATATCCCACCCAATCGATTTGTTCTGTTTATTCAATAAAGCAGCATCCTTAGCAAGATTTAATGTTTCAGACCAAAACGGAATTTGGAATCCTAATATTGCAACTCCAGTAATAGGGTGAAATTTCTGATCAGATTTGTTTATTTCACTATAAACAGCTGGACCCTTAATTATTCCAGTTTCTTCATCAATTGGGGCGGCTAAATTTCCAGCTGCTAGATTATCAACCGGCGAATTTTCTGAAATTCTTAATCTACATCCAAGCAAATTTACTTCATCATTATCATTTAATTGTGTAATAATTCTAACAGTATTAACACCTGAGGGAGAAAGCTCATTAAGAATATGGTGTTGATTGATGAATTCTTCAACCATATCATATTTATTTGATTTCATGTACTTTACTAAGGACATAGAATTAAAGTCTTTTGTTTCTCTAATTTCTATGTGATCACCACATTTGCCATTCGATATTTTAAAGACTAATTTATTTGAAGGATTATTCAGCAGATCAGTCATCAATGAAATATTATTCAGATCCTCAATACTATAAACTTTATGATTAAAGAACTTTTTATAACATTTATAAAATTGCCTTTTATCTTCAAGGATATATCTTTCTTTTATGGGATTCATCTTTAACTGATATTCATACATATATCCAGTCCCAGCCCAATTGTGTTTCTCAAATTCAGTTCGTTCGTAAAACCTAAATGAGAAATAGTCTAATATTCCTATGTTATAATGAACTGCATCAAATAATGATAAAAGAAAAATTATTGAGCGAGGTTTTTGAGTGATTCTAGAAGAATAAAAAAGGAAATGACTAAGTCTTTGCCATTCCATTTTTTTAATATAATATAAAAGATAAAATAATCGTTTAATATACTGTTTTACATTATTCATTTTACATTATTCATTTTAGATTATTACTATAAATTCTACTAATAGATTCCAATGAATTTTCAATGGAAAATTCCTGAGCTTTTTTATGTCCTTCCAAACCCATTTTTTCCCTGAGTGAGGGATTTTGATATAATTTCAATATTGAATTTATAAAAGTCGATCCATCATTTTGTGGAAAGAGATATCCATTAATACCCTCTTCTATTAATTCTTTATGACCTCTGTCCATACTTGCGACTACCGGAACGGCGCAAGACATCTGCTCAACTATTCCTAATCCTAATCCTTCTTGTCTACTTGAAGATATTCCAATATCAGCAATTGAAGCAAAAAGATCGACATCACTACGAAATCCTAGAAATTTTAGGCAATTATGTACATCTAATTCATTAGCATAATTTTTACATTTTTCAAAAAGAATGCCTTTCCCTATAAATAACACTTTTAATTCAGGAATATTTTCTAGGAGTTTAGGGATAGAATCAATAATAAATTTATGATTTTTCCGTGGTATAAATTCAGCAACATAGAGAAGTATAAAATCATCTTTTAACAGACCTAGTTTTTCCCGTATCTTCATTCTTTCTTCAGGTTCCCTTTTTATAAATTTCTTATGATCCACACCAATACCGTTAATATGAAATATTTCCTCTGATTTTAATTTACTTTTTGCTAACTGATAATCTTCTCTATTTATTGTTATGATACAATCAGTAAAAAAACTTAACAACCACTCGGAGGAATAATATAATAGCCAATTTTTTATTGACGCTCCTTTATAAAAATGAAAGCCATGAGCAGTATATAGAACTCTTGCTCCTTTTTTTCTTGCCTTTATGGAAGCAATTCTAGTTAGCATACTTGGTATTGGAGTATGACAGTGTATCAAATCATAATTATTTCTATCAATAACGGATTTCAATCTGAGAAAAGTATTAATAATATTAGTATTGCAAAGAGAGCGTGGGAATGGCAAATAAAATATTTTGTCTGCAAATTCGAAAATATGATTACCGCGGTTTTCTATTGCAAGATGGACTTCATAATCATTCTCTTGTAACCACTTTATATAGGGTAAATGAAAAGTATGAATATGAACGTCAGAAGTTGCAACATAAAGTATTTTCAATTTATACCATCTTAGTATTAGTTAAAAAGGACATGTAAAAGTCTTCTCTTTTAGATTGTAATTTATCTTTCTCATAATTCCTAGATTTACTAAAATTATTATTGGCTTCCCGAAGCATTTTTTCTGCCGTAATACTTGTTAATAATTCATAAATTTTTGTGATATCTCCTTTATTAAAAATAAAATCTTTATTTATAAGTTCTGGAATTCCCGCTGTATTTGCCCCAAGAACTGGGCACCCCATTGACATGGCTTCAATAATAGCACGTGGTAAACCTTCTTGTTTGCTAGGATGAATATATATGTCAATATTTTCCATAAATTTAAAAACCTCACAGTGCCTTAACGGGCCAATAATATCTATTAAATCACTAACTCTATACTTCTGTGCATAATTTTTTATTAATTTTTGATCACCTTGGCCAACTAATTGATATTTAAATATAATTCCCTGTTTTTTCAATTTACTTATTGCTTTAATTACATCACTCTGAGCTTTATATGGAACATTTAATGCTGCTACCGTACCTAATATAAGAGGTTTTGTGAAGTCCGTTGTCCTTATTTTCTTTAATCTTTTTTCAAGATTACTATCATTGGCTTTATCTAACTCTACATTTGAGCAACTAATTTGTCTTGCTTTAGTAGGATATCTACGCTGTAAAAATTTTTCTGTAACATAAATAACATACTTCGCATCCTTTAATTTATTTTTCTGCTGCCAGTATTTCAATGGAGCTATCAATTTACCTTTCCAGTTATAGTACCAGTAAGCATCGAAAGTACATGCTACAAATTCAATAATATACGGTTTATTATATTTTTTTGTTAATTGAACTGCAATACTACCTGATGCACTTGGTTGACGGATTATAATAATATCGTTATTTACAATAGCCTCATTTATGATCGATCGGGCTTTAAAGATTTTATAATATTTTGATATGCTTTTAAAGTTTGGAATTGAAATAAAATTAAAATTCTGACTTTTAATTTCAGAAAACTGGTCTTTATTTTTACTAATCAATTGACTTCTTGTAAGGAATGTAATCTTATTGCCTAAAATTCTGTATCTCTGAATCAACCTATCATTTAGGTGAATGCCATAAATGCGACCAAAATTATCAACATACATTGGACCATCATGAATAAATAAGATTCTATTTCCCATCTAATAACTCATTTATAAATAGGTTGAAATTTTTCTCATGATCGTACGTAAATTTTGCCCAACTTTGGTAGGTGTATTTTTTTTTAAGTTCTGGATTTATTATTAAATTCTTTATCACAGAAATTGCAGATTCTGTATCGGTTGGATTTAATAAAGTATTATGAGCTATTTCTGGTATAGATTCTTTAATTGGTGGAATATTTGAAGTTACAACTGGTAAACCGGATAACATTGCCTCAATTAGTGCATTAGGTTGTCCTTCAGTTAGTGAGGGGAAATAGAATAAATCGAGTGTCCCTAATACATTTGGAATGTTATCTTGCAATCCTAATGTATATACATTATTCTCAATTGAATGATGTTTAAGTTTATTAATAAAGCTAGTACTTTCAGTACCATCCCCACAAAATAGAAAAAACACGTTATCAAAAGTATTTATTATCTTTTGAGCAACCTTGAATATTGTGTCATGATTTTTTGCTTTATCATAACGACCAACATGCCCAATAATATAACTATCCTGACTTAATCCAAGTGATTTTCGAGCTGCAAGTTTATCCCCATTATTGATAAAATATTTCCAATCGAATCCATTACGTATAATTTTAAATCTACTATTCGAAGTATATTCATTCTTAAAGAATGTATAAAAACCAAATTCAGAATTTGATAATATTTTTGTAGCAAAATTATAAACTAATCTGTTCTGAATTCTATTATATATTAACTTTAATTTTGTCTCGTCAAATGCATTTGAAGATCTTCGATAAAATGCTAGTCTAATTTTTATACATGCAATCCAAGAAAGTAACATATATGTGCCACCAAAGTTACCAACAAGACTACAGATTGCATCAAAATCACCTCTCTTTAGAAATTTAAATTTTTCTAACAAATGGATAGGATTATAATAGGAATTTGGCATTAACTTTATACGAACTCCCTGTCTTAAAAATTTTTCTTCCATAATTCCAACTTTTCCTTTTGGAATCACCAAAGTAAAATCAAACATATTATGAGAATACTTAATAAATCTTAGAATATAATTTTCTGAGCCACCTACAAAAAGTGATGGTAAAATTAAACATATTCGCTTAACAGGAGGTTTCATAATAATAATTCTATAAAAAAAATTTTGTCAAAAGAAGGATTTTATAAACTAAAAAAATTTTTGATTTTATTTGTGGAAGTTAATGCGCCTAAATCCGAACTAGTCATAAATTCGACATCAGGATATTTAGTTACAATTTTATTTAGTAATTTTTTTAATAAATTTAATCCATTATTTCTGTTTAGGGGGTCAATATGTCCGCAAAAATTTACACGATGAGAACTGATAATTGCTGGCCTCTTCATAAAAAAAGCAGTTTCAATTTGTCTAAAAGTATAATTTAGCCAGTCTACACCATTATCAAGATTAGGTTCAAATACACAATTACGTACTTGGAAACTCTGTCCAAGGTTATTTCGTTTACCAGTAAAATTTAATATTTTTTTATACTTACCCTGTCCTTGATGTTCCTTTTTAATGAAGGGAGTGTCAATATAATTAATGCCGTTCTCATATAAATAGCTATGAATAATGGGATGTTCGCGACCTCCGGGTGGATTGAAATGAACAGCGCTCATGCCAAATACTTCTTTAAATTTATTTAATCCATCATTAATGATTTGCTCAAATTTATAATTGTCAATAAATTTATCAAAATCAAAAGCTGCAGTGTACGAAATCGTTGAATAACCACTATTTGTAATACTAGTTAAGGAACGATTTTTTAATGATTCGAGAAGTTCTTTATCTCTCATCTTTAACTTTTCATTAAATACTTTTATATTAAAATGTTCTCGGCCGTGAAATTCTGGATGGATCAACTTTTTCTCAATTCCTTCTTTCCATAGTTCCCAAGTACTTTTATAAACTTTTTCTTCGAGATTACTTAATTTCTCAAATGTTTCTGAGAGTAATTCATAATGATATTCATTATAATTATTCTCTTCCATATATTCGAAATTAATATTAACTGGGACAGAAAAAGCAGTGAATAATGCTGGATTACCATTCTTATCTTTTACTGAGTAAAGTATCTCATAAAGTGAGTTTAAATCATTACTCGTCTCCAGATGGTCATATGCGTCAAATCTATTTAAAGCTTTTAATCCTGCTTTATCTAATTTATTTCTAGCTTGTTTTGAGGCAAGACGAACATTGCCGTAATCATCAACCGAAAAGACGACTATTTTTCTTTTAGTTTTCCATCCTATCGAGTTCTTCAAAATATTATTCAAATTTTTCACATTCTACTCAACAGAATTAATTAAGTTTTCAACCATCCATCCGTACGGATTAAATTTGCCTTTATACCAATTTAAATTTTTATCCCAGTATCCTGGACAAGAATCGTATGCTTCCTTGACAAATCCATAACTACATTCTACAACTATCGGTATACCGTTATCGAAAACATAGTCTATTGCTAGAGACTGAGAATTAAGCTTCTCATTTATAGAAAAAGAGAGTTTAATTAAATCATCATCAAAATTATCCTTACTATATAAAATATTTCCACTACCCGATGCTCTAAAATCATTTTTCCGCACTAATCTCTTTATTGCAAATGCCTTATCACCTATTACGATGATCCGTATATCATAATCATTATTAGGAATAAAATCTTGAAGTAAAATATATCCCCTTTCAAAACCGATTGTTTTAGAGAATTCCGGCTCATAACCCAGGCGAATTATTCCTTTTATAACATCAATTAAATTTGTTTTCCCAATTTTGTATTTATTCCATCGTTCTTGTAGATTCGAAAATTTATCGTATTGCTTAAAACCTTTTCTAAAAGCCCTTTTGATACTCTTTAAAGCTTGTTGTTTATTCCTAATTAGTTTAACGTTTGCTGAACCCGCTCCACCTCTCAACTTAATCACTTTGGGAAAATTTGTTGATTTAATCCAATTTTCAGCTTCATTTTTATTATAAAAAACGTGTGTTGGTACATGTGGAATATTCAATGCTTCAAATAAATATTTTTGACCAAGTTTATCGTTGAAATGCCACGCGGTATTGTAATTGGGGAAAACATTAAAACCTGATTGTTCTAGAGAAAATAATAGTTCTTTTCCCATTATTATATCTTTTGAATAACTTTGTCTAAAATGCCACATTAATGCATTACAATCCTTTAATTGACTAATGATATCACTGGAGTAACAATTAACTAGCTTATATTGAATATTCTTTTCTTGACAATATTCTATCCAACGTGAGTGAAACCCGTATTTTGAATTATGGATTGCTATCATTTTTGTTTCATTTCTTTAATTGTTTCTTCCATCCAGGAGGTGGTTCCGTTGATATTGAGAATTGACTAATATCATCTATTAATATCTCTTTACCATTGAATTTAATAACCACATCATCAGATTTTTCATATTCAAGGGCTGATATTAATAATGGAATTTTACTAGTATCAAAACCCATAAGTTCAGCCATTATATTGTCCGTCATTGGAGCATTATTTGAAAAACATATTATGCCCAAGGCTAAAGGATCAGGTTTTAATGGACCGTCTCCCTGACCACCAATAATACCATCACAGAGGTTATACATATCTCTCTGGGCAGTATTTCCAATCATACCATCCGCCTTTCCGAATTTGGCTATCAAATTAAGATCCATTACCATTCTCCATGTAGTATCATTTCCATACCATGCAGCTGAGAGCGTATCTTCAATTGAGGGATTTGATAGAATCCAAAAAAGTGAACCTATTTTGCGAAAAATTTTGTAACTCCATTTCCCTCTTCTTCTATTTGCAAGATCTATAATATTTTCAGAATATTTTCGAAAAACATTCTTATTTGGATAGCAATCCCCTCCCTCTTCGGGACTACCTTTTCTATGATGTGGCAGAAAGTCTTTATCCCCATTAATTCCCACTAAATTTTTTAACGCATTTGTAATTCCTGCTTTTTGATGCGTTTTAACTTTTGGTAAACTAATAATTATATCGTTCTCAAATAATTCTTTAGATATGCAATATTTATGAACACCAGGTGCGTGGGAATATGATAGTCTATTTGGATCGTAATCGACCACTCGAAAATTACTTTTTTTGTTAGTAATTGGTTCCAAAAAACTTTTTTCAGCCAAGTCAAAAATAATATATTCACTTAAAGGATTTCTTTCAATTTCAAGACTATTTGTTTTTGGATCAAAAATAACTCTTCTTAAATCCTTCAATTTTACATTTATATCATTTTTTTTACCTAATGATAATATCTCTTTTTTAAATTCTTTAGTTACAATTTTCTCCCAGACTCCCCCTTGTAATGGTGCATCCGCTATCGTAACCGACAAAGGTTTTTTTTCCAAAATTACTTCAAGAGCTGCAAGAACAAATTTTTCATGAGTTCGCAGGCAAATCTCATCACTATGTTTCAAATTATGTCTTACCCAATTGGGCTTTAATAGAACACGCTTAGATTTAATATTATCTATAGTCAATTTGTTATTCGTCAACTCTTTTATAACTGATTTAAGATATCCTCTATCTTCATATAATAAACTTAATTCTTTAATATTTCTTGTGATATTCTTATTAAAACAAGTACTTATATTTACAAAGTAATTTCCTATCACTTACAAATTCCTCTATTTTGAATTAAGGTGCCTAGCTCTGATGATGTCATAAACTCAACTGTAGGCCATTTATTTAATATTATTTTAATTAAATCATTCAATAGCTTCAAATGTTGGCTCCTATTTTTTTTTGATATGGATCCAATATAATTCACTCTATGGGAAGATATAATTGCAGGCTTACTCCAAAAGAAAGAAGCAGAGATATTATTTATACAACTAGCAACCCAATCAATGTTAAGATTTGAACTTGGTTCAAAATATGCATTTCTTGTTAAATATATTTGATTTTGTACATTTGCTTGACCAATATAATGAGCTTTTGTTTTGTAATTACTTCTATTTTCTTGTGAAATAATTTGTTTTCTCTGTCCCTGTATAATCTGCACTCCATGTTTATTTAGAATATCTTCAATATTATTATCCCAAATATAATTTGGGGCAATAAATGTTTTTGCCCTGTATCCAAGAAGTGTATTAAAAATCTTAAGACCTTCATCAACTATTGATAAAATTTCTATCTTCTGCCCCCGACTTGTATAATCCATAGCGGCGAGAAAATGTCCTCGCTTAGCATATTCATAATTCGTTAATTGACCCCATACGCCATATTTAAAAGCTGTTCTTGTATCAGTGTGATTACTTTGCAAAGCATCCATCCATAAAGGGACATTTAAGTGTTCACGGCCATGGAATTGAGGATAAAATATTTTTTTTTCCTTACCCTCTAACCATAAATTAAAAGAATTTTCACAACCTTTCGTATTTTTGAATGTTTCATTAACATATTCATAATGATATTTTTGAAAATTATCCTTTTCCACTTTCTCAAAATTTGGATTTGTAATCAAGCTGTTTGCTGTAATAACTGGGTGATTTCCATGTTCGTCTTTAAAATTAGATAATGTATCAAACAGTAATTCTAAATCATCAGCTGTTTCCAAAGAATCATTTTGGTTATATGGGTCGTCAAGATTTATTCCATTTTTAATTAGTTTATCTAAGACAATTTTTGAGGGCATACGAACACTTCCCCAATCGTCTGATTCAAACACGATAATTTTTCTACTTGTTCTATATCCGGGTACATTTTGTAAATTGTCTAATATTTTTGATGGCCACTTAAACATCATACAGATTTGTCCATTAATTTTCCTTATTTATATAGATCAATAACTTAATCATCATGTCTTTCACAAAAAAAATAAATCATTAACCTTACTATTGTTACTGTTATTGGAAGTATTCTTACTGCTGGCTCAATCATTACTATATCTTAAAGATTGATATTTAAAACAGATTCTCATCCTAGTTACAAGGATTAATAATAATTAAATTATTTATTCACTAAAATATGAACTTAATGTAGTCAATTAGTGGAGATTGTTGTTCAACAAACAATGCAATTAAAGGGTTGCCCAATAAATGTAGAATGCCAATATAATCAAATCCAATCCGGATATTAAATAGTACCAGAAATATGATCAATGGAACTGTCCAATGTGCAATTTTAATATGAAGACTATCTTGTTCAATTTTTGTGAGCACTATTACAAATACAAAATAGAAGCAAGCTGTTGAAATAACTAAGAACCTTCCACCTGAAGGCAAAAAGCTGATGATTTGAGACCAGCCCCCCAAAAAAAGTGCAAAATTAAATAGTTTATTTCCTGTAGAAAAATTCTCAAAACATTTTTTTCGTGTAAAAAATATGACGGTTGCCCAGATATATAGGTACCAATTTGATAAGGCATTAGCTATTACAACATGCAATGAACTACTAGATTTTTCTTCTAAAACAATTATTGCATAATCTGGGTTTAAGTACGGAAATAATTTTAGTCTAAACAACTCTGGCAAATAATTTATAATTTTATCGATTATATCGATATCAAATTCTACAATAAATATTGTTGAAATAAAAAAAACAAAAAGAACCACATCATTTTTAGGTACAACTAAATACACAAGAAAAATAACTATGGGAAATATAAATGAGAAATGAAAAAGAACGGAAGCAAGAATCCAAAAAACACCCTTTCTATTACCTTCAACAAAGTACAAAAGCGCTCCATATAAATATATTTGTGCTGCTGTCCACATTCTAACACCGTTAATATTCCAGATTGGATTTACAAGAGCAAATGATAGAATAAAAAGAAATATAATGACATTTACGTTCACCTTAATTTTATCAAATAATATCCATAGATTTTGTGCGTAGAAATAGCCAAAGACTAATGCAAAAATTGCGAATAGCCATCTTGGATCATTTGTGAAATTTGCAACTAGCCATGTAATTGTCTGTTGATATATATCTGCAAACCCATAACTCGGTTGG
>SWCB01003926.1_pt1 | contig 10590 bp, 10 predicted proteins | sample 4692901 | NCBI WGS metagenome assembly SWCB01 (sample SAMN10267276, study PRJNA491770) | bioreactor metagenome | isolation source: DHS bioreactor inoculated with subseafloor sediment | place: Japan: off Shimokita Peninsula | collected 2006-08
TTTTCTTTCAACACATTTGGTTATCGGCCCTTTTGCTGAGTACAAATTGAATAGAAAACGAGATTTACATCACTCTATTTAAGCAACAGCATATGTAGCATTCATAAATAGTTTGATAACAATCACCATTGGTACACATCTATTATGCCTTACCTACACTTTATTTTTGGTCTTGCTGTCGTTGCAGCCCTTGCCTTATTAGTAAGCAAAGATCGCAAAAGCATTAAACTTCGCTATATTATTCAACTTCTCGTGATTGAAATGGGTGTTGCTTATTTCTTACTTAACTCTTCAACAGGAACAGGGGTTATCGCCGAATTTGCTGGCGGTTTTAATGGCCTAATGGCGTTCGCAGCTGAAGGTACAAATTTTGTCTTTGGCGGGTTAGTCAATGAAGGTGGCTTCGATTTCTTCCTGCAAGTATTAATGCCCATTGTCTTTATTTCGGCCCTTATTGGTATTTTACAGCACATTAAAGTGCTGCCCGTGGTAATTAGTGCAATTGGCTACTTACTCTCTAAAATTAACGGCATGGGTAAGCTTGAGTCATTTAACGCCATCAGCGCATTAATGGTTGGTCAATCAGAGAACTTCATCACTTATAAAGACATTTTAGGCCGTATGTCAGAGCGCCGTATGTACACATTAGCAGCCACAGCTATGTCTACAGTATCTATGTCGATCGTCGGTTCATACATGCAGCTCATCGCTCCTAAATTTGTAGTGGCCGCATTATTTTTGAACATGTTCAGCACCTTTATCATTCTGTCGATCATTAACCCTTATGATCATGAGGCGGAAGTAAACTTTGACGATATGATGGCCGATGAATCAATTGAAAAACTTACGTTTTTCGAAATGCTCGGCGAATATATTCTAACGGGATTTAAAGTCGCGGTAATTGTCGCTGCAATGCTGATTGGTTTTATCTCACTCATAGCCATGATCAACGCAGGTTTCACCTACGCCTTCGGTATTAGCTTCCAAGATCTGATCGGTTATGCGTTCTACCCGGTTGCATGGCTAATGGGAATTCCTGCCAACGAAGCCTTGCAAGCTGGTAGCATCATGGCGACTAAGTTAGTCTCAAACGAGTTTGTGGCTATGATGGCATTACAAGACCAGTTGGGCAGCCTTTCTGCACATACAGTCGGTACAATTTCCATCTTCTTAGTATCTTTCGCTAACTTCAGCTCCATTGGCATCATTGCGGGTGCTGTTAAAGGGGTCAACGAAGAGAAAGGTAATATGGTTGCCCGCTTCGGCTTACGCTTACTGTATGGCTCGACTTTGGTTAGTATTCTATCGGCCATGATTGCCAACATCATGCTGGCTTAATTACCACTCAAAAAATCAAAAGGCCAGCATTTCTGCTGGCCTTTTCGTATCTGGCGGTAGTTACTTACAAAGAGAATATGTTCTTGAGTTATCTCATTAATTGCCAACCGAAGAAAAAACAGTCAAACAATTCATTAATCAGTCATCTAAAGAGCATAGCCAAACTGCCGATTGCCCCTTTCAAAATGCCTCGTATTTTTTTGTTACGTTGATAAAACGGTTAAGAGTAAGGAAGGATACAAACCAGAAAATCACCTGACAGGTAAGGTACCTCGAGGGTTGTCTTGCCTGTCAGTTTTTTACTCTTGGCCGATTATGGCCTCTTTATCTAAGTATTTTCCTTGCTATTGTTCTCTTATTTGATTTAGCGTTACATTTCGCTTGCAACTTGCGGATTGACTCTTCTCTTTATGATAAAAGTAATAACCGCGAGCAGAGCGATAATGCCGACTAAGAATGGTAGTATCTGCATGATCTGTCCGCTTCGGCTAAAAGTGATTGCTAGCATGATCAACCAGCCACTCAGCATCGGGATAACGGTTCGGCGAACGATATCAAAAGGTGATAGTCCCGACAGACCTGCGATCGCAATGATGACTCCTGCAATTGGCGAAATAGTCCGCCCCATACCTGCTGACAACTGAATAGGCAGGATCATATCGGCGACATTGGTACCTATTTTTTCAGCTATTTGCGGCAACATTGGCGCGAAGGAGAAGAAAGCAGCATTACCTGACCCCATAAGAGCTGAGATTGAGAAGGTCAGTACAGCCATAAACAGCACAATCACACTGGCCGTGAAGCCGGCACTGCTGGCTAGGTTTAACAGCGCCTCGATAGCTCCGATTGATTTCAGACCCATCGCAAAAGTCTGGCCCGCAATGATCAGGGTAACCACAGTGGCGAACACCTTACCCATATCATTGAAGATCACCTGCAGCTTTACAAATACTGGCTTGGCATGTTTATGACGAATGTATTCACACACCAGACCTATAAAGATGCTCAGTAAAATTGCGGTATCCATACCCACTCTAATCGTACCAACCCCCATTTTGCTGAAAGTCAGCATAAAAAACAGCGGCAACATCGGTAACAGCAAGTAATAAAGAGGAGCGTCAGTGCCTGTCACGTCACTATCACTTTGCAATTGTGCAGGCTGTTCTTCCGGATCCATTTTGCTATCAAAATAGCGCTGCACGAGAGCGTGAATGCCGGCAATGATAACAATTAGAATGCTGATCACTGGAAGCTGCTCGTTAACAAAAAAGTCAGTGATATCCATTCCGGCGGTTTGTGCAGCGAGGATGGAATTGCCCGACCCTGGGCCGAACTCAATTGCACAAGTACTGGCAAGTACCGCCGCGACGGCAGCTTTACTGCAACCTAAGCGAATCAATACTGGGTAAAGTGTTGCCATCAACAATAGACCCAACCCAGTTGCACTGGAAATAAACAGCGACAATGCTTGACCTAAGATCAAGGCTAATGCCAGCATCAGATAGGGAGAGTTCAGCTTCATCAGTGGCTTTGCTGCTACCTTAACCATCACCTGGCTGGCACCGATGGCTGACATAAACATCGCAAAGCCACCGATTAGCATGATCTTAAGGCCAAGCCCCCCAGCACGGTTACTAAACGTATTCCGAATATACTCGAAAATATCAAAACCAAGCCATCCTGTTGATTTATCGACAAAAGTGGCATCATTAGTAAACACCGCGATGACCATCATGGCAATACCGGTTAAAAACAGTACTGCCTGTGGGTTGTAGTTCTTTAAAATGAGTCGGCCCGCAAAAATGAGTCCGAACAATGCTATAAGTAAGCTCATGATTATTCCTTTATTCGAAGTTACCAGTGATCAAAAGGTTATTATCAGCCAGCATGGTTTGACCCTTAGCGATCACACTGTGCAGAGTAAAGTCATCGTTAAATATACAAATATCAGCATCGTGACCAGTCTGAATACGTCCTTTGTTAATGCCAAGCGAGTCAGCTACATTAGATGTCAGCATGGCAAAGGTCTGCTCTGGTGAAATACCTTGATCGATAAGTTTTGGTAACAGCAAAAGGTTATTATCTACATCGGCAGCGGTCAGTCCGATTAGTTCACCCTGAGGGTTAAACTTAGGTAAGCTGCCGTTACCATCGGAACTAATGGTGATCTGTCTGGCCGCAATACCCGACTCTAACGCCAGTTTCACAGCATTCTCGGGCGGGGTGAAGCGGCTGCCGCCGGAGGTAATATCAATACAACCGCCACGTAAAGCGAACTCAATAGCTTCATCAAACAACCCTTCAGTTCGGGCAACATGGGTCGGTGAGAAATGATGGATCGGTAGTCCCATATCAAGCAATTCATTAATCTGAGCAAATGGCTGCGGCAGGCTACCCATATGGGTATGTAATACTCCCCGTTTTCCCGATAACAGGCTGGCGATACGGAGGTCGGATACAATCCGTACTAGCTCCTGTGTGGTAGGAAACGAGCAGCGATGATCGGCTAGCGCGATTTTCACCCCGAGAATACGGGGAATGAAGGTAAGATCATCACGGATATTACCGGTGATGGTTTTGGTCGGCACTTCATAAGATCCAGTGTGCATAAAGGCAGTAATGCCTTCTTCTGTTAGTGCTGCTGCTTTGGCATAAAGATCTTTGGGTGAACGAGATATACCATCGGTGCCTAAAACACCAACAACTGTAGTTGTTCCTGCCTTGATCAATTTTGACAGTGTGACCTGTGGAGTTCTACTGGCAAACCCAGCTTCACCTCCTCCTCCGGTAAGATGGATATGTTGATCTATCAGTCCCGGAGCGACCATCCTCCCCCCGCAATCGATGACAGTTACATCACTCAGTCCTTTAGCATTGAGTGATTGTTCAATTGCCACAATCTTATCATTGGCAAGCAGAACATCGGTTCTGCCAATATGAACCGGGCAATAGAGGTCAGTATTTTTCAGTAGGGTAAACATAATTTCCTTTTAATCTCATTTTGGATAAATATCTCAAACCACTTGATAAAACGTGGCGGAAAATTACCGTTTTAAACGGCTTATATTCATTGCCAGACAGCATACCCATACTTTAATTGTGAGTATTTTGTTTTCTATTGCTGATTTCGAATGATAGTATGCATTCAGATCATAAAGACCAAGACACAAGGAGGATTACTTGGAATTCAAGTGGTTAGATGATTTTATGAGTCTGCGGGAACTAGGTAACTTCTCGGCAGCAGCACAAGCCAGATATGTTACTCAGTCGGCTTTCAGCCGCCGTATTCAGGCTTTGGAGGTATGGGTTGGCGTAACATTATTTGATCGGACCTCCTACCCGATAGTACTAACCGAGCACGGGAAGAAGTTTGTCCCTTATGTGGAAAGCTTGCTAGAAATGGTTAAAGTGACAAAAGATGATTTTTCTCAGGCGTCACTGAAAACAGATAAGTCCGTGCGTATTGTCTGCCTGCACTCCTTTGCGGTTAATTTACTACCTCGCCTGTTTAACCAAGCAGGACCATTATTCGAAGGACTTAATTTCGCGGTCAACCCTTCAGTGCAAGGAATAGATAATCACTTTCAGGCGCTGCTCGACAACTCAAACGATATACTTTTTGCTTACAATACCAAGGGAATGCGCCCTTCATTTTTAATCGAAAATAAACTCGATCGCTGTTTAGTCTGCAAAGAAAGCATTATTCCGGTTATTTCTCCACAGTTGCTTAAACTGCACCCGAACGATCAGAACTATCCCTATCTCGCTTATTCTGAACATACTTTTTTGTTTAATGCTGTCGTACCATTAATCGAAAGGATCAAGCTTCCACTAGAACAGATCTTTGAAACAACACTTAGTGAATCACTCATTAAAATGGCTGTAAATGGATCTGGTATTGCCTGGGTGCCAATGCATACAATTGAGTATGAGTTAGAACAAGGTTTACTGGTTCAAGCATTTCCAGAGCAGCCCGAAACAGTAATTTCTCTTGACGTTGTCTGTTATCGTTCGAAGAATCCAACGCGTTCTGCTATTAATCAATTTTGGCAAGGGCTCGCTCAGATCGTCGCCCAACCTGACTGAGTACAGTTGCTGCATCTGTGTTGTGGAACTTTCGCTTCGCTCAGGTGAACCATGTCTAGGATTCTGCATCCCTATCTTATTGGGTAAACTACAGACGTAAAAAAGCCGCTAACAATGTAGCGGCTTCTTTGAATGTGGCGGAGTGTTCTGGGTGAGGCGGATTTGGAACAAATCCCTCTTGCCACATGCGCTAAACGCAAAAAGGGCGGAGAGATAGGGATTTATTTACTCGCAAGCTCGTACCCTTCGGGCTATTGCCTTTTCGCACCTTCGGTACGGGCAATGTGCTTTCGCTTCGCTCAGGTAAACCCAGTCTAGGATTCTGCATCCCTATCTTATTGGGTAAAATCTAAACGTAAAAAAGCCGCTAACAGAGTAGCGGCTTCTTTGAATATGGTGGAGTGTTCTGGGTGAGGCGGATTTGGAACAAATCCCTCTAACCACATGCGCTAGACGCAAAAAGGGCGCTGATAAATCAGCGCCCTTTTCTAAATGTGGCGGAGAGATAGGGATTTGAACCCTAGAAGGGCTATAAACCCTTGCCGGTTTTCAAGACCGGTGCTTTCGACCACTCAGCCATCTCTCCAACGCGGCGAATAATACGTATAACAACTGAGGCTGTAAATAGCGCACCAGCTCAACCGTTCAAGAATCCAGCAATCACATCGAACTTTTACTTTACCCTAACAAGGTACTCGATCTTTTTAAGCCAATAGCGTTAAAATTTCACATTTAACAACCATTTATTAAGATGCATGCTGCCCCTTTCTCTCTCTTACGGAAGCATATCTATGGTTATACATTTGGTCTCACTATTTCCGACCAATATAGTTCATTCATCTATTGTTCACTTTCGATCCTTTATGCTTCACATCATCAACTCACCTATTTCGACTCAATAAGTATAAAAATGAAAAAAGCACTTTTACTGTCTAGCCTTCTTATTCTTTCTCCAATGACTTTCGCCAATACAACAGGCTTAAACGATCAAGGTTTCTTCGGGCCGAGTGAAACTTCCGTGAAAGCGGCAAAAGAAGGAAAAGATGACCAACCAGTCACCCTTACAGGCTACATCACAGCCTCTTTAGGTGACGAAATGTATACATTCTCCGACGGCCAAGACAATATCTCGGTAGAGATCGATAACGACAAGTGGCACGGTATTAAAGTGACACCTGAAACAAAGGTAACCATTACAGGTGAAATTGATGAAGAGTGGTTCAACTCCCACATTAATGAATGGTTCAGTAAAAAAATCGATGTTGAACGTATTCAATTAGCCATTCAATAATTCGCCAAGCTCCCCGGCCACTTAATCAGTCATAGCATTGCAGTTTAAGCCACTGGCTTAGTATTTTAATTTCTGGTTGTTTGGCTCGGGATTTTTTATAAACAAAATACAAACTATCGCCGGTAGGTAGTTCATGCATTGGGATTCTAATCAAGTCCTGCAGCCGATCTTGGTCTGTCATAAAGTAATCATTAAGAAAGGCGATTCCTTGATGGTACTTCGCCGCTTCAGCAGCCAAAATCATATGACTAAAATGAATCACTTTTGCATCGTCTGGTAACTCAAACCCACCAAGCTCACACCATAGTCGCCAATCTTTCTTTTCAGTGCCATCTTTAAAGATTGAACGTACTGATAATAAAGGCTGCTCCCACAATGCTTCTGGTAACGACTTTCCTTGCATTTCATACCACAGTTTAGGGCTGCAAAATGGGTATAGCTGCTCTTTATATAGAAACTCACTAACAAAGTTCCGTGAAGGAGGGTAAGCAGTAACAAAGCAATCAGCCACTTGATCACTACATTCTGGCTCGTCGGCCACCATATTCAATGTAAGATCAATTTCAGGGTGTAACTGTCGTAAGTTATCTAATCGAGGCACCAGCCACTTTACCGCTAACGTACTATAAATCGCTAAGCGGACTTTACCATCCTCACCTTCCCGTAATTTCTGACTCGCGTGCGAAATACTGATGAGGGCAGAATTGATTTCCTCTTGATAACGCTCACCGATAACAGTTAACGATAACCTTCGCCCTTGACGAATAAAGAGGTCTTCACCTAAATATTCTTCAAGTAATTTAACCTGATGGCTAACCGCACTTTGGGTAACATTTAATGCTTCAGCCGCTTTAGAAAAGCTATTAAAACGCGCAACAGATTCAAAGCATTGAACAGCACGTAACGGGGGTAATTTCATTATTAGCTCAACTAATACTAAGTTAATTTATATCATTATACTTCATCCTTAAGATTCTCTATCCTCCAAGAATCACTTTCTGTGATCTATCGGTTGATCGTAAATTTTAAAGTCATTTATTCATTATTTCCGTTTCTCCATTAATCCGCCATGCCCCAAAAAAGGAGTCGTATTATGCCTAAAATATCTGTTGGTCTTGCAATGACGCTGCTTATTGTCGGGAATTTGGTTGCCGTTTTTTCTGACGCATTAATTAAAACACTGGATGCCGATACTGCTATTTTCCAGTTTGTCTTTTTTAGGCAGCTGACTGCAGTTTTGATTCTTACTCCATTTTGTTTATCTACGTCGAAAAAGAGCTTTATTGATGGGCTGAAATGGCACGCATTACGGGCTCACATTTGGCTTTTTGGTGCCATTTTTATGGTTATAGCCATTAATTCAATGCCGCTAGCGACAGCAAATGCCATTTTCTATGCTGCGCCGCTAATCATGTTACCGATGGCGATGATGCTTTTTAGTGAAAAGCTCACTAAACATTCTGTTGCTGCAGGTATGCTCGGCTTTGCTGGCGTATTAGTGGTTATAAGGCCAACTGAACTTAATTGGGCTGCAATGGCCGCACTCGTTGTTGCCGTTACGTTAGCTGCGAATAATTTATTAATTCGAAAACTGCCAACCCATCAAACCGTTGCTCAAACATTATTGTTAACAAACCTTGCGGGTATGCCTGCTGCATTAGGTTTAGCCTTGTGGGAAGGACAACCTTGGGATTGGGCACCGTTATTAACCGCTGCAGGCTCAAGTGCATTTATTTTGGTTTATGCGGCAACCTGCGTGATCGCCTACCGCTCAGCAGAGAGCAATAAAATTGCCAGTGCGGAATATAGCGGCTTATTAGGTGCGGTTGGTGTGGGCTTATTGTGGTTTGATGAAGTACCTGATTTAGCAATGCTAATTGGAACAACAATGATCATATTGCCTCTGGTATGGCTTGCTCGTATTGAGAAAAAGAAGCAAAAACAACTTTTACAAACTGAATTATAAATAGGACTTATCTTAATGACTGCTTTTCTACTTTCTCAGATAATTATTGGGTTTGCCGCCTTTTTTGATCTTTTATCTTTTCAGTTCAAAGAAAGAAAAAAAATCATTGTATGCTTCGTTTTTGCAGTCATTTTAATTGCTATTCATTTTGCATTATTAGAACAATGGACAGCAGCAGGATTAATGGCTCTTGCTGCTGTTCGATACATCACGAGCCTGTTTACGACATCGAAACAAATGGCAGTGCTGTTCTCTATCAGCTCTCTTGTTGTAACGTATTTTACTTATGCCGGTTTCATCAGCTTAATCAGTTGCACTGCATCTCTTTTTCAAAATGCCGCCGCCTTTTCTAAAGAAGATAAACAGTTGCGTCAGTTTATGATTCTCGCGACCAGTTGTTGGATTGTACATAATATTATTATTGGCTCCCCCACTGCTGTTCTACTGGAGTTACTTTTTATTACCAGTAATTTAGTAGGCTATTACCGTTACTACGTTAAAACCCCAAAAGAAATAGCGGAAGCATAAAATTCAGCGTGTAACAGAAAATAACTCGTGCTTATTTATCTTTCAACATTACAGAGGAACTCTGCTATGGTTGTTCTCGTCAGGGCGAATTAAACATAAAATCAATCTCTTGATATAAAAATAATGATGGCCCCTCAACGAAACTCGATAAATTGCTCTTTTTTAGGAATGGAATAATGAAGAAAGTATGCTCAATGCTTGCGGGAATGCTAGTCAGTGTTCTACTTGCAGGCTGTACAACGAATGAAAATTACAGACCACCGGATGATCTCGAAAGCAAAGTAAGAGCAGAGCAACGTAAAGAAGAAGCTAACTGCATGCTGAATGGCTCTGCTAACTGTTTTTAATTAAAAACGACAAAGTTCTAAATATTTAAAAAGCCCTGATGGAGAATATTCATCAGGGCTTCTTTATGGCTATGTCTGAATAAGCTGTTGCGGCATGCGCGGCTTTGTTGAGTCATTATCAAAGTCGATATCAAGCCTCTTGTACTTGGCAACGGCCTGCCAGCCGTTATCCCATTCGTAGCCTCCGCCCAGATCAAATCGCCATGTCAGATCAGAACCAACACCGAAGCCGCCGATATCGAAGCGTGTTGTATAAAACCAGTTGGTATCTGAAATATTGTCGATCAATCGGACACCGAAAAAGGGATCAGTCCAATCATCGCCAAAACTGGCCGGTATTGATTGCGACGTTATTTCAGGTTAGGGAGTTTGGATTGTTTGATCAATACCCAGCTCATGATTGATATAGCGAAGACTGGCTAAAAATTCTGTTGTGATGGCGGTATGCTGTAGACGGTAGGTACCATAAATTTCAAGCTCTACGCCCTAGGTACCGTTACCGTAACGGAAAAAAACGGCACCTAGACCGTCTTGATTATCCATCATGTTACCGAAATCTAACGATACCGGAAGAGTCGAAGTACCACCATCCGATGTATTAACTGTAGAATCTGCTTCTATATTTTGAGTGATAAGGTATAAACCTTCCGATAACGTCCATCCGTCTCCTTTTGACTCAAAAGTAGGATTGGAAAATACGACAGGCGCCATCAGGCTAGCTGTGACTGAGAATATTAATTTGCATATTCGTCTCATCTTTCCACCTCGTATCAACAACAAAATAATAATGAATTAGTACATTAATCCGAATCTGGCATTGATTTTTACTGTAGCTTCAATTTGACCAAATGGCCTAATTCAGGTTCTATCGCCAACGACTTTGTTGCAGAGCCGACGGCCTATCTGTGCGACTACCTGTAATGATGCCAATACGGTAAAAAGCTTCGCCATAGCGAAGCTTTTTTGTTTCTGGTTGATGATTTACTAGGGGATTAAGACTGTGTCAATAACATGGATAACCCCGTTGCTGGCAT
>SWCB01009294.1_pt1 | contig 10580 bp, 9 predicted proteins | sample 4692901 | NCBI WGS metagenome assembly SWCB01 (sample SAMN10267276, study PRJNA491770) | bioreactor metagenome | isolation source: DHS bioreactor inoculated with subseafloor sediment | place: Japan: off Shimokita Peninsula | collected 2006-08
CGCCTGGTGGGGGAAGGCGGGTGATGTCGTAGGGGTTGCGCGAGCCGCCGCGTCCCCGCGAGCGGTCTCTCTTGCGTGCGATGGTGCAGCAGCGCCATCCACCGCGGTCGAGGACGATGCGGTTCGCGCAAGCGTGACCTGCGATGCGCCTTACGAACTCACGAGGTCTTCGTTGGTTTCGAAGCGCTTCAGCGCCCCGAGCAACTGCTCGATCTGCTGCACGGGCGGCATGTTGAGCAGCCGCCGGCGCAGCGCGGTCATGGTCTTGAGTTCCGCCTCGGTGAGCAGCAGGTGTTCCTTGCGGGTGCCCGAGGCCGCGAGGTTGATCGCGGGGTAGAGCCGGCGCTCGGAGATGGTGCGATCCAGGATGAGTTCCATGTTGCCGGTGCCCTTGAACTCTTCGAAGATCACCTGGTCGCCGCGCGAGCCGGTGTCGACCAGGCAGGTGGCGATCATGGTGAGCGAGCCGGCGTTTTCGGTGTTGCGGGCCACGCCGAAGAGCTGCTTGGGGATGGACAAGGCCCGAGCGTCCACGCCCCCCGTCAGGGTGCGCCCGGAGTTGGCGTGGCGGCGGCTCTGGTTGAAGGCCCGTCCCACGCGCGTCAGCGAATCAAGCAGAATCACCACATGCTTGCCCGCTTCCACCATGCGCTTGGCCCGATCCATCACCACCATCGACAAGTCGATGTGCTGATCGTTGTCGTGGTCGTTGCTGGAAGCCAGCACGTGCACCGGCACGTTGCGACGGAAGTCCGTCACCTCTTCCGGTCGCTCGTCGATGAGCAGGGCCATGACGCTCAGGTCGGGGTAATTGTGGGCCAAGCCCCCGGCGATCTGCTGCAGGAGAATCGTCTTGCCGGCTTTGGGCGGCGCCACGATGAGGGCGCGCTGACCTCGACCCAGCGGACAGAAGAGATCGATCAGGCGGCAGGCGGGGGGGCAACCCGGATACTCCAGCTTCAAGCGGGGTTCCGGATCGATGGTGATCAGGTCGGCGAACTTGGGCTGCTGCGCAAAGGCTGTCGGCTCCATGCCTTCGATCGCCAGCACCTCATCGACGACCGGGCGGGGAATGCGCTTCTTGCCGGCCCGGCGGCGGCGCGGCTTCTTCTCCGACACCTCCACGGTGATTTCCAGTCCCGGGCGCAGCGGATATTGCTCGCCCAAGGCGACGGGAACGTAGGGATCGCTGGCGTTTTCGATGTACGTGTGCGTCAGTTGACGTACACGGCCCTCGGCGCGCTCCGGCCACTCAAGAATGCCGGTCACCTGCGTCATAGAAATTTCACTTTTCGTGTTGGCACTGGGCGTTCGTGGTTTGACGACGCGCCAACCACAAACGCATGACCACCCGGTACTTCAATTAGGTCTGTACTCTTCGAGGAAGTAGACCACGGAATCGGGGGGCTGTCAAGCAATATCGTCCAGGCCCGGGCAGCTTGCCCCCGGGAGCGGGGTTGACCGGGCGTTATCGGGGATTGCCGAGCCGATCATCCGCAGCCTTGACTGCGGCGGGGCCCAGGGCCTCCACCCTGATCCCCCTGCAGTGCGGGGCGGAATTGCCCGGCCTTTTCGGTAGACTGTCTCACCATGTCCGCATCCGCACACAACACTCGAGGCGTTGTCATCACCGGACTGGGCGTCGTCACCGCCCAGGGCCTTGGCGTGGAAGCTCTCTGGGAGGGGCTGCTCGCCGGCCGCACCGGGATCGACCGCATCCAGGCCCTCAATCCGGGCGGCTTTGACTGCCAATACGCAGCCGAGGTTCGCGACTTCAAGACCAAGGACTTTGTGCCCAAGAAGCACCGCAAGTCGACCAAGGTCATGGCTCGCGATATCGAGCTCGCCGTGGGGGCGGCCATGCTCGCGGTCCGCGACGCCGACCTGGTGACGCGGGGCACGGATCCCGATGCCACCCCGACCTATCCGCCGCCGCGCTGCGGGGCCCAGATCGGGGCCGGCATCATCGCCGCCGACGCCAACGAATTGACCGAAGCGCTGGTCAAGGCCGCCGACGAAGAGGGTCACTTCTCGCTCAAGCTCTGGGGCAAGGCGGGGATGAGCAGTCTCACGCCGCTCTGGTTGCTCAAGTACCTGCCCAACATGCTGGCCTGCCACGTGACCATCATTCACGACTGCCAGGGGCCGTCCAACACCATCACCTGCGGCGAAGCGTCCTCGCTGCTCTGCATCGGCGAATCCACGCGGGTGATCGGCCGCGGCGACGCCGACCTTTGCTTCACCGGCGGCGCGGAATCCAAGGTCAATCTGCTGCACCTCATGCGGCAGCAGCTCCTGGGCAAAATGGCGGTCACCGCCGATGGCGTCGACCCCGCTGCCATCGTGCGGCCCTACGACGCCGACGACTCTTCGCCCGGGGGCGGCGTGGTCGGCGAGGGGGGCGGCATCCTCATCATTGAGGCCAAGGACACCGCGGCTGCCCGCGGCGCTACCCCGTATGCCGAGATCGTCGGCTTCGGCTCCAGCATCGCCCCGCACATCGATCCTGAGTCCGGGGCGCTGGCGGGCGGCCCCGCTCGCGACGGGCGAGCCGTCCGCTGGGCCATCGAGAACGCCTTGCAGGACGCCGGCGTCTCGGCGGACCAGATCGACGCCATCGTTCCCACGGGACTCGGCATCCGCGTCTGGGACCGGGCCGAAGAGCAAGCCCTGCAGGACGTCTTCGGCGAACGCCTGCCGACCCTGCCTCTCGTTACCACCAAGCCCTTCGTGGGCAACTGCGGGGCCGGCTGCGGGGGGGTCGACCTTGCCGTCGCGGCGCTCTGCCTCAAGCACGGCAGGCTGCCGGCTCGATTGCACGGCGGCACGCCTCAGCCGGGGCTCGATGTGGGGCCCGCCCCGGCGCGCGACGCTGCCCTTGACTACGTGCTCGTCTTCAGCGCCTCGGAGTGCGGCGAGTGCGTTGCCATCGTTCTCAAGAAGTGCTGAAGAGCACACATGAACCCTGACACGAAGCGCAGGGCATCCAAGGTTCGCAAGCCATGAGTCATCGAGTTGTCATCACCGGCGTCGGTTGGGTCACCCCCTTGGGCTGCGACATCGAGTCGGTCTGGAAACGCCTGCTTGCCGGCGACTCCGGCATCGGCAAGAACACCCGCTTCGATGCTTCGACGTTCCCCAGCGACTTCTGTGGCCTCGTGCCCACGGAAGGCGATAGCGCCTTTCGCCTCGGCGACTACGTCAAGGATGAACGCCTGCACCAGCACGCCGGCCCCAACACCCGCTACGCCCTCGGTGCCGCCGTGCAAGCCTGGAACCAGTCCGGCCTCGATGTCACCAACGGGCTCGACGCCCGGCGGGTCGGCGTCTACCTCGGATCGGGCGAGGGATTGTTGGACCACGAGACGATGATCGCCTGCAATCTCAAGGGGTGGGAAGCCAGCAAGGCGCGTGGCGAGTCGATCATCGACGCCCAGGTCTGGGCCGAGGCAGCCCGCGACAACCTCTCCCAGTGGCGCGAGCTCGAGCAGGAGGCCGACATGACGCTGGCCCACCTGGCGGCGGAGATCGGCGTGGGCGGCCCCGTCGCCAACTGCCTCACCGCCTGCGCCGCTTCCACGCAAGCGATCGGCGAGGCCATGGAGATCCTCCGCCGAGGCCACGCCGAGGTCATGATCGCCGGCGGGGCGCACACCATGATTCATCCCTTCGGCGTCACCGGCTTCAACCGCCTCACCGCCCTCTCCACCCGCTGCGACGAATACGAGACCGCCAGCAGACCGTTCGATCAGACGCGCGATGGTTTCGTGCTCGGTGAGGGCGCCGGCGTGCTCATCCTGGAGACACTCGAGCACGCCGAAACGCGCGGCGCGGTGCGCGAGGGGCGCGTGCTGGGCGAACTCATCGGCTTTGGCAGCAGCGCCGATGCCTTCCGCATCACCGACATCGAGCCCAATGGTCGCGGCGCTGTCGAGTCGATGCGCAAGGCGCTCGCCGACGCCGGCATCGACCTGGAATCTCTCGGCCCCGATGACGAGCCGCCTATCCAGTACATCTCGGCGCACGGCACCAGCACCAAGGAAAACGACTCCACGGAAACGCTGGCGGTGAAGACCGTCTTCGGCGACCTCACCAAGCGCATCCCCATGAGCAGCACCAAGTCGATGACCGGCCATCTCATCGCCGCCGCCGGCGCGGTGGAGGCGATCGTCTGCCTGCTCGCCATCCGCGACGGCATGCTGCCGCCCACCATGAACCTCAAGACCCCCGATCCCGCCTGCGATCTCGATTACGTGCCCAACCAGGCCCGGCCCGCGCCGGTCAACGTCGCCCTGAGCAACAGCTTCGGCTTCGGCGGCCAAAACGACACGCTGATTCTGAGTCGCTTTAAGGAGTAGTCCAGGCTTGATCCTGAAGCGAAGCGGAGGGTTTGGGTTGAATGACGAATGCCTAATGACGAGTGTCTAATGTCAAACATCCAAGAACAGAGCCGTCGCGATGGGCGCTCTCGCTCCGTCATTAGACATTCGTCATTCGACGTTTGTCATTAGGCGTTTCCCCTCTCCGTGGTGAACTGGTCCCCGAGCGCCGCGCATGACTTCGCCGACTCTACGAACGCGTTCTCTCGCTCTTCTGATCCGCAGACGCGTGCTCGTCGGCGTGTTGATCGGCTTGCTCCTGCTGGCCACGGTGCTCGGTCTGACTGCCTGGCTCATGGTTCGCCAGGCCCCCGCCTGGTGGCGATCGATCGATCCTGATGATCCCGGCACGCAGGATGTCGCCCAGGACGTCGAGCGCGGGGTGAGCAGCCTGCTCTCTCGCCGCCGCCCGCCCGACGAGCACTGGGCCTTTCGCATCACCGCCGCCCAGGCCGATGCCTGGCTCAACGTGCGCCTGCCCCGGTGGCTTCGCAACCAGGATGAGACGTTCGTGTGGCCCGACACCTTGAGCCAACTCCAGGTGCATTTTGCCGATGAACGCATGCACATCGGTTTGATTCAGAAACTCGGCGCGCGTGATCAGATCCTCACCGCCACCCTGACGCCGACCCTGCGCGACGGCCTGCTCTGGTGCGAGCTCACCTCGATGGGCGCAGGGCAGTTGCCGCTGCCGGCGGGAACTCTGCTCGACAAACTGGAACGCTCGGCCCGGGGGCAGGGCTTGGATCCTGAGGATCTTGACGCCGTCTTCGAGGTGCTGCGTGGGGAGCGCGGCTTACCGCCCCAGGTTGAGTTGGACGACGGCCGACTCGTCACGCTCGTCGACCTGACCCTCGAGGATGGCGATCTCATCGGCACCTGCATCACGCAGTGGTCGGAGTGAGTCGGCCCGGCCGGCCTGCCCCGCACCCCTTATGATGCAGGCGAACTGCCGACCTGACCGATGCCCGCAGTAGCCCCGCCGATCGCCGGCCGCTGGAGAAACGCCATGCCCACATCCGATTCCGCAGACGGTGCCCGCACGCTGGTGCTCTTCGTCTGCTCCGGCAACACCTGCCGCTCGCCCATGGCGGAGGCCATCGCCCGGGTGCTCCTGGCGGAGCGGGGAACGGACCGCGTCGACATTGCCTCCGCGGGGACGGGAGCGGCGACGGGCATGCCCGCCACCTTCGAAGCGCAGCAGGCGGTGGCGGCCCTGGGCGGCGACCTCTCCACGCACCGTTCGCAACCGCTCACCGAAGCGCTCGTGGCTGACGCCGACCGCATCTTCGTCATGACGGAGCGGCACCGGCGGGCGGTCTTGACGCTCGTTGCCGACGCCCCTGTCGAACTGCTCGACCCGGCCGGCGATGTCACCGATCCCATCGGCCAAAGTCAGCAGGTCTACGATCAGACCGCCGCCCTGATCAAGGATCGCCTGGAACAACGGTTGGCGGCTGCGATCGCCTAAGGCGCCGCGCTGCCAACGAGGATTACTCGCATGGCCCAGGAGAAGTGCGCCTACCAAGTCGGCGGCGTCTGCACGGTTCGCATCCTGCAGGGCAACCTTGTCGAAGAGAAGGTCGACGCCATCGTCAACGCTGCCAACGAACACCTGAGCCACGGCGGCGGCGTGGCCGGGGCGATCGTCCGGGCGGGCGGTCAGAGCATCCAGGACGAGAGCAACGCCCACGTTCGTCAGCATGGTCCCGTGGCGACGGGATCGGCCGCCCTCACCGGCGCAGGCTCGCTGCCCTGTCGAGTTGTGATTCACGCCGTCGGCCCGATCTGGGGCAGTGGTGATGAGCATGCCAAGCTTGCCTCCGCGGTCGAGAGCGCCCTGCGCCTTGCTGACGAATGTGAGCTGACCAGCATTTCGCTGCCCGCGATCTCCTCCGGCATCTTCGGCTTCCCCAAGGACGACTGTGCCACCGTCATGCTCAGCGCCATCGAGGCCTTCGTGCAGGCTCATGCGGACACAACGCTCCGTGAGGTGCGCCTGTGCAATCTCGACGACGAGACCGCCGACATCTTTGAGCGCGAAGCCCGCGCACGCAGCCGGCCTCATGCACCCTGACGCCCGTGCTTGACGTCCCAGGGAGCGGATACCCAGGGTGTTGCAGCGAACTACGTGGCACTGACCCGGCCACTTGAGCCCTCGTTCGCCACGTCACCGCTAAAGCTCGGGGGCAAAGTCCCCGAGGAAGCTCCATCCGCCCGCGGTTTTCCCCCCGGACAGCCCCCTGGCTACCATGCTGACGGATGTTGAGGCGTCGACGAATGCAACAGTGCTCCACACCATGATGACTCTCCTGCACATCGCGGGCGGCGTGGCTCTGGTGCTCTACGGCATCCGGGTGCTGCGCAAGGGACTCGACCGCCTCTTCGGGGCGCGGCTGGCCCGCTGGCTTGAACGCCTCAGTACCAGCCGTTGGCGGGCCGGGCTCACCGGGCTCTTCGTCTCTTTGCTCAGCCCTAGCAGCACCAGCATCACCCTGCTTGGCGTGCAGCTCGTCAAGGCGCGCCTGCTCAGCTTCGAGCGCGTCCTCGCCGTCTTGCTTGGCGCTTCCATCGGCCTGACCATCGAACTGCAACTCGTGTCGCTGGAACTCTACGAGCAGGCCCCGCTCGCCATCCTCGTCGGCGTCGTGCTCTTCCAGTTCCTGCGCCACAACACCGTGCGCGGCATCGGCCAAATCATCCTGGGGCTCGGCTTTGTCTTCCTCGCGGTCGGTCTGATCAAGGAAGCGGCGGGGGGCGTCGTCGGCAATCCCGATGTCACTGATCTCGTGCGCATCTTCTCCCGCTATCCCTGGGGCATGTTCCTCCTCGGGGCGGCCCTCACCGTGGCCTTGCAGTCCAGCACCGCCGCCCTCAGCCTCGTCCTGGCCCTGGGGGCCTCGGGCGTCGTCGGTCTCGATGTCGCGCTTCCTTACGCACTCGGTGTGGATGTCGGCCTCGGGCTGACCACCTTCCTCGTCGGCTACAGCGACCCCGACGCCCGCCGGCTCGGCTTCGGCTACCTCGCCCTGCGTTTCCTGCTGGCCTTGGTGCTCATGCTGCTCTTGCCCGTGTACCGCGACCTCATCGCCGTCACCGGCGACAGCCCCGCCCGGCAACTCGCCAACGCCCACTCCCTCTTCAACGTGCTCCTGGCGCTTGTCTGGATCGCTCCCTTGCCCATCGTGGTGGCTCTGCTGACGCGGCTCATTCCCACCGCTCCGGAAGCCAGCGACCCCCATCGCGCCGTCTACCTCAACGAGACCTACCTCGATTCGCCGCCCATCGTCTTCGGTCAGTCGCAGCGCGAGATCATGCGGGTGGCGGACTACGTCGAGGGCATGCTGGGCGACGCCTGGCGGGCCTTGCGCGATCGCAATCTACAACTGTGCGCTGAGATTCACCGGACCGACGACATCGTCGACGCCCTCGACAAGCAGATCAAGCACTTCCTCGCCCGGGCCGGCAGCCAGGACTACAACGAGCGGCAGTCCGCCACCCAGATTCAGCACCTGCGCTTCCTCAACGTTCTGGAAACGATCGGCGACATCATCGATCGCAACCTCGTCCAGCTCGCCCGCAAACGCATCCAGAAGCAGCGCTACTTCTCCGAGGCCGGCTTCGAGGAGCTGCAGCAAGCCCACGCCATGGTGCTGGAGAACTTCCACATCCTCTGCTCCGCCTTCTCAACCGGCGACCAGGGCCTGGCCCAGCAACTCCTGCGCCACGAGTCCCATCTCGCGGAGTTGGATGAAACGCTCCGCCGCCGGCACTACGACCGCCTCACCGAGGGCCTGCAGGAGAGCCTGGAGACGAGCTCGATCCACCTGGATGTGCTCACCTACCTGAAGTCGATCAACGCCCACATCACCAGCGCCGCGCGCACGATTCTGGATGAAGACGGTGACAAAGCCTGATTCGTGCCCTCCCCCAAGCCAGGGGAAGAGGCCGCCGAACCGCCTGTCCGCCCGGCCCGTAGTCCCCAAAGTGGACGCGAACCCCGATTCAGCCGAAGATGTTCCCAGGCCCGGATGTACGTGCGTCCGGACTGTGGAGCGGGAAGGCAAGAACCTTCCCGACGGTTCCCTGCGAGAGAAGGCGGCAAGTGCCATGACGATTCAGACGTCGCTGAAGACCGGTTGGCTGATCCGAGCCGTGGTGATGATTGTCCTGGGCTACGGCTTTGCCATCTGGGGCTTCTACGATGCCACCGTGGCCTATCCCAAGCGGGGCGAGACCTTCGCCTCCTACATGGAGGGGTACTGGCTGCACACCCTGCCCAACCCCCTGCGTGCTGCCGACGTCGTCGCCGACCCGTCGGCCCGCCTCGCCGCCTTTCGCACCAGTGTTCGCAACAAGGAGCCGCTCTCTGAAGCCGAGCAGGCGGAATTCGATTGGCTCAAAGCCCTCAAGGTCTTGGGCAAGCTCGACGAGGCTCCACAGCGCGTCTCTCAACCCTCCGACGCCTGGCTGGCGGAGCACCCGGAGCAGCTCCCCAACACGGCCAGCCGCATGCTCGAACTTGACGACTTTGTCGGCGAGCTAACCGGCCAGCCCAAGCGGCTCAACTCCTACGACATCCCCTCGCAGTGGGCCATCGTCGCGGTCGGCCTGCTCATCGGCACCTGGAGCCTGATCGGCTTCTTCGCCGCTTCCCGACACAAGTTCGTCTTCGACGCTGAGGACGGCTCACTCACCATCGACGGCACCAAGATCCCCGCGAGCGACATGGAGACGATCGACAAACGCCGCTGGCAGAAGAAGTCGATCGCCTACCTCGTCACCAAGGACGGTACGAAGCACAAGCTGGACGACTGGATCTACGCCAAGACGGACGACATCGTCAAGGAGCTCGAGAAGTCGCTCGGCCTGGAAGACGCCCCCGCTGCGGAAGAAGAGACTCCCACCGAGGCGAGCGAAGACACACCGGCCGAGGAAACGGATACCCCCGTCGACGACGCCAAGGTCGAGTAGACCGAAACGCCCCCAACCCGGCAGGCCCCAGACCCCACGTGCTCGCACGTGGGGTTTCTTCTTGCTCTCCCTGAGCCCGGGCCGTCCCGCGGCAAGCGGCATCGCCTCCGCAGGCCGCCCGTCCGCCGGCCCGAGCCCAAGACCCACCCATTGCGGGGTGTCATCCACCTATTCCGCCCAGGCGCCGCTTCCGACCCTCTCGATAAACCCGACATTTGGATTGACTTATCGGCATGGGGGAGTACGGTTGAGGGGTGTAGTGAGAAGAGCGAGATGGGCCGACCGTCTCGGCGCAGTTGATCTTCTTGTCGACTGCGTTGTCTTTCCAGAAGTTCCCGCGTGTCCCGGGTGACAAGAGGTCGGTTCTCGCGCGCAACCGCACAAGGAGGAAACACCATGAAGAAAGCCCTGCTTGCGGCCGTAGTTTTGGCCATGGCGTCCGGTGCAGCTAGCGCCCAGTGGAGTGACAACTTCGACGGCTATGCCAACGGCACCAGCCTGCATGGCGTCGGTGGTTGGAAGGGCTGGGACAACGATCCCACCTGGACCGCCCTTGTTACCGACGCTCAGTCACTGAGCAGCCCCCACTCCGTTGACATCAACGGCGACGCCGACCTCGTCCACGAGTACGACGCCGCCGGCGGCCAGTGGACCTACACGGCCTGGCAGTACATCCCCACGGGATTCACGGGCCAGTCGTACTTCATCATGCAGAACATGTACAACGACGGTGGGCCGTACGACTGGAGTATCCAGACGGACTTCGACGCCTCCACCGGCATGATGACGGATACCTACAGCCTCGACACCCAACCCTATCTCCTCGATCAGTGGGTCGAGATTCGTGTCGAGATCGACCTCGACAACGACTTCCGCGAGTTCTACTACAACGGCGCCCTGTTCAGCAGTTGGACTTGGACGACCGGTGTTGACTCGCTGCTCGAGATCGGCGCGGTGGACCTCTTCGCCCAGAGCGCTTCCACCATCTACTACGACGACATGTCCCTGGTGCCCGCACCCGCCGGCATCTTCGCCTTGCTCCTCGCCGGAGCCATTCGTCGGCGCTGACGGACAAACTGTCGCGCTCGGCAACGAACACTTCGTTGTGAGACTCAACATCTCAGGAAAAGGGCCGCCTGGACACGGCGGCCCTTTGTCATGCGCCGTCATGCGGGTGACACCGTCTGGCCGCAAGAGGAAACGCGCCGGGCTGGGCCCGGCGGCCAA
>SWCB01000518.1_pt1 | contig 10575 bp, 7 predicted proteins | sample 4692901 | NCBI WGS metagenome assembly SWCB01 (sample SAMN10267276, study PRJNA491770) | bioreactor metagenome | isolation source: DHS bioreactor inoculated with subseafloor sediment | place: Japan: off Shimokita Peninsula | collected 2006-08
AGCGGATATAAAAAAGGCTGACAATGTCAGCCTTAGTAATCACATTATGATTTTAGCAACTTGGCAATATGCGCCTTCAATACATCAATTGCGATTCGGTTTTTACCCCCACGCGGTACGATGATATCGGCATATTGTTTAGACGGTTCAATAAACTGCATGAACATAGGGCGTACCGTCTTTTGATATTGCACAAGTACAGATTCCATTGTACGACCACGTTCAGCAACATCACGCTGCAAACGGCGAAGTAAACAAATATCTAATGGCGTATCCATGAATACACTTGCGTGCATAATTTCACGTAAACGTGGATCCGTTAATAAAAGAATACCTTCAAGAATGATCACTTTTTTTGGTGTCATTGGTGTGGTTTCTTTTAAACGTGTGTGTTCGCTGTAGCTATATTGAGGCACTTCAACGGCTTTGCCTTCGATCAACTGTTGCAGATGGTCACAAAGTAAATTGTGGTCAAGTGCATTAGGATGATCATAATTCGTTTTAACCCGCTCATCCATGGTCAGGTGGCTTTGATTATTGTAGTAACAATCTTCCGTGATAACACCGATCTGATGATCGCCTACTTTTTCTTTTAATTCTTTATAAACAGTACTGGCAATCAAGCTTTTACCGGACGCAGAAGCACCTGCGATACCAATAATGACGCATTGGTGTGAGTTTTCAGACATATCAGAAAGCACCTGTAAGACAACGTGACGAGGCGAAAAATTAACCGCATTATTATAGGCACTTGCAGCGCCAGAAGCCAGAAAAATGTGACTTCCAGCACGCTTTGTTAGAAACCTGTCACATTTTTCTCATATTTAATGCCTTAACTTATTTGTACACTCTTACATTGTACGAATAGTAATCTGCTCTGCCACGACTTCGCCTTGCCAAAATAATCGACTCGCGATTTGCCCAGCAAGATCGATGTATGCTGCAGCTTGCTCTGAATTAGGCGATGCTGCTACGGTTGGCTTACCACGGTCAATATCTTCTCGAATCGTAATATGCAGTGGTAATTGAGCTAATAAAGGTACGGAATATTCTTTAGCCATGCGCTCTGCACCGCCAGTGCCAAAAATAGTCTCATGATGACCACAATTACTACAGATGTGATAACTCATGTTTTCAACCAGACCGACGATAGGTACATCGACCTTATCGAACATGCTTATACCTTTAATGGCATCCGCTAATGCTAAGTCTTGTGGGGTCGTAATAACAATCGCACCTGTTACTGGAATCTGTTGAGCAAGCGTCAATTGAATATCCCCTGTACCTGGCGGCATATCAATAACAAGATAATCGAGATCTGGCCACCACGTTTCAGTCACTATTTGCTGTAGCGCTTTTGATGCCATCGGTCCACGCCAAATTGTCGCGCTCTCGGCAGGTACTAAATAGCCGACTGAATTCGTGTACAAACCGCATGATTCAACAGGTAACATCATCTTACCATCGGTTGATTGTGGCTTTTCATCTACTGTACCAAGCATCATTGGCACAGATGGGCCATAAATATCGGCGTCTAATAAGCCAACTTTTGCGCCTTGCTTCTGCAAGCCTAACGCTAAGTTAACAGCCGTTGTCGATTTACCCACTCCGCCTTTTGCCGAGCTTACAACGATAATATTTTTAACACCCTTCAACGGTTGCTTTTTACCACATGCCAATGTTGCAACACGGCATTGAACAATAAACGCCATATTGGCAGCAACATGGTGCAACTTTTGTTGAGTAATAATCCACTGTTCGAGTAATTCAGTAATGGCGGCAGCAGCAAAAGGGAGGGTTATGGTCACTGTACCTTGAGCAGATACCGACACAATATTTTCAGTCTCTGCCCATTCTGAGATGAGTAAAGGGTGTTCAAAGTGATTTAACCAAAGACAGATATCTGCAACATTTTCAAAGCGAATCATCGGATCATTCCCCATAAGGCTTAAGGCTCCACGTTCATATTAGACTTATTATCACCCCCCACTAACAACCTAAGTATATGCAAAGTATTGAGGTAGTTAGGAAAAGGATGGATTCATCTTCTTTTTCTTAATCCTACCACCAATGTACCTAGACTGCTGCTGTTTAGACAGCGTTTAACTTGGATAAATCACCCCGTGACGCTAGGCAATATGCTGCTGATCAGGTAATATTTGATGCTTATTCTATTTTTACCCATCATGAGCGAAATAAGTAATTATGGCTGCGAACCCAAGAAAAATTCTGGTGACCTGCGCCCTACCGTACGCTAACGGTTCTATCCACCTTGGCCACATGCTTGAGCATGTACAAGCGGATATTTGGGTGCGCTATCAGCGCCTTCGTGGTAACGAAGTACACTTTATCTGTGCAGACGACGCACACGGTACTCCAATCATGCTTAAGGCCCAGCAGATGGGTATGGAACCTGAGCAAATGATTGAAGAAGTAAGCAAAGAGCACCAAGCTGACTTTGCAGGCTTCGATATTAGCTTTGATAACTATCACAGCACTCACAGTGACGAAAACCGTGAGCTAGCATCATTTGTTTATACTCAGCTAAAAGACAAAGGTTATATTACTAACCGTACTATTTCTCAGCTATTTGATCCTGAGAAAGAAATGTTCTTACCTGACCGTTTCGTTAAAGGCACATGCCCTAAATGTAAAGCAGAAGACCAGTACGGCGATAACTGCGATAATTGTGGCGAAACATATAGCCCAACAGATCTTATCGATCCGAAATCAGCAGTATCTGGCGCAACGCCAATAATGAAAGATTCTGAGCACTTCTTCTTTGACTTGCCACAGTTCGAAGACATGCTTAAAGCATGGACAAAGTCTGGTGCGCTACAAACTGAAACCTCAAACAAAATGCAAGAGTGGTTTGAGTCTGGTCTTCAGCAGTGGGATATCTCACGTGATGCACCTTACTTCGGTTTCGAAATCCCTGGTGAAACAGGCAAATACTTCTACGTATGGCTAGACGCACCAATCGGCTACATGGGTTCATTCAAGAACTTATGTGATAAGCGCGATGATCTTAATTTTGACGAATTCTGGAAGAAAGACAGCACAACAGAGCTTTATCACTTTATTGGTAAAGACATTGTGTACTTCCACAGCCTATTCTGGCCTGCAATGCTTGAAGGCGCAGGTTTCCGTAAGCCAAACAATGTATTTGTACATGGTTACGTAACAGTAAACGGCGCGAAAATGTCTAAGTCGAAAGGTACCTTTATTAAAGCAGGTACTTACCTTGAACACCTAGATCCTGAGTGTCTACGTTACTACTACGCTGCAAAGCTAAATAGCCGTATTGATGATTTAGATCTTAACCTTGAAGACTTTACACAACGTGTAAACAGCGATGTTGTAAACAAGATCGTTAACCTTGCTTCACGTAACGCTGGTTTCATTGCTAAGCGTTTTGAAGGCAAGTTGTCTGACACATTCGCAGAACCAGCGCTTTATGCTGAGTTTGCCGATGCTGCAGAGCGTATTGCTGAACTTTACGAAACACGTGAATTTAGCCGTGCTATCCGTGAAATTACAGCACTTGCAGATAAAGCCAATCAGTACATTGATGAAAAAGCCCCTTGGGTTGTTGCTAAGCAAGAAGGCCAAGACCAAGAACTACAAGATATCTGTTCTGTGGGTATCAACTTGTTCCGTGTTCTGATCACTTACTTGAAGCCAGTAATGCCATTGCTTGCTGAACGTACTGAAGCATTCTTAAACGAAACGCTAACATGGGAAGGTGTGGCACAGCCATTAACTAACCACGAAGTAACTAAGTTTAAAGCGCTATTCAATCGTATTGATCCTAAGCATGTTGAAGCGATGGTTGAAGCCTCTAAAGAAGATGCAGCAGCAGCACAAGCACTGATTGAATCAGCAAAACCAACTGGCCCTCTTATTGATGAGCCAATTGAAGCTGAAATTGAATTCGATGACTTTGCTAAAATTGATATGCGAATCGCGAAAATTGTATCGTGTGAAGCCGTGCCAAAAGCAAATAAACTACTGAAGTTCCAATTGGACATCGGTGGTGAAATGCGTCAAGTATTCTCGGGTATCAAATCAGCATACACACCAGAAGAGCTTGTTGGTAAGCACACTGTAATGGTTGCGAACCTTAAGCCTCGTAAAATGAAATTTGGTATGTCTGAAGGTATGATCCTAGCAGCAGGACCTGGTGGTAAAGATCTTTGGATCTTAGAACCACACGAAGGTGCTCAACCTGGTATGCGTGTTATGTAGCGCTATACATCTTAATACTAAGGAGCCTATTGGCTCCTTTTTTATAAGTAATGCAAACCTAAACTGGCCTCTGACTCATCTTTGGTCGTATAGTTACCGAACAATACTGATATAATACCAATCTAGACAAGTATCTGATCATCCTTGCTGGTTAAAATTGCTTATAACTACGTTAGAAATTTTATAATTAGAACCACTAGTTACTTCAGTTTCTGCCTTGTTATTATCAATTTTCTCTACGCAATTATCTGACCATTTACTTATCCAGAATGGTATAAAACGCTATTTATGCACAAAACATTCAACCAGACTATCACTCTTCACCGCACTAAAATGCAACATTTAACACTGCCAATATGGTTCAAATCCAGTTTATTTAACCAACCCGTTGTAAACTGTTCAATTTTACCTCCGAACAGCCCCAAAAAAGCATTTATATTTGTTAACAGCACTTTCGAGTTACATGCAAAAATTCACCCTTAATTAGATATTACTCTACCGAATCTACGCTAATAGTGCCGTGACCTTAACAAAATCGACTATGATTTAACCACGATGTTAACACACAGTTAAATATTCTATTTTTCAAGCTTAATATGGCATAAAAAGTGTGATCTAAAACAGACCTTTGCACTTTAGATAACATTTTACTTCGCTTTAACACCCAAACTACTGCTAATCTGCTCCGCACTCTGATGAGTGATTTACAGAGTGAATAATTATAAGGAGTGTTCTATTCATGAATACAGATAAGAAAAAGATGTCTCTAACTGGCCGCGTTATCCTCGGCATGCTTTTAGGCATATTAACAGGATTTATCATTCGCTCTCTGTTTGCCGAGACGGCTTTCGTTCACGAGTACATTGTGAACGGTTTATTTGACGTCGGTGGAAAAATCTTTATCGCGAGCTTAAAAATGCTTGTGGTTCCATTAGTATTTGTATCTCTAGTGTGTGGTACTAGCTCACTAAAAGATATCAGTACTCTAGGCCGTCTTGGTGGTAAAACCGTCCTGTTTTATCTCGTTACTACGGCACTAGCGATTACTCTAGCACTAACTATGGGTACAATCTTCCAACCTGGTGCAGGTGCTGACCTTTCTGCTGCAACAACTTTTGCATCCAAAGAAGCTCCATCATTAGGCGATGTCATTGTTGGTATGTTCCCAACAAACCCAATAAGCTCAATGGCACAAGGCAATACACTGCAAATTATCGTATTCGCAATTTTGTTTGGTGTTGCTATTAGCGCTGCAGGTAAAGCTGGCGAACGTATTGCCGCTCTATTCGTTGACTTAAACGCAGTAATAATGAAGTTGGTTGCATTATTGATGAACATTGCACCATACGGTGTGTTCTTCTTAATGGCCAAACTATTTACAGGTTTAGGCTTAGATGCAATCTACAATCTTCTAGGTTACTTCTTAGTACTTGCTGCAACACTATTACTACACGGTTTAGTCACTTACAGTGTAATGCTGAAAGCATTCTCTGGTTTAAGCCCGATTGTTTTCTTGAAGAAAATGGAAGATGCAGTAATGTTTGCATTCTCTACCGCATCTTCAAATGCCACCATTCCTGTCACAATGGAGACAGCAACAAAGCGTCTTGGTGTCAATAACAAGATTGCATCATTCACTGTTCCTCTAGGCGCAACCATCAATATGGATGGTACTGCGATCATGCAAGGTGTCGCGACCGTATTTATCGCACAAGCATTCAACATTGACCTCACGATGAGTGACTACCTAGCCGTAATCATGACAGCAACATTGGCTTCTATCGGTACCGCCGGTGTTCCTGGTGTAGGTCTAATTATGCTTGCGATGGTACTTAACCAAGTGGGCCTACCGGTCGAAGGTATCGCGCTTATCATGGGTGTTGACCGCTTACTTGATATGATTCGTACTGCGGTAAACATCACGGGTGACAGTGTTGTTACTTGTATCGTTGCTAAGTCTGAAAATGAAATGGATATTAATACGTTCAATAACCCGAAAGCGGGTGAGAAAGACGAAGAAGTTCACTTCCATACCCTAAAACAAAATAGCTAATTACACGTTTAATACCGCTGTAATCAACTAGATCTAAGGCTTCGCTATTCTCTATAGCGAAGCCTTTTTCATTTGTTTTATTTCTACCATAAGAGCTGCGTCAATATAGTGCAACACTCACTAAAACAACGCACTTGGTTATACTCCTCCCCTCTCTTTTAAATATAAGCCATTGTTTAATTAGCTATTAAGTAAAAGCATTAATCGGCATAGATATTGCTAAACCATATTGCGTATGAAATTTTATACCAATATTTGGAGGAGTTATGTTGATACTATTGCTACTCGTAATAATCTTTGGTGCTAGTTGCTTCTTCATTTGGCAGGCAAGAGAAAATAAGCGCTTTTTACAAACTCGGTTTGATCAAGTCATCGGCCTTCGACAGCTTATTTTTTTACTACGCTTTCATCGCCGTGAATCACATCACTTTTTATCTCAGTATCATCCACTTGAAGCAACACAATTAAATGAAGTTATTGCGATCAAATCATTGATGAAGATCTTGTCTTCTCGAGCCGATAAAGTGCATAAACCCATGTATCGTATTCTTGCAAAGCAAATCAATAAATTACTGGATGAATGGTCAAGCTATTCCGTTCGCCGTAATCAAGCCGCTCATGGAAAAGCGATTCGACATGTTTTGTACTTAATTGATGATGTGATCACCCAAAGCTTGCTCGCGGCAGATAAAGAAACGCTATTTAAAATCTATCAAACCGCTTGGCCTATTACTTTAAATGCGATTGATAGTTTAAGTCGATTTCGCTACGCCATTGATAGTTACACCTTAGGAAAAAACTCAAGTGAGCGTGAGTTAAGAGTACACATAAGTGTTATTCAGCGTCGATTAGGACAGATTGCCTTACTAACAAATAAGCCGCCGCTCGCGTTCATGATTAATGATCTAATGTTGGAGTTTGAGAGCATCAATTTACAAGCAAGAAATTTGGAAGACGTGAAAGATGAACTATACCAATTATCACTTAAAATCTCTGACACGATTTTCAATTTATTCGACATAATCTTGACTGATATCGCGACTGATATTTCTGTTCGTTTTCCTGAACTTCAGCACACTAGCAGCAATGTAGTGGCTTTTCAGAAAACATCCAACTTGTATTCTATTTCGCACTAATATATTAATTTCTAATTTTAATTGTATTACACATATAAAAAAACCCAGCCTTAGCTGGGTTTCTTCTTTCTCGCTAACCTCTAAAGAGATTAACCGATATGCGTTGCACCTTGCATGTACTTACGAAGTACGACTGGGACTTCAATACGACCATCTGCTTGCTGACCATTTTCCATGATAGCAACCATTGTACGACCAACCGCAAGACCTGAACCATTAAGTGTGTGAACAAGCTCTGGCTTCTTCTCACCTTTACGACGGAAGCGTGCTTGCATACGGCGTGCTTGGAAGTCTTGCATGTTTGAACATGAAGAGATTTCACGGTAGGTTTCTTGTGCTGGAACCCATACTTCTAAGTCGTATGTTTTCGCAGCGCCAAAGCCCATATCACCCGTACAAAGAATCACTTTACGGTAAGGTAACTCTAGCAGCTGAAGTACTTTCTCGGCATGACCTGTTAGCTCTTCTAGTGCTGCCATTGAATCTTCAGGCTTGGTGATCTGAACTAATTCAACTTTGTCGAATTGGTGCATGCGAATAAGACCGCGGGTATCACGACCGTACGAACCAGCTTCAGAACGGAAACATGGCGTGTGGGCCGTCATCTTCAATGGAAGATCTGCTTCATCTGTAATCGTGTCGCGAACCATGTTCGTAACAGGTACTTCTGCTGTTGGAATAAGTGACATACCAACGCCTTCTTCAGTCGCAGGCTTAGTATGGAACAAATCTTCACCAAACTTAGGAAGCTGACCAGTACCAAATAGGCTGTCTGCGTTAACTAGGTAAGGTACGTACATTTCAGTGTAGCCATGTTCTTCTGTATGAAGATCTAGCATAAACTGTGCAATGGCACGGTGTAGACGCGCGAATTGACCTTTCATTACGATAAAACGTGAACCTGAAATCTTCACGGCACTAGCGAAATCAAGACCACCAGCCATTTCACCTAGATCAACGTGATCTTTCACTTCGAAATCGTAAGCTTTTGGCTCACCCCAACGTGAAATTTCAACGTTCTCGTCTTCATCTTTACCAGCAGGTACAGAATCATCCGGAAGGTTTGGTACCATCATAGTGATGCTTTGAAGCTCATCAAGAAGTTCTGCCAACGCTTTTTTCGCATCGTCTAGATCACTACCAAGATTTGCGACTTCAGCTAGAATTTTTTCAGCTTCTTCGTGGTTGCCTTGTGCCTTCGCTTGACCAATCGACTTCGATCGCGCGTTACGCTGTGCTTGAAGATCTTCAGTCATCATCTGAAGGGACTTACGTTTTTCTTCAAGAAGACGTAAATTTTCAACGTCAAGGGTAAAACCACGACGCGCGAGTTTTGCAGCTGTTTCGTCCAGCTCAGTTCGAAGTAATTTAGAATCTAGCATGCTAATCCTGTGCTCTTAATATTCTGAAGTGCTCGTTATTTAGGCAGTTATTGCCAAAATAATCTTATATTTCGGTACGTCAGGAACTCTGACGCCAATTGCTTAACGATACCCAAAAAGCCTTATTATTGGTAGCGCTTTAATGTGCTTTTAGCATCTAATGAAGCAAGATAATCCAATTTTTCGGCAATTTTGGTTTCTAAGCCACGATTTGATGGTTCATAGTAACGTGTATCTTTCAATTCTGGAGGGAAATAGTTCTCACCCGCAGCATATGCACCTGGCTCATCATGCGCATAACGATATTCAGCACCATAACCCAATTCTTTCATTAATTTTGTTGGGGCATTACGCAAATGAGGTGGTACTTCATAGTCAGGATGATGAGCAGCATCTTGTTTTGCTTTTGCAAACGCCACATAAACCGCATTACTTTTAGGGGCACAGGCAAGATATACAATCGCCTGAGCAATGGCACGCTCCCCTTCGTATGCTCCGATACGCGTAAAGCAATCCCATGCTGATACCGCAACTTGCATTGCACGAGGATCGGCATTACCGATATCTTCAGAGGCAATCGCTAATAATCGTCGAACGATATAGAGCGGATCACAGCCAGCTTGCAGCATACGAGCAAACCAATACAATGCACCATCTGGGTTAGAGCCTCGAATTGATTTATGCACTGCCGAAATCATGTCGTACCAAAGATCGCCTTTATTATCAAAGCGCCCTATTTTCTCACCCGCCACTTCAGCAAGCAATTCGAGTGTAATTTGCTTAATACCCGCCTTATTTTCTTCTGCCATATCAATTAACTGTTCAAGATAATTGAGTGACATACGGGCATCACCACACACCAGTTCTGAAAGACGTTCTTTTACATCATCAACAAATTCAAGATTTGTATCAGATATACCACGAGAACTATCTCTGAGTGCTTGATCAACAACCGCCAGCACTTCAACCGTTTCTAATGATTTCAGCTTATAAACACGGGCACGCGACAACAATGCGTTATTAAGCTCAAACGACGGATTTTCTGTCGTGGCACCAATAAAAGTAACCGTGCCATCTTCAATATGTGGCAGAAAAGCATCTTGCTGGCTTTTATTAAAGCGATGCACCTCATCGACAAATAATATAGTGCGTCGCCCTGCCATCTTATTTTCACGGGCTTTATCGATAGCAATACGAATATCTTTAACGCCTGAAGTGACTGCTGACACACGTTCAACTTCTGCATTAGCATAATTAGCTGCCACTTCGGCTAATGTTGTTTTACCTGTACCCGGTGGCCCCCAAAGAATCATCGAATGCAGGTGACCCGCTTCTAAGGCACGTCGTAATGGTTTCCCTTCACCAAGGATATGTTGCTGACCTATGTATTCTTCAACAGTACGAGGTCGCATTCTTGCCGCTAGTGGGCGGAAATCAGATGAAAAATCAAGACTGAAGTTACTCAAAATAACCACTCCCTTAAAGACAGAAAAGGTGGCATTAAATGCCACCTAGTTTAAATAGTATTTTCTAAGCCAATATAAAGAAACAGCTAACGTTCAGCATTCTTATTTTTCGACGTTTTTATCAATTTCGTTGGTCATCAAGCTCTACACCTTTTGGAGGCGTAAAAGTAAATAAATTCGCTTTTGGCACTTGCTTGCTGAACTGACGGAATTTGAAATTACTGCGCTGACCATCTTGCTCTACGACAGAAAAATTACGCACCTCACCCGATTTTGCAACGGTAACAACA
>SWCB01004628.1_pt1 | contig 10542 bp, 7 predicted proteins | sample 4692901 | NCBI WGS metagenome assembly SWCB01 (sample SAMN10267276, study PRJNA491770) | bioreactor metagenome | isolation source: DHS bioreactor inoculated with subseafloor sediment | place: Japan: off Shimokita Peninsula | collected 2006-08
TCAATCGAATCATATTTAAAATCCGTTTCGCTGTATGCTTTACTTACATTATGAAATGATGTCTTAAATTCTGGTGGACTCATAATCCAGATACCTTCATAACCGCGGTTTTTACTGCCAATTTGTTCAATATTAATATTAAGTGAAATTTGATCTATTGGAATTGGAGGTCTTCTTAAAAAGTGCTTTGAGCCTACCAAACCATGTAATTCTTCTGCTGTATAAAGAATATATATCACGGACCTTTTAGGTGAATTTAAGGCAATTGCTTTGGCAGCTTCGAGTATAATAACACAACTACTTGCATTATCGTTTGCTCCATTATACACCTTATCTCCAATTTTACCAAGATGGTCGAGGTGTGCACCAACAGTAAGATATTCATTTTTTAATATCGAATCTGTTCCAGGAGCAATTGCTATAATATTATAACAATTAATCGGTTCCTTTTTGCAATTAATGGTAGCACTGAATTTTGTGTTGTCTAAAATATATGAGTGATATTTACCTTTATTAGCGATAGGATCAAAGGTTTGTCCGGAAAAAAGTGTTTTAAGGATCTCCGGGCCTATAAGGATAATAGGTAAAACGGGTTCAGGTGTTTCTTTTCTGTTCATTTCATCATCAACGTAACTGAAATAATCTATGTAACTACGACGTATAACATGCTCCCAGTTGTCAATCTTATCTTTATTAGGTAACATAATCAATCCGGCAACTTTATGCTCAATAAGAACTTTATTTCTGAGTGAATCACGTGTCTTCCAATCAGAATATTTTTTACGTAGACTATCCGGGAATGCTGGATTTGAGTTTTCCGGAGGTAAACCATCTAATAGAATTACCCATTTTCCTTTAATATCTAAATCTGCATAGTCGTCCCATCCTTTTTCCGGTTCACTTATGCCATAGCCAATGAAAGCAGGAGGCGTAATTTGATTATTTTCGCTGCCCTTACCAATATTTAAAATAACGAAATCATTCGTCGAATGGCCAAAAGTATTATTCTTTCCGTTTTTTCGGATTGTTAACGAGGTAGATTTATAATAACTTCGTAAGAATGGTACAGGCTGTAAGAAAGATTTTTCACCCTTTTCATTAATCCAACCCGGTTTTAATCCTGCTTCCTGAAAAACAGTCACAGCATAATCTGCCGCTTTTTTATATCCCGCTGATCCTGTAAGACGACCTTCTGTTGCATCAGATGCGATAGCATCCATATGTTTTCGCAGGTTTTTTATTGAAACGGATTCTATTTCCTGTGAGTATATTATTTCTTGACTATTAAAAAAGATTATTAATATCAAAACAAGATGCATGACTGTATTTGAGAAGTAATTTTTTATCATAATATTAATCATTTTACTTCTTTACTTTTATTGCGGTATTATCATATTTACCATCCTGAGTTATAATAAATGTATCCTTTATAAATTCAAATTGCACATTGAATTCTTTGAGAAAGAATTTATTCTCCTTTTCAGGGTATAATTCAACTGTTGGCACACTGGGACCTGATATTATTAAAACACCAGACCCCTTGGTTATTGTATATTCTACTCCTTCGGAACCTATATATTTTCCCGTATATCCGTTTAAAATCTCATCCGATAGTTCTATCATTTTATGAACATCAGGCCCCTTCATATTGTCCAAAATATTTACTCCTATATCAATTGACTCCTTAATTACACTACGGAAAACAAACATACCATTGTCCCCGTTCGTAAAAACAATAACCCCTCGTTTTGATTTTGGAAGAAGAATTCCCATGTTTTTAACACCACTGTTGTTGCCTCCATGCTGTAGCGTATATTCTCCATTTGGCAGATGAGAAACTATTTTCCATCCTAATCCTACCCCTAAATATTTATTAAGATTTACTTGGGGTTTTATCATATCATTATAGAGTTTCGGAGAAAGGCCTGCACCATTCATTACGTAGATACCGAACTTACAATAATCTTCGACTGTAGTAATTAAACTGCCGGCAGCACCTTTAGCACTTGCTGTTTCACCTACGGTCCATGACCGTGGAACCATATTTCCTTGAGAATCATGTCCAAAAGCAAATCTTGATTCATCAACATTTTTATTCCAACAATACCTGGTATCTTTCATTCCGATTGGCTTAAATAATAATGAATCGGATAATTGTTGTAATGATTTTTTGAACTTTCCTTCCAAAGCTTTTGCTAAATAGACAAAACCTTCGCCTGAATAATGATAATCTGTTCCAGGTTCAAAATTAAATGTTAATTTCCCTTTCCTCCAATTTGGAAATCCAGTTTGGTGACTCAACACATAGCGTGTAGTAAGTTTTTTAAGTAAGCTATCATTTGCAACATCCGGATCAATCCAATAATGAAATAAGGGTTCGTCCAAATCCCATTGTCCGGCTTCTACTAATTTTAATGTTAACATTGCCGTTACAGGTTTTGTCATGGATGCAATACTAAATATAGTATTATCAGGTGCCGGAACACCTTTTTTAAGTTCTCCAAATACCTTTACATACTTGATTTTACTATCTTCTATTATCCCAATTCCAACTCCCGGAACATTATTTTCTGTTAACCAGATTTGTACCTTGTCTTCAAAACATAGATTTACTTCAGTATTATCTTGTGCTTGTAAGCTTATCCCAATAAAAAGTATTGGAATTAATTTAATTAATAAGTTGTGTCTTTTCATAATTTTTCCTTCAACTAGTTTTTTAGTTAGACACAAAAATATTGCTAAGGTTACAGGTTACTTGGAAAAATGTTTGTTAACGGTTGGTGTAAGTGGAGTGCGGGATTAAAAGTTGGAAACTTTCAATTCTGCACAGAGCCAATTCGTTTAGTCAATATTAAAAATTTTCCGTCAAATCGTTAAAGACAAAGAGGCGGTGTTGCAATGAAGAACTGCGATTAAATTACCCGCTGAATCCCGCATTACATTTACACTTTGTTGTAGCCAGTTTTTCTTAACACTATGAATCTGTCTGTTAAAATATCTATTTCAAGTTTCTTTTCATTCGCAATATATTCGATCGTTTCTTTTCTATATATAAAAACATGTGTAGAGTCGTTTCGATAATTCCACGTATTGAAATCAATCTGGTCATTATATAACATTGTCATAATAAGCAATATCCCATTAACTTTTAATAACGATGTAATGCTATCAATTTCTATTTTGGGATTATGAAAATGTTCAAATACCTCACAGTTAACGATATAATCATACCTATTATTCAATATGTTTTTATTAGGAGCAAAGAAGGGATCATATTGAACAATGTCATAGCCTTTCTCCATTAGCATACTTGAAATAACGGGGCCGGTACCGCTTCCAAAATCTAATCCTTTATGCTCTGGTAAGAATTTCTCTACTACATAATTAGTAATTGGTAATGTAAAGTTTTGATACCTAATATCATTTACATCATTGTTGTGAGTTTCATATCTTGTTTTTTCTTCGTCAGCAGTTAAGTAATATTTTTCATCTTTTACAAGAGCTTTACAAATGTCGCAATCATAATAATACTCATCCTTTTTATTTATAAGTGCCGAACCGCAAAGTGTACAAATCATTTTAGACTTGGGGTTTGTTTTGTTTTTTCAATGAAGTCTATTCTGCCAAAACATTGTACATTTTTTAGTCGGAATAATTGATTTTTCATTGTTATAAAATTGTCTCCCAGCATGGCTGTATTATATTATTTAAGTATTCTTTCCCTTTGTTTTCTTCTGTCATTGCTATATATGTTCTTTAAAATTGGCAACAACGGTTTGTATAAAAATAGTAGCCAATTGCGTTGCTTTTCATGTCTAGTTACAAAAAAGTTAAAACAGGATACAACCCTGAACTACAGACAAAAACAGATGTTATTTTTATACATTGTTAGGCGTAGTTTTTACCTATTCTACTTAAATATTCAATGGGGAAATTTAACTTTTTTGCCAATTCATAAAGAGCTTTAGCATATTTTTCATTAGTTCCAGTAAGTAATTCAGGAGGTAAATTATAGCAGGTTGCTGTTAGATATTCATTTGTTTCCATGACAGCTTCTACTTTTTCAGGAATATAATCTGCAACACTTTCTTCGGCATATAGTTTGATAATTTCTTCATCCTTTATTGTCATTATAATGCCATAAGCTTTTTCTTTTTCACATGGAATTAAGGAAGCTCGATTTCCAATCTTCAAAGTATAATTAATTAAATATCCCTTCCTAGGATTAGACGGACTAATACCTTTTTTTATTAAAATATCCTTATCCATAAATAGACCATAAAAAAATACTTCCATAATATTCTATTTTTATTACGATTTTAGATCAATATCTTATTTCTTAAATAAGATAATGTATCCACAAACAAAAAACAAAGAATAATGTAATTTTAATAAATGGACCACCTTAGACAATAAAAAGTTATTTATCTTCTCTAAAGCTGTTTCTTGATTATATCTCAAAGTTGAAGACAAACCAAATTACAGAAAAAGAAATTCAAAATTACCTTTATCTTGTAAAGATAGTAAGACGGAATCCTATTTTTAGAAAGAGGAGATTTTGAAGGTGATTGTAACGGTTAGGCTATGTGTAGTGCGGGATTTCAAACCACTTACTTTTTCGATTAGCTCTGAGTTTGTTTATTGTAAATACTTTCAAATTAGCACTTTCACCCACATCACATATAACCATTGTTGTGTCCAGTGTTTTTTGTCAGTCATTCTATAATACTCGCAAAATCTTATCCATCTTTCGTCCTTTCGCTAGTTCATCTACTAACTTGTCCAAATACCTTACTTGTTGCGTTATTGGATTTGTGATTTCTTCCACTCGATAACCACATATTACACCTGTAATCAGTTGAGCATTGTTATTTAATGTTGCATTTTGAAAGAATTGCTCAAAAGTTACTTTTTCTTCTATGAGTTTTTGTAACATTTCTTCATCGTAGCTTGTTAGCCACTCGATTACTTGATGCAATTCTTCTTTCGTTCTGCCTTTCTTCTCAATTTTGGTAATATAGTGCGGATATACAGAAGCAAATGTCATTCTTGCAATTCGTTCATCGTGTTCGAGTGTTGTTCTCAAATCTTAATTTCCTTTATTGCTTATTGCTCTAATTGTTTGGTATTTTTCAACATTGCTCACAACGTCGTAATAAACGTATTGAGTTTATTACAATTTTAGATCAATGTCTTATTTCTTAAATAAGATAATATATCCACAAATGAAAAACAAAGAATAATGTAATTTTAATAAATGGACCACCTTAGACAATAAAAAGTATTAGATAAAGCAAAAACCAGTCAGGAAGTTTTAGATTTATCGGACGTTTATATTTTGGATGAAATTAATTTTAGACATATTAAGAAAGTTTTTCAAATTGCTAATGGCAAGGTCCACGGCAGTGGAGCTGCTGCAGAGTTAATGGGAATAAAACCCAACACTTTAAGAAACAAAATGAATAAACTAGATATAGACTATAAGAAAAATTAGATGGAGAAGAGGAGTGTAGCGGATCGGCTATGAGTAGTTGCGGATTTCTAGTTACTTACTTTTCAGTTTTGCGCTGATGCTGCCATTACTTATACACAATGTTACCAGACGTTTCAATTTATTTTATACACATTAAAATTCCTGGACCATTCAGTTGATTTGCCAGGTTTAATAAATATATTAAAAAATAACTCCGGACTAATCACGTGTTTCCATCCCCAAAGATTCACTTTATTTGTTTGAAAACTTCCGGTTTCGCGAATTCCAATATTACTTTCAAGGTTTGTTAATTCCCATTCTGCATTAACATTTTCACTACCGGTGAGGTTACTAAAAAAGAATTGCTCTTTGGGCGAACTGTTAAATTTAATTTCATTTAGCCCGATATCAACTTTTAGTTCAGGATTAACCGTTTCCCCAAATAGCTCAGGTTTTAATTGAAATGGAAATTTTAATATATAATTGCTCCCTATTAATTCTTTATTTATTGCTGTAAAATTGTGGACGTATTCATTTGTAATAATATCTTTTTCTCCCGTGTTTTGTAAATAATATTTAATGGTAAAACTACTATTATGTAATTCAATCTCTTTTTTCAATAAGTACGAATAGCCATTTATAGCTTTTGATTTACAGCTAATTAAAAGTCTATTCGATTCAGAAATAATTTTAAATTGGGCGGGTTTAATCTCGTAATTTTTATTAAACAGGTATTGAGTATCATCTTTTTTTAATAAGCCCACGCCTATTTTGTGAAACCAACCACCTACATCCGTCTCATCAAAACCTAATGCCGTATCAATTCCGAATTCATTATAAAATCCTTTTCCAAAATAATGCTCATTTTGACAATCAGTGCTTTCAACACTTGACAATTGAATATTTTGAAATTTTACTTCCACAATTTTTCCAGTCCAGTCAAATCTTGAAAATTTATAATTTTCAAAAGGTGTGTCAATATGAATCTCTATATTATTGTTTTTAAGTATATGTGCCATAATAAGAAAAGAGTAATTACTTATACCTGAAAGAAAATATTATAATATGAATTTGTACAATCAATGTCGGGTAACGGCTCGAATATGAGGCGTTGGGCATTTTGAAACACCTACCTGTCAAGCCGCTATACGTTTTAGTAAATCTAGTCATTTTCAATTTCAGCACTATCTGTCCAATTACCCATAATTATTGTTGTGCGTATTTTTCAAGAATATTAATTCTTGAATTTCAGCAAAATCCTCCAGTTCAACGGGATAAAAAAAGTAAACCTTGTCCAAAAATTTCCTTTATTGTCAAAGAGAATGTGTTTAATATAATTTGATCTTATAAAATGCAGTGCTTGTGGTAAAAAAGAGCTCATCTTTATTCTTTCCTCCCCATGTCATTGATTGTACTCGCTCATCCAAGTTGATTCGCTTAATTTCAAGTCCCTCATTATCTAATATGAGTATTTGCCCTTCAGCGAGATACACATTGCCATGATTGTCATAGATATTGCTGTACTCACCGCGTGAGATAAATTCCCTCATATTAGAAAGCTTGCCTTTAGCATCGACCTGGAAACTGTAGGTTTTTTTTGAATCTTCATGGGTTACATAAACGGGTTGTGTTTGATTTGGCGTAACTGCCATAAGTTGTACTGAGCGTCCGAGATCGAAAGTATTTGGAATAATAGTGACTCCATCGGGTGCAATAAAACTGGTTTCAGCTAAACCTGTAACTACTTGCTCAAAATTATTCCTCCATCGGTGTGTGGGATGGATTACACGTTGTACATTTTGAACCTCATTCGTTTTAATGAGTTTTAGCACCTGCATATCATCCGTTTTATTTGGATTTATGGCATAGGCCAAAGTTGCCCAACCTCCGTTTCCCCAACCGCTATATAAAGGATTGTTGTCAGAAAGCATTTCGATTGTTTTTTGCTGGTCATCATTGTTAAAGCCTGGTTGTGGATCGTAACGGCAGATTATAATCAGGTTGTCTTGGGTATCTACGGTTAGCGTAAACGGCTTGAAAGGGTAATCAGCATAGATGGATACAGTGTTGGTTTCAGCAGACCATTTGTATACTCGTTTCGGCTGGTTTTCACAGAAGTAAACATTTCCTTTACTATCAGAAACAGCTCCGGTGGCAAACTCATATCCGAAGCCCAACCTATCGACTATGTCTTGGCCCGGTCTTTCGTCTTTATTTGATTTTTCATTTCCGGTTATAGTGGCTCTGGTAAAATCACCTGGATATACAATCAGGTTTTTGTCCATATCAAAGATAGTTCGTTCTGGCAAGTGTAATACTTGGGTCCAACTGCGCATATTGCGGAAGTCGATATTATTGCTGTTGGATACTTTCACTCCCCAGGGTCGTGGCGTATTTACACGAATAACTCGGTATATCCAGAAATTGGCGAACATCAGATCTTTACAATTGCTTAAATTAAGTGTTTGGGCATTTTTACCTTCTCGGCCTTCTTCTTCAAATTGAAAGGCATAGAATTTCCAATTAGAAACATTACTTAAACGTGCCTCCTGACGTACGTGGTGTTCTAGCGACATGGCATAAACCTTTCCTGGGGTGGAAGTATTACTGATATATAATCCTGCACTGGCATAAGTGTTGGCAGTCCATATATCTTTCAGCGTTCCACCGCCATTATTAGTGATCCACAGGCTCCAGTATTGGTTGTCCCAGGCCAAGTCCATTCCTCTTTCATAGACAGGTTCGGAGGGAGTACTGATTTTTTGATTGCGCCTCCATCTATGTGAGGATTCACCTGGTCTTCGAATATTACCATGTCCTCCGATAAACTTCACATCATTGATCATTGAGTTTTTATTAGCCATCCACTTCAAAGCTACGGCACGGTAATTATAGGCACCTGTGTTAATGCCTATTCCATTGACCATGTCCTCACCGCCTTCTGATGATTCCAATATCGGAACAGGGGCTCCAAACCCGCTAAAATTAGGTTCGCTTTCATCAATTTTTAACTGAGTGGCAAATGGGTGCAGGCCAATTAATTTAGTCCCTTTGTTTAACTTAAGTGTTTCAGTAACTCGGTACACACCTATTGGCAGATAAACGTTATTGTGGTTAGCAATAGCTTTCTTGATGGCATGTGTGTCGTCTGCTTTACCATCACCAATAGCTCCAAAATTTTTGACATTCACCCATGTGTCCATGGAAGGAAGGTCAGGGATTACCTTGTCTAACTTATCAGAGATAATATCAATACCTTCTATATCACTCATAGTTCTATATTTGGAATTGTAAGTCATATCATCTATTACTAAACCGTATACAAAGTTGTTGATTCGATATTTACTTCCTTTTCCTTGAATACTCTTTCCACTGGGAGAGAAATGCACAGGCTTGTCCACATTTTTGCAAAGAACATTCAACAAATTCACTTGACTGCCAGCTTCGTTTTCAACTCCAACTATTACTCCCTTCTTTACATTTTCGAAAAGACAGTCTTCCATAAATAATCTGTCTGCTACGCCTTGTTCAAGCTCAATGGCCACTGGTGCATTTTTTACATGCATGGAAACAATGGACATTCCAGTGTTTCGACTGATTATAGCTGCACTTCGCTGACCTTCAAAATATAGATCGATTAACATCATGGGCCATCCAGGGGATGTTCTTGCAGTAGAAATGCCGTATTCGCCTCCATAGAATTTCAAATTTTCAATCTCATTTCCCAAATCGTATATACCTGCATAGCCATCACCTATACTGAAATTGCAATGACTCACAAAACTATGTTGAGCAAAATGTGTTCGAAGAACAATTGCCATGGGATTTCTTTTTTCAATACGGAAATCAATATTGCTTATAGCACTATAGAAAGTACCTGCCCCGGCATCACGGGGTTGCTGTCCTTCTTCAACCAAATTATTGGTAAACCAAAACATGTAGTTATGTTCATCCTTATAACCAGGTGCATTTTCAGCCAATATGAATTCTGGACGATTTTTGCCATATCCAATAATTCGGATCGCCTTTGGTATGTAAATCACCTTGCTTATTAGGTACTTCCCTTCAGGAATAAAAAGAATACCAATGTTCTTCTCAATTTTGAGCTTATTAATTGCCAATTGTAGTTCATTGGAAACATCTGTTTTTCCATCCACTTTGATGGAAAACTCATCTGCTGAGAAATACATTGCGTTGCGATCGGATGGCTTATGTGTGTAAACCGATTGTGCATATATTTCTAGATTTAGGAAAAGAAAGAAGGCAAAAAATGGAATGATCAGCTTCATAAAGGAAAGTTTCCTTAAGTTTATTTGTGTAATTGCATCAAATAAAAAATTTCAAAATGACCATTATGTAAAAGATCTGTTTTATTTTCAATTTAGTAATACTAAATGATATTCTGACTAACGTTATTATAACGCTTAGAATGTTAAAAATAGAATTTTTTCAATTAAATTTTTCAGTTTAAATAAAAAAGTTAGTTTGAGAAATCAGTGTCTCCGAATCGATGAAGATTCATGTAAAACAAGTAAAAGGAAAGAAAGATAGATATATTATGCTTTTTGAAAATGTGTTGAATTTATTAAGAAATATTTCAAAGTTTATATACCGAAAGAATATAATATTGAAAGCCAAAAAGGTAGTAAGTACAGTCCCAAAAGTGTTCAAAGTATTTCTAAAGCAGCTATTAATAAAGCCGGAATAAAAAAGAAGACAACTGTTAACACATTGCGCCATAGTTTTGCCACACATTTATTAGACGATGGAACTGACAAACGCTACATACAAGAACTACTTGGGCATAAAAGATTAGAAACAACTCAAATTTATACTCATGTATCTTATTACTGTATTAATAAAATTAAAAGTCTGCAGATAAGTTAGAAAATTAAATATTCTCATAATCAGTAATGATTCTATCTATTAACTCGTTTTTTTTCTGATTAACAGTTTGTCTTTTGGGATCTTCTTCAAACCAGTCAATTGTTCTCTTTATTCCATCTGCATAAGAAATAGTTGCTTCAAAGCTTAGTACAATTCCAATAGTTGAACCTGGTGCAATAGAC
>SWCB01002879.1_pt1 | contig 10541 bp, 17 predicted proteins | sample 4692901 | NCBI WGS metagenome assembly SWCB01 (sample SAMN10267276, study PRJNA491770) | bioreactor metagenome | isolation source: DHS bioreactor inoculated with subseafloor sediment | place: Japan: off Shimokita Peninsula | collected 2006-08
TTGCCTACTCCAAGAACCTCTGTTAGCTCCTTGTATTCTGACAATTGTAGTGCTTTGACTAGTCTTGATGTCACAATTTTGCCTCCCTCATACGAAAGAGGTTGAATTTTATCTTGACGTGAACTCATATGTAGATCTACCATTAACTCATCGGTAAGTGTGTTCTGGGTTGTATGGCTGCAAACTGAACACAATTGAATGACTCATAACTTATTAGGATACCACCATGGAATCAACTTCAATAGTCTTTAACGCTCCACTTTCGCCTTTTGTCACAGTACAAAAGTTCTCTGAGATCACAGGCATAGCCATTGGTCAGGTCAACAAGATGCTGCACGACGGCAAACTCCCTCAACGTCCTAAAACACCGGGCAAGCCAAAAGAAAAACCGCTCATCAATATGATCGCTCTTATGAAAGAAGCGGATTCATTAGCTTTCTAAGTGAGTCATTTGAATATAGCAATAGGGATGGGAGTTCACTATGTCTGCAAATGAATGTCCAAAACACACCGCATTCACAAACGCATGTTCCGCATTTAGTAATGCGCACACCATTAAGCATCTGGCTGCAAAGTTCGGGTTAGATGCGCAAATGCAGTGCAACAAACTTGATGCCAGCAAAACCCACAAGCTGTTTGTAGAAGAATTACTGCTACTCACTAAAGCAACCTACGATCCAACAACGGGCAAAATGGATACCGGTTTAGTTGATGGCCTACTAAGAGAGCTAAACCTAACAGCCGTTCCATTACCAGAATCGACCGCAAACCATAAACCCACATCGCTAAGCGATCGCATGTTAGAGATTTCATCTGCCACCGGTGAATTGAGTGCTCACACCTTACAAATAAATGCGACCAATCGCGTTAATCGCACAACGAAAGAGCAGGTAGTAAAACGTGCTCAGTGTGCAGTTCGAGAACTCGTGATGTTAATGAGTGAAGTGGAAGGGAAGTTCCAAGCTGTGCCGGTTCTTTCGTGTGCGATAGATGCTTTCGGTTCTATGCCGTTACCTGGTCTTTCTTAAGGGGAATCATCATGGAAACTACAGCTCAGAAATTTGAACACACACACGCAAGGCCAGCCGCTGAATCTATCGCGTGCTGCCATGCGTTATTTAATTGCAAAAGCCAATTGGGTATTAGTTACGACAACTTAGAAGACAAGGTAAAACGCGCGTTGTGTTTAGCGGCGGGGTTAAAGCAAAGACATACATCCATGAAGTTACACGAACTGAACACCGTAGAACGCAAGGCATTACACAACGCCATTAACACTATGGCAGGTGCGCTACAGCCGTTAGCAAATCACTCATATAACGAGTTTCGATAATAGCCCACCAATGGGCAGTCATTTGGTTAGGAGAACATCATGAAACAAGGAACTGTAAAAAGTCATTTGCTACAACAAGCAGAAGCCCTCGCAAAAGATTGCACAGCGTTTGCGGAATCTCTAAAGCAAAAGCGTGACTGCCAAGATGTGGTGCTGCAAATCATACAACTGGCAATGATGAACAAAGAAGTAATTCATATTTTTGTGCACTACGAAGCTCACGTTGATCTACTGACAGTTAGAGTTCGAGATGTCGAAACTGATTATGATGGCATGCAGTCATGTATCCATCGGGTTGATATCTCGTTAACTCGTAATCGATACGAAGATGATGCAACGCCACTTACACAGCTATTAGAACTTGAAGACAAATTGCTAGAGCTGATTGCCGAAGCCAAAGATAAGTTAGAGGTGGCAGCATGAGCCAGCAAACTGCACTTGAGCTTATCGAATTACTTAAAGACCGTTTACAAGAAGCCGCAGATTGTATGGATTGCGGTTTAGATATCGTCAGGGATGCGGGTCTTACTACTGCTGATGTTGAACGCCAAATTCAGGATTCAAGATATTTTGTTAAATTGGCAAATGGCTTTATTAAAGATCAAGCACAGCTAGTTGTAATGAATAAGGGGGAGGTAGCATGAGCCCGCATCTTATTATGGTGACAGCAAAAGAACTCAATGAAGCATTAGATAACGTGGGTTTAGTGCCTTCCTCACAAGATACGTTTGTGAATATTTTTCATTATATCGAAGATATGTCTGGCGAATGGTTTGCTTTAGATAATGCGAAAGCTCAGTCCTTCCATATTGCTCACGATCCTTTGTTACTCGATTTAGATGAAATCTACGCTGGTTGGTTTGCCTTCTGGATGTGTGTTTTCAATAACACAGAAGGCGGCAGCGATTTAGAGACTCAAGCATTAGGCGCTATTCGCGGTTTGTTTTTTACTGCTGCTCACAATCGCCAAATCACTGTACCTGCTGCCATCGAAACATGGTGGTTAGAAACCAACGATCTTCATCAAAACAATTCACTAAATGAGGTAGCGGAATGAACTATCTAGCGGTGTATTTGAATAGTGGCGGCGGCATTGTTCGCAATGAAGAAACCCAAGAAGTAATGAACATGCAGCTTGGCGATTACCCATCTGCCGATATTGCGATTGAATATGCGTGCGAACAGTTGGACTGCAAACACGTTATCAATGGTGTGTTGGTGAAAGGCGAACACAAAGGCGGTTTCATGATTGTAGATACGCAGGAGTTTGTAGCGTTATGAGCAATCAAACCTTTCAAACAGCCTATGGCGTCGTAACGTTAAAACCGCGGCACTTTAATTGGCTAGTAAATGAATTCGCCATCGAACTAAAACTTACGCCACCGAACCTGTGGGGCTGGGGTGTTACTGCAACTTTTCCTGAAGAAATGGAAAGCAAAGTAACGCCAGAGTTCGCTGAAGCGTGGGCAAGTGAAGCAATAGGGAAGTTGGTTTGAAAAGTCACGCCCCAAAAGGGGCGCGAGACTAGTGGTTATTTGTTCGAGAGAGGTTTTCACCTGCAAGCCAAGACATAATGAGTTCAAACCGAGTTAGCGTGATATCTGAAACATCGCAGCCTAATTCTATACCTGCTCTTACATGAGCGGCTGAGTCAAAAATTTGCAGTACAACGGTATCTTTACTTTGAATCGTTTTGTACTTAATAAGTAGTTCATCATCACATGTTGGTTCATGGGTTAGAAGGTCAACATATTGTTTGTGTTGGTACTCTGAATGAACGGCTTTTATTGCTGGTTTAAGTGTATGTGTAATCGCGGCTATTAAAGCAATGAACAACCCAAATTCATGATTGAACTGAGTACTAGCAACAATGGCTGAGCCAAAGAATATTTGCAGGATAGATATTGTTGAGTCTAATCGCGAATAGAAGCAGGCATTCATTTGTTCTATACGGTTGGAGTAATGAATTTTAAATTGGGTGTCATGCCTAGACATATTTAATCCTTATCTTTGCTCGGTGGTGGTTGTGGGATTTGACGTTTTTGTTCATGGAATTTTTCATAATCATCATTAGTTCGTTCGTCTGTATAGCCTGTCATTGGGCTTTCCTTTTCTGTTGAGTTGTTATCTAGAAACAACATCTTAGCGAACGTGTGCCAGCTACGTAAATGGGTCGGATTTCCCCACGTTACGGGGATTTAATTAATACGAACGGTATAGAACGATATAAGCCGAATAAGCACGGATATGAATTTAAAAAATATTAAGGATATTTTTTAAATATATATTTAGAGGTGATAGAAAAGACGATGCTATCGAATAATGATCTCTTTTATGTGGCTGGAACAGTTCAGCCACATGACAAAACAGAAAACCATTTAGCCGCTTATAATAGCGGTTTTTTAGGATTCGATTTTCACGGGCCGCGCCCAAGCCGATTAAATCCAGAGCAACTTTGGGATTTAAATCGCGTAGACCGCGAGAATCATTTTTTTAGTGAGAAGCAAAAAGAGCACGCCGCTTCTTTGCCGAACTATAGCGCAAATCACCTCCGCGAAGCGGCGGCACGAAGTGACGAAAACAAGAGGCTTGTCCAAGGGCGCAAAAGTCCGACACACCCACAACAAGCCCAATTAGATAAGATTCTGCGACAGGAGCGTAAGTTACAGCACGGTAATACGGTTTTTGATAGTACCGAATCGTTCTATTCTCACGACACGTTATACACGCTTACAGAAGATGGAAACCAAGCACGCGTCTTAGCACCCAAAGGCAAGTCGAAGGTTGTCGAGCCAAAAATCAATCCAAATTCAATCAGATTGATGAAACAAGATTGGTCGGGTGGGGTCAAAATTCAATATCATACCCAAACACCGTCAAGTTCAGCCCCTGATGCTCAAGAAGGTGATCGCTTTACTGAAAGTCTGACTAAACGGGCAGTGAGTAAAATTTTTGAATCGGGTGCTTATGTTGCTACGTGCTGCGGCGGGTTCACCACGTTCTTAACCCTGACCTTTACCGCAGAACAGCGAAACAAAATATTCGGTGGAATGGTTGAAGGCGATGCTGCGCCATATTGCACGTTGCCAAAACCACCGCTTCCAGCAAGTAAAACCCGCGGACCACGTTCGATGTTACGTGGTCGTCCACAATTGAAATGCACTGATGGGTCTAACACCCCGATAGACATAAAACGAAACATGGCGAAATCAATTGAGCATATTGCAGGGCCGTATTGTTACATTGATATGTGCGCAGATGATCCTGCGGCTACCGTCGATATTCATGATGATGGCTCGGTTAACGTGATGAACGAAAACGGTGATATTGCTGGGCCATATACTCCAACCTTTGCTAAGCCTGAAAAAGAGTTCACTCTAACTAAAACAGCTGAAACCACGATAGGCAAAGAGGTTAGCCGCTTTCTGGATGGTGCTAAAAAAATGTATCACCGTGGTTGGATAGCCAATCATACCGTTGAAATTGATGCCGAAAGCGGTGCGGAATATTGCAAGCTGGAAGGTAAATCTATAGCTGGCTACACCAAAGCCAGTGATGTGGGTCCGACTCAAGAACCTGCAGACTTTCATTATATTTGGGTGGCTGAATGCCCGGCGAATGAAAACGGTGAACCTAATCCTCATGTGCATGTTTTATTAAATTGGTCTGTGCCTAAACCGCAATTTTCTGCCTGGTCAAAACGGTTAGAAAAGTTATGGGGTAATGGTTTTGCGAACTTGCAGCGTATCAAGCAACCAAAAGCCGCTGGAACTTACTTAATCAAAGCCGTCGGTTATGCAGCCAAAGGTGAAAACGCCGACCAAGGGTTAATTAAAGGGAATCGTTACAACATTGCGCAATGCAGCCGTGCCCCCGCGTGGGAATGTGTTGCCAGCTTTGAAGCCGATAATATGGCGGCAATTATTAAAGAATGTGGTTATAAATTAGAGCAATGGCGTAAGCCATTAAACCGAAGTATTCGACGTATAGAAAAGCAGTTAGAACAAACCATAAAAGCGAAATCAATAGCCAAACAAGCCAAAAAGCCGGATGACATTGTTCATAAATTAACGGGCAGAATTATTCGTCTCGAAAACCAAATCAGGTCTACACGTGGTCAGATAAAAAAGCATGGCGTTCATGCCTCTACCAAAAATATTTTTTGCATTGCCTTTGATGGCGAACAGGCCGAAGAAAAGGCGTGGGACTTTCTGCTTTGGTCGGCAGGGGCGCGTGGTTGGTCGATGGAATCGAAATCTGAAGATGAAGCCTATCGCCAAACGGTAGCCGAAGCTAAACAGGTAGCGCGTGATGAATATGCCTGCAGTTATCATCGATTCAAAGATAAACGTGCGTACTGGCAAAGTGTTTTACATGATCCGTATGCACGTTGTGATGACGGTGACCGAGATACAGAGCTCGCGCGGAGTATGAAAATACGCGAGCAATATGAAAATTCTTACGAGGCTTGGAATCAATGAATTTCGACGCGCTAGGTATAAAGATACTCAAACAGCAAATTAAGCAGAACCTCGAGCTCGCTTCGCAGCAAAGTCTAAAAGAGGTTTCCGTTCATTCCGAGGCGCACATTGTAAACACCGCCAAACCAAGCGAGATGGAGGTTTATCAGCCAACTGCCAAGGAAGTTGACGCTCAATGAATTGAACGCAATAGCGAATATGCCAACATCCGTGACATATTTCGAGGGTAGGTTGCTTGATTGCTTCATGATTTAAATCAGACGGTTGCGGCATTTTTTTGCTCTCAATTGCTGCATGTTGCAAAACATTACTGTATATTCATACAGTACTTTTCGCAAGGATACTGTAAATGGCGCACTCAATCAGTTGGCAAGCGGTCGATTTTATCGCTGAATCTTTAGCAGCAAATACATACGGCGAAGACCGTACAGAGGTGGGTGTTTACCTTGTGGAGTTGGTTATGAAAGACAAGAAAGGGCCACTAGATGAAGCCCAATTGAAGATGATAAGAGCCTTGCTGCTTGATGCGTCAGCGATCACTATTCTTATAGATACAGAGACATGATTGAGTGTTGTTGTACCTATCGACAACAAAAAACGGAACATAATGTGTTCCGTTTTTTATTGCCGAATCTTTCTTATGTGAAGCAAAGGGAGATGTGTACTAAAGAGAAAGGGAGGTAAATTAAAACATCGCTAACTGACTGTGCAGTTCTTTTACTTTTTCTGCTGACATTGAATTAACTAAAGCAACAACGAGTTCGTTGGTGTTCTTGGCTGAAGGGCTGAGAGTATGTGAAAAGCTAAGGTTCATCACAAAAGAGTGGCCACATTCGGGGTCACTACAACTGCAGTATAAATCCGCATAGCCGGTCGATATTCGATTGGTCTTTTGAATGCAGGCTTTATCTCCACACTCTGGGCAAAATACTCTCATAACGCATCCACTTGATTGATGAACTGACCTATCAAGTGTAAACCAAATGACTGTTTTTTTATACAGTGCTGTCGGTTAAGTGTTCAAATACAGGAAGAGGTGAGGGCGCCCACGTAAAGCACATTAACGTCACGGAAATCGCACTCCTCCTCCCCACCTGCGACGTTTAAAAAAAGTGTTTTTTTTCAGTTTTGTTTTCTGCAATTTTGGCAGAGGTACCAAGTGCGTGATTTGACGCTAAGCCCCATGAATACAGGGCTTTCAAGGCATAGTCGATGGAATAAATAAGTGGGGAATCCACAAATATAAAACTGAAAAATTGAAATTAATTACAGTAAATTTCAGTTTTAAAGATCACTTGATGATCTCTTGTTCTGTCTTAACTAATTGAAAATAATAGATATCGTGTATTTTCTGTCACTATTTTAATGATCTGCTTGATCACAATAGTGAGAGGGGATTAAGGCTTGAAGCCAAGTAGGGCAAGGGTTAACGGTGTTTTGAGGGTGGAAATGAAATTTCAATTTACTGAAGGCCTGAATTGTACTGATTCATACTTAATCTGATAGCTTAAGTTAGCGAACACGATGTAGGCTGACTATTGTGGCGCTCGGAAAATTCCAGTAGCGAGTGTAAAAAAGACTGCATAAGCAGCCTAAATTTCATTCGATAATAGGTTCACACTACAGGTGTTATGGTGAGTTAAAAGCGTAGCGCGCTAATTATTTAAACTTTTAGTGTCACTGCGCTCGCTTAAGACCAAGTACAGCTTGCTTACCCTTACTTTCTTCAACCTGTTCAAGGTTCGCTCCGCCCACAAATAGCCCCATCTTGATGTAGTTACGGATGAAGTAATTCTTTTCTGGCTCTGTAAGAATAGATAAATAATTTTCACTAAACTCTGACTCAGTACCAAGCTTATGTTCACCTGCTGGAACAAGTTTATAGAAGTACATATTTGGTGCTGACTCACCAATCATTTCACCATCAACATAAATGTTCTTCTTAAGAGCACCACCAACAATAGAGTCACGGTAAATATAAAGACCTGACTTTCCAACGGACGGTGTTGGAAATGACTTTGCAAGTACATCTTCATTGTCACTTGCCATTGGCACAGTAGCGCAACCACTGAGAAGAGAGCCAAATAATGCCGCCGTTAAAAGTATTTTTTTCATTTGTATATTCCAAATTTTGGTTTGCTGTAATTCATAATTAGAACTGAGACGATTTATTGAATCACGCCACTATGGGCAATATGTACTCTCAACGCCATAAGCAACCGTGTGACCGATTACATATCTATTTGCAATGTAGGTATTTACCTGTTTCTCACACCATTGCTGTGCATCGCCTTGGCTTTCATATCCACTACCAGACGCATTCCAACACTGACTAAGATCATGCTCACGATCAGTAGCAAAAAGAGCATTTGAGCTAGTTATTTTACATGACGAGTAAGTGGATTTAGATGAACCGTCTGAATTCGAACCGCCACAACCAGCAAGACCAGCCAAAACTAAAACAAAAAATATCTTTTTCATAACAAAACCTTACTGCTGGTTATTAAAAGTCTCACCAAAGACAACTCTACTTTGACATGGAACCTCAAAGTAGTCATGCACCATCCCTTTAACTTGAATTTCAAGGTAAGGATATCCAGCACATTCAAAAGTTAAACCAGAAGCGGGTGGCAAACTAAATTCATTACCATATATATCTATTTGAACTTTTTCCTTTGAAAGGTTTTGAACTGAAAGAGTCTGATAATCAGTTAAAGAAACTGTTACATCATTTATTGGCATAGAGCTTTCGTTTGCGATAACGCATGTTGAAACAACCCCTAACATCCAAGTTGCACGGCTTAAATTCATTATTTATCCATCTAGATTATATTTCGAAACACCTAACTAACATAAATTTTAACACTTTAGAAAAAAACAATCAAATGCATATGCTCGAATTTGCAACCAAACAGTCATTTTTTGAGTATAAACTCTAATTTTGCTTTTCGACCTTTACATTTTTAGGTTTTATTTCAGAGGCAATTTGTCACTTATCATTTCAGGTAGTTTGAGGCATCAAAGAGTTATAAGTATGCGCTTGAGCGTTGTCCTGACGCTCGCTTGCCGTTAGTGAGCGTTAGAGTAAATCAAGTTTTTCTAACAAATGTGCTAGTCCAACCCCAGCCTAACCCACCTCAACTGAGAACTACTTGCTTCTCCCCATTAACCAACGTGAACTCAAACTGCAGGTTTTTCGGCACTTCCACATCACTATTCACAGCATCCATGAACATTTCGCAAGCGGGTATCACTTCATTTTGTGTATAGACTTCATTGAACTTAACGGGGTCGCCTCGGGTACCGCCACTGGGAATAATCGCAGCCAGTTCAATCGGGAATCGATGACCCACTAACACTTCTTGGGCAGATACATTTTTTATCTTCTCAAATTCATCTTTAGTTGCAATATCGCCCACCGGAATTAACTGAATCCCTTTTTCTTTACCGTTCGGAATATTAATGAACATAGAGCGGAAATTACCCACACCACGGCTAGAGGCCATCTTCTCTTTTAAATCGTCTTCATCATCTTTGCTCAAGTTCGGGTCAGTCGCGTAAAAGATAAAGCCCATGTGTAAACCGTTCTTGTAATAACGACGACGAAACGTTGTAGCATCACTATTTAACAATGCTGATTGAACACAGCCTAAATAATCGGGTGAACCGTAAACCTGTTGAGCGGGGTCGTACTGCTTAATGAAAATCACATCTTGTTGCTTATAGAGTCGCTTCTTATCATCACGTTCTAGCAGCCAGTAATCGCCGTTTTTGTTTTTGCGTAAATACATCGATGGAAGAGGGTGCAAACGCACCACGCGGCCGAAGTGATCGCGCACTTTCAAAATGGCGGTATCACCAAACTCCAAGAAATCATGTACGGCTGATTGCACCTGCTGTTTAAGCATGCCGCCTTTAACAAATCGACCAGCAATCATATTGCGTCGCGCCATCAGAATAGAACCATGATACGCATTGGTACGGGTTAATTTATTCAAGCCAGTTCTATCAAGTGGCGGTTCCCAATAATCATCTGAATCGTTGTAATAAAGTTCACTGTATTCATAATTATTGAAACCACTGTCCATGACTTCAGGTTGTCCAAAACTGAACATCAAACTTTCATTGGTTGATGGCTCAGCGTCAGTTGCGATTACTTGTTCGTTATTACTCATGCACAGGTCTGCCAGGTTGATTTACGTTTTTGTAGATGATCGAGAGGTTCATTGATAATGGCGTGGGAAATCGCCCAAAAAGCATCGGCATGGCCAACCGTTTCACTTCGGTCTGCCTTGAATGTCATCATGTTGCCGCTGTTGGTACTGGTTCGTTTAATCGCCATGAATGCCATCGCAATGTCTTTGTGTTCAGCATCAAAAGTGAGTCGACCACTTTCAATCACATCAATCATTTTTAACACTAAGCGGTTTTTGTTTTCGTTGCTGTAGTGAATGGGTACCGCTTCTCGGGGGTATTTGGCTTGCAATAAATCCCACACACCGCCACCAATGCCGGTGGTATCAACTCCAATGTAAGAAACGTTATAGCGGTTATACACTTCTTCAATTTTGGCAACGTGATATTGAAAGTTAAGCCCACGCCAATAATGTTTTTCTAACACGCGAAATTGCTCTGGCGCCATGATTGGTGGTGCAATCACGACTAAACACGCATTATCTCGGGTGCGTGAAGGGTCGTACCCAAGCCAGACTTCACGCCGACCAAAA
>SWCB01004624.1_pt1 | contig 10521 bp, 9 predicted proteins | sample 4692901 | NCBI WGS metagenome assembly SWCB01 (sample SAMN10267276, study PRJNA491770) | bioreactor metagenome | isolation source: DHS bioreactor inoculated with subseafloor sediment | place: Japan: off Shimokita Peninsula | collected 2006-08
TTAAAAATTGGGAGGAAATCGTGAAAAAAAGTGATATTTTATGGATATTAATTATTTTATGCCTTTCTTTGATTGTCATTATTCCTCAATCAAGAGTTATTTTTGAACAATCTACTGCTTCTCATCCTTATTTAATGGGATTTATAAAAACAGCTATTTTGGCTAGTCTTGGTGAAAGATTAGTTCATAGACTTAAAACAGGTTCTTATATTGGTGATCATGGTATTTTGCTTAAATTTATAGTTTGGGGATTTTTAGGAATGGTTTTTGTGATTATTTTTAAATTATTCTCTAGTGGTGTTGTCAGTGCTCAAGCTGCGAATTTATTACCAAGTATACAGAACACTTCTTTTTCTTCTTCTTTGTTAACTGCCTTTATGATTAGTTTTTTAATGAACATATTTTTTGCGCCAACATTTATGCTCTTTCACCGAATTACAGACCAATATATTAAACTTGGAGATGGAAAAATTAATAATATGATTCACATACCTTTCCAACAAGTAACTAATGAAATTGACTTTCCTCAGTTTTTAAACTTTATAGTTTTAAAAACTATACCCTTATTTTGGATACCAGCTCATACGATTACATTTTTATTACCAGAAAACTATAGAGTTTTAATGGCTGCGTATCTTTCCATTATTTTAGGGTTTTTATTAACTATAACTAAAAACAAATAATAGATTTAAAATAGTTCTTATATAGACAATTAAGTTTGCTTTTAAGATGTGTATTTGGTATGATATATTTTGTATTTAAAGTCTCATTTAATTCATCAAAGAAAGGATGTATAAGCTATGAACAATAATGAAAAAAAACATCAACGGCGACCTCGTTACAAAGGAACTCATCCTAAATCATTTGATGCAAAATATAAAGAACTACAACCTGATAAATATGCTGATACTATCGAAAAAGTAATACAAAAAGGAAATACTCCAGCTGGTATGCACATACCTATATGCGTTAATGAAATTATAGATTTTTTGCAACCTAAACCAGGTCAAATTGGATTGGATGCAACTCTTGGTTATGGGGGACACACACTAGAAATACTCAAGAAAATCGCACCAAGTGGCCATCTTTACGCTTTAGATCAAGATCCTATTGAAATCAAGCGTACTAAAGAGCGTTTAGAAAAACTTGGATATAATGAAAACATATTATCTATAAAAAATATTAATTTCTCTGATATTGATTACTTAGTATTAGATTCAGGTCCATTTGATTTTATACTTGCTGACTTAGGTGTATCATCCATGCAAATTGATAATCCACAAAGAGGTTTCTCATTTAAAACTGAAGGTCCCCTTGATTTGAGAATGAATCCAAATAAAGGTGTATCTGCAGCTATACGTTTACGAGAATTATCCAAAGATGAAATACAAGGTATGCTTATAGAAAATTCCGATGAGCCATATGCAGATAAAATTGCCCAAGCTATTATTTCAGAATATAGAAAAGGTAATATGATTGAAACAACAACAAAACTTTATCATACGATTCAAAAAGCCTTATCTTTTTTATCTAAAGATATAAAAGATGATGAAATTAAAAAATCTGCTCAAAGAACCTTTCAAGCTCTTAGAATTGATGTAAATCATGAGTTTGAATCTTTATATGACTTTTTAGAAAAACTTCCTAAAGTTCTTAAGTCTCAAGGGAAAGTTGCGATATTATCTTTTCACTCAGGAGAAGATAGATTAGTTAAAAAATCTTTTCAATTAAATGCTAGACAAGGCATTTACAAAGAAATATCTGAAGGTGTAATTCGACCTTCTATGGAAGAACAAAGTTCAAATAGTCGCTCAAGATCAGCAAAACTTAGATGGGCAATAAAATCATAATGATAATTATAAAAAACAAAAAAGCATATCACTGATATGCTTTTTGTTTTTAGAATCTTATTTTTTTCTATCTCCCATAGTCCATAGGCCAATATTTTCGAATCCTAATTTTAAATATATTTTTCCTGCAGCAAGATTATCATAAAATAGACACAATTGTTTCTTTTTTTGAGTTATATAAATATCCATCAATTTTTTAAGTAATAGGGTTGCATAGCCTCTACCTCTGTAATCTTCATCAGTAGCTACACCTACAACCATAGCATTTTTAGTCGTTTCAGCAGTTACTGCTACAGTAGAGATAATTTTATCATCCTCTTTGATATATAAAGTTTTTCCCATTTCAATAGATGATAACTTATTATCTACAAATTGCTTTTTGGTCATTTTAGCATATCCAAATTCTTCTATTTGTGAAAGTAGCTCAAAAAGCATTTCAATTTCTTTCTTAGTTTTTACTTCTTTTATATGATTTGAAGTTATATTAAATGTATGCTTAATTTTTTTAGCTTCACAAAAATACATTTGTCTAAAATTAAATTCCTTTAAATAAGGTTTAATTAAATTTATCAAATCTTCTTTACCACTAAGATGGTCAAATGGATCATTTTTAAATATAGTTAAATAATTTTGATTGAAAAAGGGTAGATGAGAATAATATACCGCATGTTCCCTATAACGCAAGAAAACACTTAAATAATTATTTTTTTCATCAATATCGGCATATATTCTTTGAAAATTTGTTTCAAAACCAAAAGCCTCAATATCCCCAATTGGGAAAATATTGAAGCTTAAATCTTTATATAAGTATTCTAAAACACTTTTTCTATCTTTTTCGGTTAATAAACGTATCATGATTTACTTTGAAACTCTTTAAGTGCATTCTTAATGGTTTCTTTTAATTCTACTCTTTGTTCATCTGATGGTCGATATTGAATACGAATAGGTTTTGCAAATCTATGATATCCCATTTCTTCAAGGTCTCTATCAGCATGTGATACACCTTGACCACCCCAACCATAACTTCCAAAAACAACAAAGTTTAAATCTCTTGGATTAAGTCCTCTTAGATAACAAAAGAAACTTGCAATAGAAGACATCATATTATTGTTTAAAGTAGGTGAACCAACAGCAATATATTTAGCATCCATCAAATCATAAATTAAATCTGATTGAGCATTCTTTCTTACATGACGAACTAATGTTTCAATGCCAGATTGTTCAAATGCTTCAGCAACTTCTAAAGCCATTTTTTCAGTAGATCCCCACATTGTATCATAAACTACAACAGCTTTGTTTTCTTTATGATATGTACTCATTTTGTGATATGCTTCAATAGCCTCTTTGATATATTTTCTTAAAATTGCACCATGACTTGTACATATAAGTTCTATATCAAGATCTTTAAGGGCATTTAAAGCTTTTTGTGTTTGTGCACCATAAGGCAAAACAATATTAACATAATATTTCTTTAATTCTTCGATTAAAATATTTAATTCATATTGATCATCATATCTATTAAATGATGCGATATGTTGTCCAAACATGTCATTTGAAAATAATATCTTATCATATGCACTATAGGTAACCATATTATCTGGCCAATGAACAAGAGGTGTTTGAATGAATTGTAACGTTCTTTTACCGATATTCAATGTTTCATTCGTTTTAACAGGTAACACTTCTATACCATGATATGTCCCCATCATTGAGCGTACTCCAGCTGGACCTGAGGCATAAATTTTTGCGTTTTTAGAATATTTTAAAATTTCTTCAATACTACTGCTATGATCTGGCTCACTATGATTAGAAATGATAATATCGATTTTAGATGGATCAATGACTGATTTGATTTTAGAAATCATTTCGCTTGCGAAAGGTGCATAAACATTATCAATTAATGTGATTTTCTCATCAATAATCAAATAAGCGTTATATGTTCCTCCCCTCATAGTAGAGTATCCATGAAAATCTCTTAAATTCCAATCAACAACTCCTACCCAATAAACATTCTCTTTAATTAAAACTGCATCCATACTAATTGCTCCTATCTGTTTAATATTTTTTTTGCTCTAATATGTACTATATTTATTATACCGCCTATAACAAGAAATTTAAAGTGTATTTTGTTTCATATTGATTTTAAGTCTAAAAATGTTTAATATTATATATTATAATATTTAAACTCATGAAAATCTATGTATAAATATTTAAATCTTTAAGGTATAATAAGACATATACTTTAGCTTAGAAAGGAAGAAATGATGATATATATAAACAATCTTTTATACATCAAAGATAAAATATAATATGGCAAAAAGAATCAATAAATATCTAAGTGAAGTTGGCTATTGTTCAAGACGTGCAGCTGATCGACTCATTGAAAAATCTAGAGTTAAGATTAATGGGAAAATAGCTTTACTTGGAGATCAAGTTGCAGATAATGACAAAGTATCCGTAGATGGAAAAACCATTAATCCAAATAATGATTTTGTATATATAGCTTTAAATAAACCTATAGGTATAACTTCTACAACTGATCAAAATATTAAAGGTAATATCGTTGATTTTATGAAGTATCATAAACGTATTTTTCATATTGGAAGATTAGACAAAGATTCTGAAGGTTTAATTCTAATGACAAATGACGGAGACATTGTCAATGAAATATTGAGAGCAGAAAACGAACACGAAAAGGAATACATTGTCCAAGTTGATCACACATTAACTCCTGATTTTGTAGTTAAGATGTCAAAGGGTGTACCCATCTTAAATACGATGACTAAGCCTTGTGTTGTTGAAAAGATAGGTCCAAAATCATTTAAAATCATCTTAACCGAGGGCATGAACCGTCAAATTAGAAGAATGTGCGAATATTTCGGTTATACTGTTACATCTTTAAAAAGAGTGCGTATTATGAACATCAAATTAGATATTCCTGTTGGGAAATATAGAGAACTCACAAAAAAAGAAATGCAAATACTTTTAAATTTGTTAAAAAAATAAAACTCAGAAAAATTCTGAGTTTTTTATTTTTGTGTAACTTAATTTATTTAACTTAATAATTTAAATTTCATCACAACAGGATTATGATCACTATATAAAAACTCATGATTAATAGTCATCACATCATATAAAGTTTCTGAATTAACTTTTGTCAATTCAATATTATCAGAAACAATAAATCCATCAATTAAATAGTATTGTGTATTTTCTGATTCTTGATCATAAGGTTGATTTAATAGTCTACATGTAGGCTCGCTTAAATCTACTTCAAATCGATAGCCATTAGGAATAAAATCATCTTCAATCGTATATGCTTCATAAAAATTAGAATTTACTGGATACAAATCAGCTGCATCTGGAAATGTTTGATTAAAATCTCCACCAACAACAACGTAATTTCCTAAAGTTTTTTGTTCTTCTAAAAATGTTTTCAAATACGCCATTTCTTGATCTCTTAAAGATCCATCACTATCATATGCAGACATATGAAGATTCACTATAATAAGTTGTTTATCACTTTCATTAATATCAAATGATGAAACCATCATTGCACGTTTTAAATTTGCAACTCTTAATGGCCAACTAAATGATCCTGGAAACTGATGACGTTCACTTTCTATACCTTCAAATTTAGTCAATGTTTGTATGCCACTTTCAACTGGTCCTATATAATCAGTTAATGATAGTGGAAAGGGAACAAATATTGATTTGAAATTAAGCGCATGTTGACTTGAATAAGTGGTACCTAAAGCTTCAGAAATACCATCAACTTGATTCAAATTGTAACTTCTTCTTGCTTTTTTATCTACTTCTTGAAGAAGATAAAAATCAGATGGATTATCATTTAATAACCCTTTAATACCCTCAAAATAATCTTCAACTACACTTAAAGAATCTGGTCTACCTTTTTGGCCACCATCCATGACAAAGTCTTCATCTTTACCTAATCCAGCATAGCCAATATTAAATGTCATGATTTGATATATTTGATCTAAATTAATCGTCTCTTCTTGATTATTAGATATTTCAACTATTTCTAAATCATCTGGTTTGTATTCGAAAACTGTTAGCGTTCCAACAAATAAACCGGCAATCACTATAAGCGCTAGAATAACTTTTGATAATATTTTTATAATTTTCATATTTCCTCCAAGTGTTCTTGATATATATTAATTTCACTATTAGTATATCAAGAACTGTATCAAATTGTTATGAACTCATCAAAAAATATATTGTTTTTTGAAAATATGTATCTAAAAATGAATATTTTCTTGCTTTTTATTTATTTGTTTTATCATTTGATATAATATACTTATAAATAAGCAATCGGAGAAATATAATATGTCAATATCCTTTTTAGAAAAAAAAGATATAAATTCAGCTCTTAATTTTTTTAATGAAAACATTGATCTCTATCATTTACTATATCAACCTATGGATATAGATTCTTTTAGATCAAGTTTTTTTTCAAATAATGATTTATATCAAATAACTACTTTTATATATGTGATCAACAATCAAATATTAGGTTTAATAAGTGCATCATATGTTAAAAACCAAAATAAGGCTTATATCAGTTTTTTAATGGTTGATATAAATCATCAAAAAAAAGGCATTGGTAAAAAATTATTAAAAAGATTAGAATCTGTGATCATTGATAAACATCAACATATTTCATCTTTAGATATCGTCTTTTTTAATCCCATACATATGAAGTGGCATTTACCACAAGATATCCATATAGAGCATCCTAATGCCCCTGGTGTTGATATAGATAGTGATGCCTATACGTTTTTTATAAAACATGACTATCATGAGTATGCTGTTCAAAATGTTTATTACAAGAATTTAAAAACTTATAATCAATCAAAAGAAATTCAACAAAAGATTAAAAACTTACAAAAAGACAATATTCAAATTATGTTTTATGATTTAACTAAACACCATGGATTTGATATGCTTTTTGAAGCTCTTAAATCTAAATCTTGGGAAGATGAGATTGTAAATGCAACACATAAATTAAATCTTCCTGTTTTAGTTGCTGTTAAAAATGATTTAATTATTGGTTTTGCAGGTCCACTTTATGTGGAGCCTTCTATGAGAGGATATTTTGCTGGTATTGGTATTCATCCATCTTATCGAAGTCTTGGTATAGGCTCAGTTTTATTTTCTAATCTTTGCTTACATTTAAAACTTCTTGGTGCACATTATATGACACTTTTCACTGGACATCATAATCCAGCAAGAAAAATTTATGAACATGAAGGTTTTATCATTAAAAAAACTTTTTCCAATTTAAGAAAAACGATACATAAAAAAGGATGAGTATCACTCATCCTTTTTGCTATTTATGCTTAGTTTTCTATATTTATATCACCAGATACTGTCGATTTGCTTATGATAATAATTTCTTTTTGTTCTTCATTATCGATATTTATATCGCCACTAATAGATTTAAGTTTGACGCTATTTGGGTATAATTCTTTTCCTTCAATATCTCCGCTTACTGTGTGAAGTTCAAGCGTATCGCAAGTTGTATGACTGATTTGTGAATCTCCGCTTACTGTGTGCACGATTAGATCATGCTCAATTTTAGCTTTACTTAATTCCATATCTCCACTTACTAATGAAATAACTAAATTATCTGAAACAAAAGATTCTATTTCAATATCGCCATTTACAATATTAAGTTTTGCTTTCTTAGCGACCATTTTATCAAGTTCTATGTCACCATTAACAGCACTTAGTTTTAAAGTGTCTGATGTTAGATTATTTATTTCTAAATCACCATTAACCATGTCTATTATTATTTCATCAATGACTGCTTTTTTTGGAACATAAATCTTAAAGTCTTGTGAATCTGATGAATCAAAGAAGTTAGAATTGTTTCTCTTTTTTGCAATTAATTTAAATACATTATCATCAAATGAAACTTCATAGGCATTTTCTTTAATTTCATTATCGCTAATGACATGTATATATTGATCATTTGATGTTTCAATCATTAAATCATCTACCACTAAATTGATATGCATAGTTATTGGCATATCATTAAGTTTAAACGTCATTTCTTCATCATCGTCTCTATCATCACTTTCTTCGCTTGAATCAGGATCTTGATCATATGATAGTTCATCAGCTAGAGTTTTTGGAGATCCGAATCTAGAATTCAAGTCTTCTTCACTAACCCCATCATCAATGGCTTGTTTTATCATCTCTTTGTGATCATTTATAATATCTTCTATTTCTGATTTGCTCATATTTTTCAATTCAAGTTCTTTCTTTAAATCTTCTAAAAATTTCTTCATATTTTTTTCCTCCTTTATTAATGATGTGGTAAACACCACCAATGAATTGATCCCATTGTTCTCTTAATTTAATATAATATACAAACCCTTTTTCACTCATCTTGTAATATTTTCTAGGCGCACCTTCATTTGATTCTTTTAAATACGTTTCAAAATAGCCTTCTTTTGTGAGTCTCCTTAATATTGGATAGATTGCATTTTCGCTTACGTCAATATGCTCTGATAATTGATTAATAATTTCATAACCATAGTTATCATTTTCAACAAGTATGGATAAAACACATAATTCTACAATACCTCTTTTAAATTGTGCATTCATAATAACCTCCTTATGTCTCAATCATAACACAGTACTATTCGTAATGCAATACCTACATTAAAAAAACCTAATCAAATAAAAAATGCATGATATAATCATGCATCTTTTTTAAAATTCCATTTGATTTAATATATCTTTTAGTATTTTTGCAGATTCTTTTAACTGTACTTGCTCTTTTTCATTTAGTTTTAATTTGACAACATGATGTACACCGTCACTATTTAAAACAGCTGGAAGTCCAATATATAAATCAGGATCAATATCATAAACACCATCATTATAAACACTAATTGGTATAATTCTATTTTCATTATTGATAATGGCATGCGTTATACTTTCTAATGTCATTCCAATACCATAATATGTTGCTTTTTTTCTTTTAATAATTTCATAAGCAGAGTGTTTTACACTATTGTGAATCGATTCTAAATCCTCAAAAGTAATCTCTTTCATTGATTCAATAACATCAACCATTGGTTTTACACCAATGTATGCATTAGACCAAGCAGCAAATTCACTATCTCCATGTTCTCCTAAAATATACGCATGAATATTAGATACAGAAATATTGATTTTTTTAGATATCTCATAGCGCAACCGTGCTGTATCTAGTGATGTCCCACTTCCAATAACTTTTGATGATGGAAGTCCTGAAGCTTTTTTTGCAACATAAGCTAAAATATCTACAGGATTAGATGCAACCATAATAATGCCATTAAATCCACTTTTCATGACATCATTTACAACTAATTTCATGATCTTAGCATTTCTATTTAACAAATCTATTCGTGTTTCACCATCTTTTTGACTAACTCCTGCGGTTATAACAACTAAATCTGCATCTTTACAATCACTATATTGACCTGCATATATTTTCATTTTTCTAGGTGCAAAAGCCATACCATGATTTAAATCCATCGCTTCGCCTTCTGCTCTATTTTTGTCTATATCTATTAAAACTAACTCTTCGACTGTTCCTTGATTTAAAACTGAATATGCATAGCTCATTCCTACCATACCAGTTCCTACTATAACAACTTTACTTTTTGGCATATTTTTCACTTCCTTCAACTCTATTATAACATTTATATTATATTTGATTGATATAACGCTAAATCAAATATAATTATATATAAATATGATACAATTAAAAAAAACATAAAGGAATTTTTATGAAAAAAATTAAAAGACTACTTATTTTTATTATAATCATATCAATTGTTGCTACTACCTTAATTTTTATACCTAAACCAAAATTTGAAAGAACAAACCCATTTATTTCAAATGATCTCCCGCTAGTTATGGCACATGCTGGAGGTAAAGGTGTTTATCCCGATAACACGATGCTTGCCTACCAATATGCATTTGATTTAGGTGTAGATGTCTTAGAAATGGATGTTCAGTTGACCCAAGATGATGTTTTAGTGCTTCTTCACGGTCAAAACAACACCGGAAATGCAATATCTCACAGTAATTGTGATGTTGTCGTATGGGAAGAAAATTATGATTATTTATATCAAAATTGTAATTTTGGATATAACTATCAAGAAGAGGATGGGTTATATCTTTATCAAGATATGACAACTAGTCAATGGCAAGATGTGAAAGTTTATCTCCCTACATTAGAAGAGGTCTTTACCACATTTGGTAAAAACACTTTGTATAATATTGAAATTAAAGCTGATGCAGATGCACCAAGAGAAAAAACTGCTGATCAATTATATGATTTAATTGAAGCATATGATTTAATTGATCATGTCTTAGTTGCAGTCGCATTTGATGATATTAGTCAATATATAGTTGATACTTATCCAGATCTTTATGTTTCAACAAGTTATGGAAGTGCACAATCCTTAGTTATTTCTATTTATACATTAACATCTGTATTTAAAAAAGCACCTTTATATGCAGCAGTGCAAGTCCCAACATCTTATAGTCTACCTGTCATTCAAACCATTAATCTTGATACTAAATTTCTTGTTAACACACTCCATCAACATAATATAGCTATGCATTATTGGACTATCAATGATCCTTT
>SWCB01009079.1_pt1 | contig 10510 bp, 6 predicted proteins | sample 4692901 | NCBI WGS metagenome assembly SWCB01 (sample SAMN10267276, study PRJNA491770) | bioreactor metagenome | isolation source: DHS bioreactor inoculated with subseafloor sediment | place: Japan: off Shimokita Peninsula | collected 2006-08
GCGACTGCCGGTGACGATTTCGCTCAGGGCCCCCCCGACATCCTTGCTGATGGCGACGCCGTTGTCGGCGTTCTTCACCGAGCCCTCGATCATCTCCGCAGTAGTGCGGGCCGCCTCCGCGGAGCGTTGGGCGAGGTTGCGCACCTCTTCCGCCACCACGGCGAACCCCTTGCCCGCCTCGCCGGCCCGGGCCGCTTCGACAGCGGCGTTGAGTGCCAGCAGATTGGTCTGGAAGGCGATCTCGTTGATGGTCGTGACGATCTTGGCCGTCTCGTCCGAGGAGGACTTGATGTCGGCAATGGCCGCGTTCATCCGCTGCATCGCCTCGGCACCCCGGTCCGCGCTGCTTTGGGCGGAGTCGGCGAGCGACCGGGCTTCGCCGGCGCTGGCGGCATTCTGCTTGGTCTGTGAGGCCACTTCCTCCATGCTGCTGGTGATCTCCTCCAGCGAGGAAGCTTGCTCCGTTGAGCCCTGGGCCAGCGACTGGCTGCTGCTCGAGACTTGGTCGGAGGCGGAAGCGACTTGCGTACTACCCTCCCGGAGCTGACTCACGATCCGCATGATCCGGCCTGCCAAGCCCCGCGCCACCAAGAACCACACCAGGCAAGCCGCGCCGACCGCTGTCCCCGATACGCCGGCCAGCACGAGGTTGCCGGTGCGACCGACGGCGGCGACCTGGCGCTCGGCGGCGTAGAACTCGTCAATGTAGGAGCCGACCCCGATGACCCAGTCCCAGGGCTCGAAGTACATCACGCGCACGACCTTCAGTCGAGACTCGGTTTCGCCTTCGTTCTTCCAGGGGTAGCTGGCCTCCGCAATCTCGCCATCTGAGAGGACGGTCGCCTTGCCAATGATGTCCTGAATGAAGAGGTTGCCGTCTGCATCACGGGCTTCCCAGATCAACTCGCCGTCTCGCTTGCCGCCTTTGGAAATCACGTAGTGACCGGCAGAATCGAGTACGTAGATGTATCCGGTTTGGCCAACTTGCACCTGCATGATGCGATCTCGCAGGGCCGCCACCGACTCCTGCGGCACGCCCGCATAGAGAACACCGATGATCTCGCCGCTCTCAGCGCGAATGGGCTCATAGGCAGTGACGTACCATCTGTTCACGACATAGGCCCTGCCGACGAAGGTGTTGCCGGCAAGAACCGTGGAGATCACCGGATTCGGCTTGCCGTCCGGGTTGATCGCCGGGATGAAGGTGCCAATAGCCCGCGTCCCGTCGGTCTTCTCGACGTTGGTGCAGACGCGAAGCATGTCGCCGCCATCGTTCATTCTCTGGAATATCGTCGCCGTGCCGCCGACTGCCTCGCGCACATCGTCCACCACGGGCGAGCGGTCGGCCATCGTGCTGTGCTGCCCAAGCCAGACCCCACCCACGTTCATCTTGGGCAGCGTGAGATTTCGACTCTGCTTCGTGTACTGGTTCACGGCCTGCCAGGCAACCGTCTCATCCACGTCCAACGTCACCTCGCCAAGCCGGTTCAGATAAGCACGAGCCAGGTGCAAGTCGGACTGCACTTTCTGCTCGAGCAGTTCCTGTTGGACCTGGCACATGTTGTACACACCCTCGGCGATGTGATCCAGGTCGGCGTATGCCAGCTTGGTGCTTTCCTCGGAGGCCACGTTCTGCATCCTCAGGTTCTGGGCGTAGACCACGACGCCGACAACCGCCAGCGGCGTGAGTGTGAGGGCAACTCCGACGAGCAGGAGCCTTGCCTTGAGTGACATTGTTCTAATCATCCTGGATCTCCGTTAACCATGCGGTTGCATGCATGGCACCAGTGGTGTCTGACTCGTGCTACAGGATCCCGCCTTCGTGACACTATCAGCTTCACCAGCTAACCAACGGCTGTCTGCCTCCCGGATGATCATCGTTTCGTCGCGCCTGTATTCGGTTGCGCCCCTCGCCGCTCCCCGTCCGGGGCCGCGCATTCAGGACGCTTCACACAGGCTCGATGATCGTTCATCTAGTGCGTTGCCAGTTCTCTCTCCTCAAATCCGATGATGTCCTTGCGAAACGGGCGCGCGGCCTACTCAGCCCACCTGGCCGTCGCCGGCGGTGTGGGTTTGTCGTACCCGCCGGCAATCGCCGTCACTTTCGTCTCCATATGATCTCTCTCAACTCGCGGTGTTGCATGGAGGGCTCGATCGGTGATTCCTCACCGCGCCGCCAGGGCGAACTCGTGCCCGTTGTCATGCCGGCACCGTTGGCCTTGGAGTGTTCCAAGAGTCGCCGGAACCAGAGGCCCCTCTCTCCGCAGCGCATCTCTTTCGTATCAGCCGGCGCCGTCCTCAGGCGCATCGGCTCCGTCTGCCAGCTCACGCAAGCTCCGTGCATCGTCACCGCTGAGCACCAGCGCGATATCGAGAAGGGTGGTCACCCGGCCATGCGACTTGCCCATGCCCAGGATGAAGTCCGTGTTTACCGAAGCGCCGAACGACGGGGACTCATCAATATCCTCCGCCGCAATGTCCAGCACTTCCGACACGCGGTCAACGATCGTCCCCATTTCGATCTCGCCAATGTCCACCACGATGATGCACGTCTCTTCCGTGCGTTTGCCGTCCGGCAGACCCATCTTCCGTCGAAGATCCACCACCGGGATTACCTTGCCGCGGAGGTTGATCACGCCCTGCACGTAGTCTGGCGTCCGCGGTACGGCGGTGATGTTCATCATCTGGATGATCTCACGTACCTTGAGAATCTCCAGGCCGTACTCCTCGCCAGCCAGGACGAAAGTGAGGTACTTGCCGGCCCGATCGCGCAGGACCGGTGAATTCTCAACTGTTGTTTGCTCTGTCATGGTCATTCCCTTTCCTCGTATGCGGCCCCTGCCAGCGCGGGCGACTCCTCGTCGCCTGTGGCTCCGTCCACTTCGGTGGCAACAGCGAGCACCCGAGAGCGTCCGTCTCGGGAGTGCGCCAATTCCATCAGGCCGGCGGGATCCAAGATCAAGCCAACGCGACCATCACCCAGGATGGCCCCACCGGATACACCTTCAATCTGCCCCATAGAGCGCCCGAGCGACTTGACCACCACTTGCTGCTGGCCCAAGAGCTCGTCCACCATCAGGGCATACCGTTTGTTCTCGCCCTCCACCACGATCAGGAGCGCTTCCTCGAACTTATTGGCCGCGTCGGGCGTGTCGAAGACCTCGTACAAGCGCACCACGGGCAGCAGCTCGCCGCGCACCTCCACCAACTCGCCGCGGCCCACAACCGTGGAGACCTGTCCCGCCTCGGGCCGGAAGCTCTGTTCAATGGAGACGATGGGCAACATGAATCGTTCCGCCGCCACCCGCACGAGCATGGCGTCGGTGATGGCCATGGTCAGCGGCAGGCGGATGGTCAACTTCGTGCCCTCGCCGGGCTTGGAGTCCACCTCGACGCGCCCGCGCAGCGACTCGATCCCCGTTTTGACCACATCCATCCCCACGCCACGCCCGGAGACGTCGGTGATCTTCTCCGCTGTGGAGAAACCGGCCCGGAAGATCAGGCCATACACGTCGGAGTCGGTAAGAACCTCACCCGGCTGGATGAGCCCACGTTCGAGCGCCTTGGCATGGATCCGGTCGCGGTCGAGTCCCTTGCCGTCATCGCTGAGTTCGATAACCACGTTGCCAGCGGAATGATAGGCCCGCAGGCGCACCGTGCCCAAGGTGTTCTTCCCCGCGGCCCGGCGATCCTCAGGCATCTCGATGCCGTGGTCTACCGAGTTACGCATCATGTGCACCAGCGGATCGTTGAGCGTCTCCACCAGGTTGCGGTCGATCTCGGTGTCTTCACCTTCGCTGACAAACTGGACCTGCTTGCCGGCCTTGCGGGCCAGGTCGCGCGAGAGACGGGCCATTTTTCCGAAGGTTGCCTTGAGAGGCACCATGCGCAGCGACATGCTGACTTCCTGTAGCTCTCGCACGATCTTGCCGGAATGGGCTACGTTGCGCGTGAGCTTCTCGGCTTGGCCGGAGGTGACAGCGGGATCCTGCCCAACCATGGACTGGGCAATCACCAGCTCGCCGACGGCGTCGATCAGGCGATCAAGCCGATCGGTTCCTACGCGTACGGTAGCTTCCCCGGGACGAGCCCGGCCGCCTTGCTGGGTGCGAATTGCGTTGACGGCTTCGGCAGCGGTGACATCGCCTTGCTCGACGAGTGCCTTACCGATTCGTTTGCCGCCCTGCTCCTTGGCAACCTCCTCGACCCGTTCACGTTTGACGGCGTCGCGGGCTACCAGGATGTCACCGGTGCGCAGCGGCTCGACCTCGGACTCCTCGCTGAGGCCCGCCGCTTCCGGATCCCGAAGCTGCACCATCATGCTGTCGTAGTTGCCGGGCATGGGAAGCAGCCCGCCCGGGTCGACATTCTCAATGCCCTCGAGCATCGTCTTCAGGGCATCGCACGAGTTGAGCGCCACGTCGGCGTAGCCGCCCACGACGCGGATCTCTTCGTTGCGGGCCCGATCGAGAAGATTCTCCGCCAGATGGGAGAGCGCCTGGATGCAGTCCAGGCCGAGGAAGCCCGAGGTTCCCTTGATCGTATGGAAGGCACGGAAGATCGTGTTGACCTGCTCGTTGTCGTCCGGGTGGCTCTCCAGTTCGAGCAGCGCTGATTCGGCGGCGGCGATGTGGTCCAGGCACTCCGTGGCGAACTCACGGAGCAGGTCCATGTCGGTGTCCATCGGCAGACGCGGATCCTTAGTCGCCGCTGGCGCCTCGTTCACCTGGGCGGCCACCGGCGCTGCGGGAGTCACATCCGCTGCCGACGTCGAGCCAGGCTGACCAACTGCGGTTATCTCGGGACGCTCGGCGGGATCGCTGAGGTCATCGTGAGCCGCGTCACTTTCCGACGGTGTCTCGCCGGACGATTCCGTATTCTCCGCATGCGCCTCGGGCGCGGGACTGTCCGCCAACTCAGCTTCCACGGTGTCACGCCAGCGCTCGCATGCCGGAGCCACGACCTCCGCGACGGCATCGACGACAACTTGTGGATCCTCGGCCTCTCCCGCCGCTGCCTGACGCAACTGGGACAGGGCTGCCGCCAGGGGCTCGCTCTCCTCGCCGAGGGAGCCCGCGGCGCTCTGCAGCAGCGCCTCGAAGGTGTCGGCAGCGCTCGTCAGTTCGGCCGTATCCGCCGCATCCACTGCCAGCAACTCGGCGCTGAATCGCTCGAGCTCATCAATCCAGGCGATCTCGGGCTGCTCCACGAGCCCCGAGGTGACCGATTGCGTCGCCTCGGCACCAAGGTCTTCCTGCAGCTGCGCAATGATGACGCTGGCCTTCTGCAGTTCGGCCTCCGCCTCATCGGTCTCGCGCAGCACCACCCGGTGCAGGCAGGCCACCGCCTCGACGGCCAGTTCCGCGAGAGATTCGTCCGATAGCTCGCTGGAGACGCTCAGATCTTCCAGAAGATCATGAAGGGCCACGAGTTCAGGCAAGCCCTGGTCACAGCTAGGCGGTGCGGAGGCGGCCAATTGATCAATGAGGCTCTGTATGGACATGTGTTACACCTTTGGGCGCAGAAGTGACCTGGCGCGAGGCGATTCGCTACTTAGATCGAATCGGTGAACGGGGAAAACGACTTGACCCCACCTTGCGCTACAGCGAAGTTGCCTGCCGATTTTGACCCCTTCGGGCCAAGCCCTTAAAGGCAACGCTGGCATGGTTCTCGCCACCTCCCGGAGAAGAGAAGCCGGCCAGCACTGCGCGTCCGGGTCACGACAGGCTCAATCTAGGTCGATACTTTCGCCGATTGCGCAAGGAGTTGCGATCGAGCGCTCCAGTGCAGGAGTGCGGTCGCCGATAAGGCGGCTACTGCTTGTCTTGAATAGAAACGGCGAGGTTTCGCATGACCAAGGATATGTTTGCGATCTTCATTCGGGCCGGTCACAACGTCTTCAGCACCATGCTGCAGGCGCCCCCGTCCTTCGGCGAAGTCTCCGAAGGAAGTGACATGCGGTCTGACTTCGATATCTCCGGGATCATTGGGCTGTCGGGCGACGTTGTCGGCTCGGTGGCCCTCAGCCTTCCCTGGAAGACTGCCGAACGCTGCGTCAACGCCTTCACCGGCGCGGAAGATCCGCCAGACGAGGACGTGTGCGACGCCATTGGCGAGCTTGCCAACATGATTGCCGGCTCGGCAAAGTCGGAGATCGAGGGCCGGAGCATCGCCATCAGTTGTCCCTCCGTCGTCCGCGGCAAGGAGCTCAGTGTCTCGCGTCCGCGAGCCACCCCCTGCGTGCGCATCCCCTGCTCCTCCAAGCTCGGGGACTTTGAACTCCTTCTCTGCTTGCAGGAAGTCGCCAAGTCAAGCCGAGCGGCCTAGGAAGGAAGCCTCCGACCATGAAGATCATGATCGTTGATGATTCGAGCACTATTCGCACCCTGATCACTTCGACGCTGAAGCAGTTGGGCTCCGTGGAGTCGGAGACTGCCTGTGACGGCGAAGACGCCCTGAGCAAGGTCTTCTCCTTCGAGCCGGATCTGATCCTGCTCGACTGGAACATGCCAAAGATGAGCGGCCTGGAATTCCTCAAACAGTTCCGCACCCGCAACAAGGCGACCCCGGTCATCATGGTCACCACGGAAGCGGAGAAGAGCCGCGTCATCGAAGCTATCCGGGCTGGGATCAACGACTATGTCGTCAAACCCTTCACGCCTGACAGTCTCATCTCGCATGTGCAGACGACCCTACAGAAGGCGAAGGCAGCGTAGCGACCAGCGCTGAGCATAACTCCCACCGCCATCTGGCGCCTCGGACTAACATGAGGGTGGCCGGCGCACGCCCCGATGTGTCAGTGGCGCACAAACTCCACCTGATAGGCATGCAGTTCCTCACCTTCCGACTCCACCCACACCTCGAGGGCAGCTTCTCCTTCTGAAATCTGGAAGTCCTCGATCTTCACGGCTGACACGACGTCGCCGACGTCCTGTCGGAGCAGTCGCTCGCCGAGCCGAAGCACCGCCTGCGACACGGGCCGCTTCTCGCGGAAGAGGAACGTGATGTCGTAGCTCTGCTCGCCCTCGAAACGGAGCAGCCAGCGCCCCGTCGGCCCCCAGCCCCCGCCGGCTCCCGTGCGCCGCCAATCCTGGTGGGTGAGAACGGTCGTGCGCTCGTGGTCGGTGCCCAGCACGATGCGCGGCGGGGCGTAGTTGTCCGGGCGGGTGCTGGAAACGTCGGCAAACCAGGCGTCGTAGATCCTCGTCAAGCGTGCCACGATCTTCGGTCGCTCCTCGGCTAGATCCCGCTCCTCGCCCGGGTCGGCTTTGAGGTCGTAGAGTTCGTATGCCGCCTCCGGCGGTGCCGACTCCCGGCCGAATCCCGAAGCGCGAAGCAGCTTCCACCGCTGCCCGAGTACCGCAAAGTTGTGGCGCGCTTGCGGGACATCGCCTCGATGGGCCTGCAGCACGAGGTGACGCTCAGGCCAATCCTCAACGTCGCCGGCCAGAGCGGGCAGCAGGCTGCGACCGTCGAGCGTCAGGCCCTCGGGCACCCCCACCCCTGCCGCCTCCAGCAGCGTCGGCAACAGGTCGATGTGAGCGCCAAACACCTTGGCGGTTCGGCCGGCGGGCAGATGACCGGGCCAGCGGACCAGGAGTGGTGAACGAATGCCACCTTCATAGACCTGCGACTTGGTGCCCCGCAGGCCGGCGTTGTATCGCCTCATCTGCGGGCCGTTGTCGTGGAGGTAGACAACGATGGTGTCGCTCGCCAAGTCGTGCTCGTCCAGACAACTGAGCAACCGGCCGACGTTGCTGTCGATGTTCTCTTCCATAGCGAATATGCGCGCGGTCGAATCGGCTTGTCTCTGCGGTGCGCCGACGAGCTTTGCCAGGTCCTGATCGCGATAGTGCTCGTACTCCGCCTGCGGCACATCGTGGAAGGGGCCGTGCGGCGCGTTCGTGGGTAGGTACACGAAGAACGGCTTCTTTGCGCTCTGTGACTCCTCGATGAACTCCAGAGCCGCATCGAAGTAGACGTCCGTGCAATAACCCGTCGTCTGGACCTGCTCGCCGTTGTGGAAGAGAATCACATCGGTATAGCGGCGGTTGTTCTCGAGCGGTTCAGAGGGTTGCGCCAGCCCCCCACCACGATGCACCAACGACTCGTGGAATCCCTGATCCATGGCGCGCATCGGATAGCAGTCGCCCAAGTGCCACTTGCCGAAGATCCCCGTCCGGTAGCCGGCATCACGCAACAACTCCGCCATCGTCGTCTCGTCCGGCTCCAGCATGGCTCGGCCGATCCAGGTGTCGATGGCTCGGGTACGGAAGTTGTAGCGCCCGGTCATCAGGCAAGCGCGCGTGGGCGTGCTTACGGGGCTGACATAGAAGCGCTCGATGGAGGCGCACTCTTGCGCGAAGGCGTCGATATTGGGCGTGCGCAGCACCGGATTCCCCGTGATACCCAGGTCACCGTACCCCTGGTCGTCGGTCATGATGAGCACGATGTTGGGCGGCTGCGGCGCAGTGCCGGCAGCCAGCACGAGTGATGACGAGAGAACGGACGTGACAGCCGCCGCCCCAAGAGCAATGGGCGCAATCGTTGGGCGCATGACAAGGCCTCCTGTGAGCCAGCGGCACGAAGACGACGCCGGATCGCCCCACTCTACCACGGGTTGCTAGGGCGCGACCTTGGCCGCCGTTTCAGCGACCACCTCCGGCGGGCACATGCCCGTTTCGCGCCAGGCGCCGTAGAGCTTGCGACCCCAATCGTCGGTGCGATTCTCTTCCGCCAGGAACTTGATGTACTCCCAGGTGACCGATTGGTGCATGAGGCGAGCTTCGACGCGAGCCGCGCCCTCTGGCACCGCAAAGGCGAAGTCATCCCAGTGCTGGCCGTCGGCATACACCGCGCCCACGGGTGCAGCCAGGTGCTCTGCGAAAGCCTCGTTCTCGAATCCCTGCGGCGGGATGCGATTGTCCTTGACGATGACATCGTTGAGCACGAAATGGAACGACTTCCCGGGCTTCTTGCCGTGCTTCTTCGCTTGCGCCTCGCTCATGCCCGGCAAGCACTCGTAGACTCTCGTGCCGTCCGGATCCAGCAGCATCGGTGCGGTCACTGCCTCGCCGGCAAGCGTGTCCTTGGCGTCGGCGTAGCGCCCGACCTCTCCCACCAGCTTGCCATCCGCATCCAGGAAGCGCAGATTGACCCACATCCGCCGACCTTCGATGTAGCCGGTCGGTAGTTTGTGTCCAGTCAGATTCGTCACCCGCAGGCTGCCTTGGTCTGATTCAGGGAAGGAAAGCTCCAGCGTCGCGGAAGTCTTGAGGAGCTCGCGTGTCCGCTTGATTCCCGCCTTCATGGCCCGCGTATCGACAGCGCTCTTGGGCCAGAGCTTGGCTGTGGCGAGTTGCACCCAGGTCGAACTGCCGACCGGACCGTGCATGACAAAGTAATCGCGATGCGGGCTGCCGAAGCGCGAGGCCTGGCCGCCGCCCTCCACCTTCGGATAGTGGCAGCTCTGGCAGGTTCCCTCGGCGCCGCGGGTAGCGAAGTCGCTCAGCTTCCACTCGCTGTAGGTGCGTTCGAGATGGCCGTAGGCGTACGGGGGCTGGGTCTTCACATCGTCGGCATAAAGGGGGTTGGAGACGTTGTGGCAGACAGCACACAACTCGCTCGAGGCGTGGAAGTCGGACTTGAGCACCTTGTGAGGCATGGCGCCGTTGCCCTCGCCGTAGGGGCCGCGCACCACGTTGTTGGGATCCGCGACCATCATGGCGTTGCCGTAGCCCGGCGGCACATGCTCGGCGAAGTCCTTCGCCTCCTCAGAGTGAATGTCGACAAGGCTGTGACAGACATCGCAAACGACGCCCTGCATGTCCTCGCCGTTCAGGATCGAGCCGTCCGGCGGCATGGAGCGGCCCTCCAGCCAGCCCCGCGGCGTGTGGCAGCGAAAGCAGAACTCGCCGACGCCTTCGATGTCCTGATTGGCAATCGCGACCGAAGCGCGAAAGACCGGGTCACGGGCCGCTTGCGACATCATGCCGCCCTGCCAGGAGAAGAAGGGATCGGCGTCGCCGTTCTTCGTGTCGGCGTGGCACATGCGACACTGCTGGGCCTTGGCGAACTCAATCCCGCCCTCCTCCGGCTGCGTCCCAGGCAGGAAGATCTGCGACTTCTCGGCGGCGGCGAAAGCGAAGAGCGGCACGGTGAGAACGGCAAGCAAGGCGCGCATGACGGTGCTCCAGGGATCGATGTATCGTGTTTGCGATTCTACCCCCAATAGAGGGGTGCGCGCAGCGAAATACCCAGCCCCAGACAGAAGTTTCTCGGTTTGTGGAATGCTGCCCGGTCCGCTCAGAGAGCGGCCTTGACCGCTTCCAGCGCCGCCGCGTAGTCGGGCTCTTCCGTCACCTCGGCCACGTACTCGACGTGGGCCACCTTGCCATCCCGGTCGACGACGAAGATCGCCCGCGAGAGGAGGCCCAGCTCCTTGAGGTAGACGCCGAACGCCTCGCCGAAAGTGCGGTGCTTGTAGTCGCTGGCCGTGGTGACGCGGTCG
>SWCB01000606.1_pt1 | contig 10502 bp, 10 predicted proteins | sample 4692901 | NCBI WGS metagenome assembly SWCB01 (sample SAMN10267276, study PRJNA491770) | bioreactor metagenome | isolation source: DHS bioreactor inoculated with subseafloor sediment | place: Japan: off Shimokita Peninsula | collected 2006-08
CCATGTTACCTCAAGGTGCTTTGTCAGGCTCTTGCTCGAAGACCAGAGCAAAGCGCTACACGAGGTAATTGTTATTCACTTTTTGAGTGTCGCAACGCTGGGCTGGTTTGCGAGCTAGCGCCCCGTAGGGCAAGACAACTTGCACTAACCTGCGTTGTTATAAAATCTCAATGTAGAATAACTATACTTCAATTCTATGCCTAGCATCTTAGCACAATTTGCCTTGCTGACTTTGTACCTTGAAGTATCATGGGTATAGCTATGAGCAGCGCATCACGTGCTACCCACATCTATTTCTATTTACATGTAATCGCGAATCAGTAGTTCGGCGATTTGAACGCTGTTGGTCGCAGCACCCTTACGGACATTATCAGCAACAACCCACATGTTTAGACCACATGGGTGACTGATATCTTCACGAATACGCGACACCATTACATGATCTTTACCCGTCGCATCACTCACCTGCGTTGGATAATCGTTATTATGGAACACTTCAATGCCTTCTGCATCGTCTAATAAGCGGATTGCTTCATCGATGTTTACAGGTTGGCTTGTTTCAACATGTAGTGCTTCTGCATGGCCATAGAAAACAGGTACACGCACACAGGTCGGGTTAACACGGATATTGCCGTCACCCAAAATTTTCTGTGTTTCCGACACCATTTTCATTTCTTCTTTGGTATAGCCGTTGTCCATGAATTCATCGATATGTGGCAGGCAGTTAAATGCAATCTGCTTATCGTATACTTTCGTTTCTGCTGCAAGGCCGTTCAACAATTTTGCCGTTTGGCCAGCTAGCTCATCAATCCCTTTTTTACCTGAACCAGATACTGATTGATACGTCGCAACGTTAATACGCTCAAGACCGTAAGCCTCATGAATAGGTTGAAGCGCCACCAGCATTTGAATCGTCGAACAGTTTGGGTTCGCGATGATATTACGGTTACGGTAATCAGCAATCGCATGAGGATTAACTTCTGGGATCACAAGTGGTACATCGTGGTCGTAACGGAAAAGTGAGGTGTTATCAATTACAATGACGCCATGATCAGTCGCAATTGGCGCCCAATATTCAGACGCTTCTTCACCCGCAGAGAAAAATGCAATCTGTACTTGGCTCCAGTCAAAATCGTCAACGTTCTTTACTAACTTTGATTTGCCATTAAAACGTAACGCATTACCTGCGCCATTTTCGCTTGCTAGCAAGTAAAGATTACGAACAGGAAAATTACGATCTTCTAATACCTGAACGATAGCTTCACCGACAGCGCCTGTTGCGCCAAGTACTGCTATATCAAATTCCTGACTCATTGAATGTCCTCTACGACTGTAAAACCTAATTTAGCCAGCGACTCTACCCCAAAATCGACCTTTCCTGCTACTGTAATCGCACTATATTCACGTCGATCCCAATAATTTTTACGCATCTGATCAAATGCAGTCGCCATTTGCGCTTCATTGCCTTTTGTCTCCAGCATATTTCGTCTAAACAAGGCATCATCTTGTCGAATATCGTAAATCAACTGGATTAAGCTAAATAATGTCGCATCATCCCATTTTCGGCTTAACGATACATTGGGGACGGGTGCTATCGGCAATAAGCTAGATGCTTCCACCGCTTGGTCAATGTTAAGAAAAGCACAATAACTATTAAACACCATGGTCGTCCCACGAGCTTTGCCTTCTAAACCGTAGCCCGCTATGTGTGGTGTTGCAAACGCTAATAATGGTAATAATTCTAAATCGACTTGTGGTTCAAACTCAAAAACATCTAACACCGCCGTTAATTTTTTACCTAAACCAGATTGCGATAATTGAAGCGCTTTCTTTAGGGCTTGATTATCGGTAACGGGGCCACGTGCCGCATTGATAAAAATCGCATCAGGCTGCAAAGCATCAAGAAAAGCCTCATTAATCAGGTGGTGGGTTGGGTATTCACCATATTTAGTGATCGGAGTGTGTACCGTTATCACATCACATTGGGCTTGAATTGCCTCTAATGAATGGAATTGTCGTGCATCCCCTTCTTGCTCTTTTATTGGGTCATTCAGTAAATAACGTATGCCTAGCGCATCAAGGCATTGCGCCAAATAACTGCCAACATTACCCGCACCTATAATGCCAATGGTTTTATCAAAAATTGAAAAACCCTGCTGCTGACCGATAACCATTAGCGCACTAAGTACGTACTCCGCAACGCCTACTTTGTTACAACCTGGCGCCGAGGTAAATGTAATGCCGCGCTCAGCAAGCAAAGCCAGATCGACGTGATCCTGACCTGCTGTCGCAGTACCTACAAACTGAAGTTTATTGGCCTTGCTAATGAGGTTATGGTTTACCTTGGTAACAGAGCGAATCATTAATGCGTCGATATCAATGAGATCATCGGCTGACAACGTGCGCCCGGGCTTAGTTATCACTTCACCAAGCTGACCAAACAGTTCTGCCGCATAAGGCATGTTTTCATCGATAAGGATTTTCATTATATCTCCGGAAAAAAAATGAGATTGATGTCGGAAAAGCACTAGTTTATCGCCAATATTTAGTCTGAACCAAACAAATCGCGGGTATATACTTTATCAGCAACATCACTAAGCTCGTCGTCCATACGGTTTGAAACAATAACATCAGACATTTGCTTAAACTGTTCAAGATTTTTAATCACTTCAGAGCGATAGAATTCTTTTTCACTCAATACCGGCTCATACACGACAACTTTAATGCCCTTCGCTTTAATACGCTTCATAATGCCTTGAATCGAAGATGCACGGAAATTATCAGACCCCGCTTTCATTACTAAGCGATACACACCAACAACAGTGGGATTTTTTTGAATAATCGAATTGGCAATGAAATCTTTACGTGTCGAGTTTGCATCAACAATGGCACCAATAATGTTATTCGGTACTTCTTGATAATTCGCCAACAATTGCTTGGTATCTTTAGGTAGGCAGTAACCACCATAGCCAAACGATGGATTGTTATAGTGAGAACCGATACGAGGGTCAAGCCCCACACCTTCGATAATCTGGCGAGCATCTAAACCATGCGTCGCGGCATAAGTATCTAGTTCATTGAAATATGCCACACGCAATGCTAAGTAAGTATTCGAAAATAACTTAACGGCTTCTGCTTCTGTTGAGTCAGTGAAAAGAACGTCAATACCTTCTTTAATAGCACCATTAGCCAATAAGTTAGCAAATCTTTCAGCTCGCTCAGAGCGTTCACCAACAATGATGCGTGAAGGGTAAAGGTTATCGTATAACGCTCGGCCTTCACGAAGAAATTCTGGTGAAAATAAAATATTCTCACATCCTAATTCTTCTTTAATGCGTTGGGTATAACCCACAGGCACTGTTGATTTAATCACCATGACGGCATTAGGATTGAATGCGATCACATCTTTAATAACCGCTTCAACCGATGAGGTATCAAAGTAATTATTAATCGGATCATAATCTGTTGGCGTAGCAATAATGACAAACTCAGCATCAGCATAGGCCTGTGCTTTATCTGTGGTCGCAACAAGGTTAAGATTTTTGTCTGCTAGATATTCTTCAATTTCTTTGTCAACAATCGGAGACTGTCTTTTGTTGATTAACTCAATTTTATCTTTAACAATATCTAATGCTGTTACATCATTATGCTGAGATAACAGCACTGCATTTGATAAACCAACATAGCCAGTACCAACAACAGTAATCTTCATTACTAAACCTCAAAATAGAATATTTTCCGGGTGCTATATTACATCAACAGACAAGCCAAAAGTAGCCACTCAGTCGGTGAACACATTTCAACACAAACAAAAATAGAATAATTGGTATAAAAAAACCCGGCATATAGCCGGGTTGAAAAAATCCAGGTAAAAGCATTAGCAGCCAGAGATAGACACTTCCCTTAAAAGAAAATATCATTCATGCTAACTAATGTTGCGTCTGTTTATTTAAGGCACTGGCTATGTAACCACTCGAAAGATGTCTCCGCTAAAAGCCGTCTCTTTGAATGGTTCCGTTTCTACTGTAAAAATAGAAACGGTTAGCCAGTGTCTACCCCGGAAAACTGCCTTCAGAAATAAGAGCCTATAACATTACGTATAGCCCCCTACTTCCAAAATCACATAATTAACCTTCGTATTTTTTGATCACTAACGTCGCGTTAGTGCCACCAAAACCGAAGCTATTTGACATTACTGTCGTTAGTTCAGTTTCGCGGGTTTCAGTTACGATATCCAAACCTTCAGCTGCAGGGTCTAGATTATCGATGTTAATGCTTGGCGCAACGAAGTTATTATTCAGCATTAACGTCGAATAAATTGCTTCGTGAACACCTGCAGCACCCAATGCGTGGCCAGTCATCGCTTTGGTTGCCGAAATTGCTGGGCTATTTTCACCAAACAACTCTTGAATTGCACCCAACTCTTTCACGTCTCCAACTGGTGTTGATGTACCGTGAGTGTTGATGTAATCAATTGGCGCATCAAGATCTTGCATTGCCATCTTCATACAGCGAACGGCACCTTCACCCGATGGTGCTACCATATCGTAGCCATCAGACGTTGCACCATAACCGACGACTTCACCGTAGATTTTCGCACCGCGAGCAAGAGCATGCTCTAACTCTTCAATCACTAACATACCGCCGCCGCCAGAGATAACAAAACCGTCACGGTCTGCATCATAGGTACGAGACGCTTTTGAAGGGTCATCGTTGTATTTGGTTGATAAAGCACCCATTGCGTCAAACATCATGGTTAACGACCAATCAAGCTCTTCACCACCACCAGCAAAAACAACATCTTGTTTTCCCAGTTGGATAAGCTCTACCGCGTGACCAATACAGTGTGCAGATGTTGCACATGCAGAACTCATGGTGTAGTTCACGCCACGGATTTTAAACGGTGTCGCTAAGCAAGCTGAAACAGTTGAAGACATAGTACGAGGTACCATGTAAGGGCCAACACGCTTCACACCTTTGTTACGAATAATATCTACTGCTGCCACCTGATTATAAGATGACGCACCACCAGAACCCGCTACAAGGCCAGTTCGGTCATTAGAAACTTGATCGTCAGATAAACCTGAATCTTCAATTGCTTGTTCCATCGACAAATACGCAAATGCTGCTGCATCGCCCATGAAACGCATTTTTTTACGATCGATGTGTTCAGCCGGATTCATTTTCAAATCGCCCCAAACATTACTACGCAGTTTATTTTCTGCGAATTGCTCAGAGAAGTTAATTCCTGACTTACCACTTTTAAGAGATGCCAACACCTCTTTTACGTCGTTACCAATGCTGGATACAATACCCATGCCTGTAATTACGGCTCGTTTCATGATGAATTCCTACTGTCATTTAACGTTGACGATAATAACGGGTTTATTCACAGAAAGTGGTCAGCTTTCCCCTCAATCGGGTACAATCGCCGATAATTTCGTTATTAACGTTCATTTTTAACGGTATACACTCTCTGATTTTTCACTAATTATCAACTAACAGATGAAAAATTAGATGAAACTCAGAAACATATCGTAAAAGTAACCGAGGCTTTCCCCTTGTCTGACAAGCACATTGAACAAACTGTTCTTAATTCTAATGATAATCGTATATCGCCATCCCATGTATGCGATATATTTCTACCACAAAATGGATTACAAGAACGTTGGAAAGCCTTTACGCGCCGTCGCTTTGTGATTGCTGAAACATGCTTCGGTACCAGCCTTGGCTTTCTTACTGCTTGCCAACAATTTACGCAATTTCGTCAAGCAAACCCTGCCGCGACAGTGAAAGAACTGCATTTCATCAGCTTTGAGCAACATCCGCTAACAAAAAGTGACCTCATTAAAGCGACTGAAAAGTGGCCTGAATTCGCCCACTTTTCACAACAACTTCATGCTCACTACCCTCCTGCGGTTTCAGATTGCCATCGCATTGTGCTTGATGATGGTCTAATCACCCTTGATTTATGGTTTGGCGATATAACTGACTCTATGCCTCAAGTATGGACTAATGATGACGGTATTGTAGATGCTTGGTTTGCAGATTTCAGCCAGATGAAAATAGCAGATACACATCAAGCTAATGAAAGTACGCCAGCATTAATAAGAAGCATCGCCATACTGACTCGAGAAAACAGTACGATTCATGCCATAACGTCTCATCAGGGCAACCAGCAAGACGTACTCGAGCAAAGCCTGACTGAAGCAGGTTTTGAGATGACAGAAAGCCATAGTCATAGCATTAGCCCTACACACCGTTTACTTGTAGGCAGCGTGAAAAACCGTCAATACCAAGCTAACTCAAAGCCATGGTTTACACGTACTTCTGCGACTGATGCAAACGACGTGGCAATCATCGGGGGCGGTGTGGCTTCTGCGACAACAGCACTCGCATTAATTCGACGGGGGGTGAATGTCACACTGTATTGTGCTGATCCTTTACCTGCTGAAGGTGCATCTGGGAACCGACAAGGCGCTGTTTACCCACTGCTCAATGGTTCGAATGATTGCTTAACCCGATTCTTTGGCCCTGCATTTTTCTATGCCCGTCAGTTTGTTGAACAAGCCGCAATGAATAGCACCTTTTCACACGATTGGTGCGGTGTTACACAGCTGGCATGGGATGAAAAATCAACCAGCAAAATTAATAAAATGCTGTCAGGTAACTTCCCTCAAGAGCTGGTGCACGCATTAGATATAGAACAAACAAAACAGAAAACGGCAATAACATCGAATTTTTCGAGTGTTTACTACCCGTTCGGTGGTTGGTTATGCCCGCAAGAACTGACCCGAGCCTTAATAAAACAAGCTCAAGACACAGGGCGGCTTACGTTAAAATCTGATGTCGATATTTGTAGTTTGGAATCGACTAATGAACAATGGCAATTAACCGATTCAACGGGTAATCAATTTACTCATAACACGGTAATTATTGCGAATGGTCATCGCTTTTCTGAGTTTGAACAAGCCAAGCAGATCCCTGCTTACTCTGTGCGCGGGCAAGTCAGTCACATCCCCACTGACGATACATTATCAACGTTAAAAACAGTACTGTGTTACGACGGATATTTAACACCACAAAATACAACCACAAAAACACATTGTATTGGCGCGAGTTACCGTCGTAACAGCGCTGATTTAGCCTTTTGTGAAACAGAACACCAAGACAATAAGCAACGTTTAGTGCATTGTATCCCAGATGTTGAATGGCCTAAAAACGTTGATATCTCTGCCAATCAGTCTCGTGCAGGTGTGCGCTGTGCCAGTCGTGACCACTTACCTTTTGTCGGGAATATTTGTCGATATGAAGCGTTGATTGAGCAGTATAAAGATCTAAGAGATAACCAAGCGACTGCCGAAACAGTACCTATCTATGCGAATTTGTATTCCATCGTAGGATTAGGCTCTCGTGGGTTAAGCTCAGCCCCTCTACTGGGCGAGCTACTGGCATCTCAAATTTGTGGCGATCCATTACCACTGCCTCATACCGTGCTCAATGCCCTACACCCAGGGCGGATGTGGGTACGTCGATTAGTACGAGGAAAACAACTCGGCAGTAAAAGCTAGAAGGTTATACGTTAAACCTCTAGCATATATAAAAGCAACTAGCATATAAAAAGTACATTGCGCCGAATACAGCTATCAATTTGGCGTAAGATTTAATGCCGCATTCGCTTTTAATATACCAGCTTAATTTACAGCAGCGGTTACTGGTGGTGCCGGATCATCCCCACCGCCAGAATCAGAGACTGCAACACCAATAACAATAGCCGCCACCCCGACAGCCACCACGGTTGCCGTTATACCACCCGCAGATGCAGCAAATGCTGTATCAATACCAGCGGCTGTACCTTTAGAAGCTGCGGCTTCGGTTGTTGTATTCGCGGCATTCGCAGTAGACTTTGTCACCACTTCATCGGCGGCATTCACAGAAAAAGCGAATATACAGCTTAACAAAAGAATTATTGAACACGCTTTCATCATTAAATCCCTATCAGTAACGACGAACATAGTTCGAAATTAATTACTGATATAATTATAGATGAGATAAAATAAACTGGTTTTTAATTGCACTTTTTTATCATTTTTAAGAAAATCCAGTCACTATTTTAGCTTGTGGTTTTATTTGTTGAAGTAATTCTGCGAAGGCTAACTGAGCCTGTTTATCACCATGCACAACATGAATTTTTTGGGGTCCTTGTTTAATCCCCCCCACAAATTTTAATAAGTCAGCCTGATCAGCATGAGCTGAATAACCTGACATCGTATGTATCTGGGCTTTCACATTTATAACCGTATTATTAATTGTAATCACACGCTTGCCACTATATAGATCACGCCCTAACGTGCCCATAGCTTGATAACCGATCATAATGACATCAGTTCTGTTATCTGGCAGTAACGCTTCAAGATAATTAACAATCCGCCCACCAGCACACATACCACTGGCTGCCACCACTATCGCAGGTTCACCCGAAATTTTAAGCCTGTTTACTAACGCCTGATGATCACTATGCAGCTCAATCGTAATACATTGAGAAAAAGACAACGGGTGACGCCCTTGTTGCTTTCGTTCTTTCGCTTCTTTTGTCCATAGCATTTTAAAACTTCGGTATTGCGCTGTAATTTCCCCGGCTAAAGGCGAATCGAGTATGACCGGAATTTCTTGCCAATTCACAGCGTCATTTTTAACGTTAGAAGCCGCAATAATATTCTCAATATCAAACAATAGCTCTTGTGTACGACCAACACTAAAAGCAGGTATCAGTATTACCCCACCATCGATTAACGAACGCTCGATAATTTCCTTAAGCTGCGTTTCTCGCCTTTCAATTCCATGATGTAGCTGATCACCATAAGTACTTTCAATGATTAATGTATCAACGGTTTGAGGCGAAATAGGATCCACTAAGAGTGGTGTATTACACGGCCCTAGATCCCCCGAAAACACCACTATTTCGCCAGTTGAAAGCATTATTTCAATATACGCTGAACCTAGAATATGACCTGCAGGTCGAAATCGAATTTTAACCAATTCGCCAGATGGTAAAATAATTTGAGCCCAACAATCATAAGGAATCGCTTTTAAACGTGATTTTACTAATAGCGTAAATTGATCGCATTGCTGCTGATTAAATCCCAGTTGAATTTTCAGCCCATCTGCAAGCATTAATGGTAATAAAGCTGCTGTTGCCTCAGACGCATAGATTTCCCCTTTAAAACCCGCCGCCAATAACCAAGGAATACGGCCAACATGATCAACGTGGCTATGGGTTAAAAGCAATGCGTGAATATGTTCGATAGGAAAATCGATATCTAACGTATCTTTAGATTCATCGCCTTGAAACATACCGCAATCGATGAGTAATCCATGCTGTCCAAGTTTAATTTCATGACATGAGCCAGTAACACCCACCTTAGCACCGTGATGTAAGATCTCCACTGCCATCTCCTAATGAACTTGAGAATTTCAGGATGATGCCAAAGCTGATACAAGGAAAGTAAATAGAAGAAAAATTGCTCGAGTCACATCACGAAAATAACCGTAAAAATAAAGCGTTAACCAATATTAAACACAAAACAGCCCCTAATACACCATAAAATAATCATAGGAATATATGAATATTTTGCTCTTTACTTTGACATGTCTGTAATACTGATACTAAGCTTAATATAATGATTGATCAGTAAATACTGATAAAACAAAATTAAAACAAACGTTTCAGAACACACATAACCCACTGATATTAAATCATTAGTCAACATATCGACTGATAACATGATTAATAAGGTCTTGATTCATGATATTTATTGAGTTGATTGTTATTTTCTTATTATCGTTTATTTTCATTTTCACGTTAAGGCGTATTGCTATAATTGTTGACCTAGTTGATAAACCATCATTAAGAAAATCACACTGTGGATTCATCCCTCTAGTGGGTGGTATTTCTATTTTCCTAACCCTATCAATGGCTTTATTTTCACATCCCGCACTCATCATTAAATATAACGTTTTTTATTCTGCTCATCAATATTAGTGTTAACTGGCATTATTGATGATAAAAATAACATACAGGTAAACATACGTTTGGCTATTCAAATACTTGTATCAATAGCGGCAATACAATTTGGAAATATAAGCATACATAACTTAGGCGCTATATTTAGCCCAAAAGAATTAACGCTAGCACCTCTACTAAGCAATATAGTCACTATATTAGCGATAGTAGGCGCAATGAATGCATTTAATATGATTGACGGTATCGATGGACTACTTGGCGGGGTGAGCATTGTTATATTTTCGGCTTTAGGCTATTTATTCTGGTTTAACAATAACGTTGAACTCTATTATTTCTGTTCCATTGTAATTATTGCCGTAATACCTTACCTTGAATTCATTTTTGGTAAAAATTTAAAAGTTTTTATGGGAGATGCTGGCAGCCTTTTTATTGGCTATGTCTGAGCAAACTGTTGTAGGTCGATCATACTTAATTTATG
>SWCB01004127.1_pt1 | contig 10496 bp, 8 predicted proteins | sample 4692901 | NCBI WGS metagenome assembly SWCB01 (sample SAMN10267276, study PRJNA491770) | bioreactor metagenome | isolation source: DHS bioreactor inoculated with subseafloor sediment | place: Japan: off Shimokita Peninsula | collected 2006-08
CTTTCACAGCCCGCCGCGAGCGAGCGGATCTGACAACTGATTGGCCTCGACCGGCACCGGCGAGCAACTTCGAACCTGCAGTTGCTGCGGGCTCGCCCAGGTGCTGCCCGACATCCCGCCACGCATGAAGGCCTGCTGCAGCCGCTGCGGTACCCGGCTCGCCAGCGCTTCGGTCCGGGCCCGGAGCAACCTTCGCACCTTTGCCCTGGCGCTCTCGGCTCTCATCCTCTATCCCCTGGGCGTGGGCCTGCCCATGCTGCGCGTCAGCGAACTGGGCCATCACAGCGAAGCCAGCATCATTAACGGCAGCATCACGTTGCTTAGCCGCGGGGACCTCCTTGTCGGCGTCATCGTGCTTCTCTGTTCGGTCGTCTTCCCGCTGGTGAAGCTTCTGGCGCTGCTCGTGCTCAGCTCCGGCTCGGTGAGCGGCGCCAGGCATCGGCATCGGGCCTTGACCTACCACGTCGTGGAATGGACCGGCCGTTGGGGCATGCTCGATGTGCTGCTGGTGGCGGTGCTGACCGCGGTGCTCAAACTCGGCGACATGGTCGAAGTCGAGCCCGGACCGGCGGCGGCGGCCTTCGTCGCCTGCGTCGTACTCAGCCTCCTGGCGGCGGCTTCCTTCGATCCCCACGCGCTCTTCCCGGCAGGCTTCGGGCGTGAGCGCTCGCAGAATTGACGGTGAACCATGCCTGACACAGATCCGACAACGCGCAGCAATCCCAACGCGGGCGAGGCGCCGACGGGCTCGGCAGACGAGCGTGACGCCGTGATCTCAAGGCGGCTGCCCTTTGCGACGCTGCGTCCTGAACGGCGCTGGACCTGGACTTGGTTCGTCCCCGCTCTGGCGCTGCTGCTCGTCGGCTACCTGGGCTACCAGGCGTACATTGATCGCGGGCTGCCCATCGAGATCAGTTTCGCCAACGGCTTCGGCCTCAAGCAGGGCGACGAGGTGCGATACCGAGGCATCGTCGTCGGGCAAGTGAGCGGCCTGGCCCTGGGCGAGCGCGGGGCGGGCGTCGCTGTCGAAGTGGCGCTCGAACGCAATGCCGCCTGGCTGGCCCGGGCGGGGACGCGCTTCTGGATCGTGCGGCCACGCGTGGGGTTGCAGGCGATTGAAGGGTTGGACACGGTCCTTGGCGGGCGCTACATCGCGGTCGAGCCGGGTAGTCCCTCGGAGCGGGAACAGCGGGATTTCCAGGGGCTGAGCGAAGCGCCGCTCTTGCAGGGTGCGGACGCCGCTGACCTGGAGATCGTGCTTCTCGCTCCCACGCGGGGCAGCGTCTCCCCCGGGGCGCCGGTGCTGTACCGCGATCTGCCGGTCGGCATCGTGCTCTCCGTCGGGCTGACCAGCGACGGCACGGGCGTTGAGTCGCGCTTGCACATCGAGGGCGAGTACCGGCAGCTCATCCGGGAAGCGACGCGCTTCTGGGACAGCGGCGGTTTCGATGCACGCATCGGCCTGCAGGGCGTGACCTTGCAAGCTCGCTCGCTTGAATCCGTGCTGTTTGGATCGGTGACGCTGGCGACGCCGACGCTGGAGGGCGCGGGCGAGATGGTGCACACCGGGCACCGCTTCGCTCTGGCGGCGGAGCCCAAGGAGGAGTGGCTTGGGTGGCAGCCGATCATCGCTGTGGGCAGTTCGCTCTTGCCGCGCGGCGCCACGCTGCCCACGCCCCTGCGCGCCACGCTCGGCTGGGAGCAAGGTTGGTTGATCGACACCGAGCGCAGTCGGCAGGGCTGGGTGCTGCCCACCGATCGCGGCTTGCTTGGTCCGAGCCAGTTGCTCGTCGTGGGTGAGAAGGAGCGCGAGGGCCGGGCGGAACTGGAAGTGGGGGGGCAGGTGGTGTCGCTGGCCGGCAACGGTCGCTCCCTGGGAACCGGTGGGTTGGCGGTGCTGGACGTGGCGCTGGGCAGGCGCGTTTGGCCGGCCACGCGCATCCGCAGCGCTGTCGACCCCGAGGATTGCATCGTCGTCGGCGACTCCCGGGCGGAGCCTCTCGCCCTGGCGGCGGACAAGTTGCAGCGAGTCAACGGTTCCTGGGCGGTGGCTGCGGCCGTCCCTGCGGACGAGACCTGGCACGGGGCGGCGGTCCTGGCCCGAGCGGACGGCATGCTGGTCGGCCTGCTCCTCGTCGAGAAGGATGGCGTGCGAGTCGCCCTGGCCCCCGCCAGTTGGCCGGAGTGAACAGCGACCTCGATGGAGACGGCGACACCGGCCAGGCGGACCTGGGCATCCTGCTCGGTGATTGGGGGTGCACGAGCTGGCAGGGCCGGCCGCCCGCCAACCACGATTGTCCGGTGGGACCACGGAGGCGCTCGGCGAGAACCGCGCCTCTCTTCTTAGCGCCAGTTCGAGTCCGGCGGAATCCGTCGCTCCCAGTCGGTGTCCGGGTCACGCGCGAAGGTGCGGTCGGCTTGCTGCAGGCAGTCCCAACAGGCAACCGCCTCCGGATTGGCGGTCGCGGGCGGCTGGGGATGGGCCCAGGCGCGGGTCTGTGGCTCCAGCGTCCGCAGGCACATGGTGCAGACCGCACCCTCTTGCAGTGGGCTTGCCTCCTCGATGGCTTGGGCGAGGGCCGGCAAGCTCAGCACCGAGCCGCCATGCCCCTCGATCATGGGCGTTTCCTGATCCCAGTCGATGCCGGTGAAGTCACAGGCGATGATGATGCCGTCGTCGGTGGTTCGCTGCATGCGGGGATGGTAGGCGCGGTCCTGGGGCGATCCGCAGCCGTCTGCCTACGCTCCTGTAGAACCAGGAGGTTGCCTCGAATCGGACCAACGCCCCGACTCAAACGGGCCGATTCTGGGAACATGGAACGGAGCGCAAGGATGAGAGAGAGACAAGGTCGGAGCCATACTCTGGGTCTCGCTGGGCTGGCTGTTAGTTTGATATTCGGGTTGTCGGCGGTGCCGGCAGTGGGCCAGATGTTCGGCATCTCCAAGCTGCCCCGCCAGCGCCAGCTTCAGCCCGAAGACCTCTCCCCGCTCTCCTGGCGCAGCATCGGCCCGGCCAACATGGGTGGCCGCGTCGCGGACATTGCCCTCGCGCCCGGCAACCCCAAGGTCTACCTCGTGGGCTACGCCACCGGCGGCATTTGGAAGACCACGAACGGCGGCACGACCTTCTCGCCGATCTTCGACCACTACGAAACCGCCAGCATCGGCTCGCTCGCCTACTGCGACGCCCCGGCCGACTGGGCCGGTTGGGCTCCGCGCGAGCGGTTTGACGCCAAGTCCGAGGAGGCGCTCGCCGAGCAGGGCCGCGCCAAGATCATCTGGGTCGGCACCGGCGAAGGGAACGGCCGCAACAGCTCTTCCTGGGGTCACGGCGTCTACCGCTCCACTGACGGCGGCTCCAGCTTCACGCACCTGGGTCTCGAAGCCACGCACGACATCCCCGCCCTCGCCGTGCATCCCGATGATCCGGATGTCTGTTACGTCGCCGCCCTCGGGCACTTGTGGGGGTCGAACGAAGAGCGCGGCGTCTACAAGACCAGCGATGGCGGCGAGACCTGGGACAAGGTGCTCTACCTCGACGAAGACACCGGCGCCTGCGATGTGCTCATTGACCCTAAGAACCCCGAGCGTGTCTTCGCCGCCATGTACGCCCGCCGGCGCAGCATCGGCAGCTTCCAGAGCGGCGGGCCGGAGGGCGGAATCTACCGCTCCGATGATGCCGGCGCGACGTGGACGAAACTGACCGATGGCCTGCCCGGCCAGACCGGGCGCATTGGCCTCGCTCTCTACGACGAGGACCCCAGCCTCGTCTACGCTGTCGTCGAATCCGATGAAGATGGCTGGTTCGCCGAAACCTGGAGCAACTTCCACCGCCGGGGCGGCGTCTTTCGCAGCGAGGATGGCGGCGATACCTGGACACGCCAGACCGACTTCAACCCCCGCGCTTTCTACTTCTCGCGCCTCCGCGTCGCCCCGGACAACGGCGAGCGCGTCTACCTGCTCGGCTGGCAGCTCTACGTCTCCGACGATGGCGGCGAGAACTTCCGCTCCGGCATCGCCAGCAAGCCGCACGTCGACTTCCACGCCATGCGCATCAACCCCGATGACCCCGACCATCTCATCATCGGCACGGACGGCGGGGTCTACACCTCGCTCGACGGCGGCGGGGCTTGGCACTTCCACAACAACATGGCGGTGGGCCAGTTCTACAACATCGCCGTTGACATGAGCGATCCCTACCGCGTTGGCGGCGGGCTGCAGGACAACGGCTGCTGGATCGGTCCCAGTATGAGCCCGCGCCAGACGGAGGGGCCGGGCGAGGCCATCACCAACGCCGAGTGGAAGAACCTGTTCTGGGGCGATGGCTTTCATGTCGATTTCGATCCGCTGGACCCCAACATCGTGTACGCCGAGTCGCAAGGCGGCGAGATCGCGCGCATTCATCTGGATGTGGGCAAGGTGTATCCGCTTATGCCCGCTGCCAAGGAAGGGCAGCAGCGTCTGCGCTTCAACTGGAACACACCCTTCTTCATCTCGCCTCACGATCCGACCACGCTGTACATGGCGGGCAACACGGTCTACAAGCTCACCGATCGGGGTGAGGCGTGGCAGCGCATCAGCGAGGATCTGTCGCGACACGATCCGGATCTGATCGATGCGGTCGGATCGAGAGCGGAGATGGCGGGGACAGTCGTGTCGCTCGCCGAATCGCCGTTGGCGCCGGGCATGCTGTGGGCGGGCACCGACGACGGCCGCATCCACGTCACCACCAACGACGGCGAGACCTGGGCCGATGTCACGCCGGACGAAGTGGGGGGGCTGTACGTTTCCAAGATCGAGCCTTCGCATCACGAGCGCGACACCGCCTACATCGCCATCGACGGGCATCGCAGCGATGTCTTCACGCCGATCCTACTCAAGACAACCGACGCCGGCGCGAGTTGGATGTCTATCGCGGGCAATTTGCCCGACGGCGCGCCGCCGAAGGTCGTGCGCGAGGACTTGCGGAACCCCGATGTGCTGTACGTCGGGACCGAGCGGGCGATCTACCTGACGATTGATGGTGGAGATCGTTGGATCAAGCTGAACGCCGGCTCGCTGCCGACCGTCGCGGTCGACGACCTCAAGGTGCACCCGCGTGAGCACGATCTGGTGGCGGGTACGCACGGACGGTCGGTGTGGATTCTGGATGACGCGACGCCGCTCTCGCAGCTCACGGATGCAGTGATCCAGTCACCGTTGCATGTGTTTGATCCGCGTCCCGCGAACCCGCGTCACTTCCTATACCAGAGCGGTCTCTGGGGTCATCAGCTCTTCGCCGCCCCCAATCCACCAAGCGGCGCGATCATCTCCTACTGGCTGCGCGAGTACGAGGATGCATCGGTTCGGATCACGATCAAGAACGAGCAAGGCCGCGTCATCAGCGGCATGTCCGGCACGAACCGCCCGGGCATGAACCGCATCACCTGGGACCTGCAGCCGGCCCGCGACCAGCAGATCGGCGACCCGCACGGCCACCCGCAGTTCGTCCCCGCCGGCGAGTACACGATCATCGTCAGCCGCGGCGAGGAACATGCCGAGACAACGCTGACGGTCTTGCCGGAGCCGATGACGGAGTACGACGACTGATCGGCGGAGCGGGTAGTCGGACAACAGAGCCGGACTCTGTGAGTCCGGTGAATTCACGTGCACCCCACGCCACTGATACCTCGCACGTTCACCGGGTTCACAGAACCCGGCTCTGTTCCAGAGGAAGGGGACGGCTCACGAGAGATGAACGGGACTCTCGCGCCTTCGGCCTCAGGAGCAACGGGGCTGTCAATCCGGGGCCTCTTGAGCCCAACCGTGGGCTGCGGAGCAGCCATTTGCAGGCGAATCCAGCCAATTTCGCGCCGCACGGCCCCGAATCGCGCGTAGATTGAATGAAGAGCGAGTCTGCGCGCTTCTGGAGGTCTGCGATGCGTCCCCCAACCCCCTCTGCTCTGACCTGCTGCGCCTGCCTGGCTATGTCCCCACTCACCGCAAGTGCACTTGCCCAAGACACGCCCATCTTCACCGAGGATCAGAAGATCCTGGCGAGTGATGGGACGGGGAGTGACTTGTTCGGCTTGGCAGTGAGTATCCATCGCAATCGGCTAATCGTAGGGGGCCCTTTTCTGGATGGCCCCGCTGGAAACAACTCGGGTGCTGCCTACATCTTCCAGTATGACGGGACGTCATGGACTGAGGAAGCCAAGCTCTTCGCTCCTGACGGCACGCCAGGCGGCTACTTTGGAGGTAACGTTGCTGTCTACGGAGATGTAGCTGTCGTAAGAGCAAGTCATGACAATGATCCAGCTAACCAATGGGGTGCTGTATATGTGTACCGCTACGACGGTCAGGATTGGGACTATGAGACGAAGTTCGTCGGAGATGAATCTGGCGATGAAGCATTTGGACAGTCGCTTGGGGCACACGAGAATCTCATCGTCATCGGTGATCATGACGACGATAGCCTACCGTATCAAAGCGGGGCTGTGACTGTCTACATATATGTGGACACAGAATGGGTCCTGGATCAGAAGCTCTACGGTCGAGACGAACCAGGCATGGGGGACAAGGCCTGGAGTGTGGCTACGGATGGCGCGCGCATCATCATCGGAGACAATGTAGATTACGCTAATTGGAGCTGGGTCAGCATCTACAGACACAACGGTGACAGCTGGATCAGGGAGGCTGACCTAACTCTCGGAGACCTGACGTTAGGGGCATGGTATGGGCGTGCTGTTGATGTTGAGGGCGACCTCGCAATCGTCGGTTGTCCCGATGATGGAAATGGTCTGCGAAAGGGCCGCGCCTACATCTACAGGTTTTCTGCAGATGAGTGGGCACAAGAAGCGATGATTCAGCCATCGGATCTTCAGCCGGGCGACTACTTTGGCGAAGCTGTTGCTATTGCTGATGAGCAGACAGTAGTTGTGCAGGCGTTTGGTCACGAGTTGGACGGCTATGGACACAGTGCGCTCTATGTCTTCCGCAAGAACGATGGAGAATGGACTGAGACAGGCAGGCTTACAACCTCGGACACTGGTGACTTCTTCGGGCTGCAGGCCGCGCCGACTCTCTCTGCAGATGGAACTCGAGTCGTTGTTGGTGCGCCATTTGAAGACAACCAAAACGGCGTGGACGCCGGCTCTGCCTTCTACTACGACATCAGCTGTGCTGGCGACCTGAACGGCGACCTTGGAGTCGATCAGTCAGACCTTGGGATTCTATTGGCTGCGTACGGCGTCGATGACGGCGCCGACCTAGACGGCGACGGCGACACGGATCAAGCTGATCTCGGGGCGCTGCTGGCGCACTACGACGATGTGTGCCCATGACGTCGGACGCCAAGTAGGGGTCAGGCGTTGTTCACCGATGACTCAATGAATCCGCCGCTCCACCGCGTCGATCAGGTTCACCAGCAGCATCGAGACGGTCATCGGCCCCACGCCACCCGGGACCGGCGTGATGTGGGCGGCGACTTGGGACACTTCGTCGTAGGCCACATCGCCGACGATGCGCCGCTTGCCGTCCGGCCCCTTCAACCGGTGGATGCCCACATCGATAACCACCGCGCCGGGCTTGACCATGTCTGCCGTGATAAGCCCCGCCTTGCCCGCTGCAACGACCAGCACATCCGCCGTCTTTGTCAGGCCGGCGAGGTCGTCGGTGAACTTGTTGCAGGAGATGACCGTGGCCAGCTCGCGCATGAGCAGCACCGCCACGGGCTTACCCACGATGTCGCTCGCCCCGACGATGACCGCCCGCTTGCCCACCAGGTCGATGCCGGTCGAGCGGATCATCTTCAGGACCGCCAGGGCGGTGCAGGGGACGAGCGAGGTGCGGCCGTAGACCACGTTGCCGATGTTGGCGGGGTTGACGCCCTCGACGTCCTTGTCCGGGTCGATCAGGCCCTGCACCCTTTGGGTGTCGAGGCCTTCGGGCAGGGGCAGGTGCAGCATGATGGCCCGGACGTCCTCATCGGCGTTGAGCAGCAGCACCCGGCCCGCCACATCGTCGAAGCTGGCGTCGCCGGGCAGCTCGTGCAGGCGGTAGTCGATGCCCAGATCCAGGCAGCCGGCGGCCTGCTTCTCAGCGTAGACGCGGGAGGAGGCGTGGGCATCCCCGACCGCCAGCACCGCGTCCAGGCGCACGGAGTGGCCCCGCCGAATCAGGTCGGCTACTTTCTCACTGGCCCGGGTGCGGTAGGTCGCTGCCAGGGCCTTGCCATCGATGATCGTTGCGGTCATGCGGGCATCATAGAGACGCAAGGGACGAGCTGACTTGAACCCGGAACTGATTGTGCATTTGGATGGCAGGCTCTGCCCCCACGCCGAGGCCCGGCTCAGCCCCTTCGATCGGGGCTTCCTCTTCGGGGACGGCGTCTACGAGGGCCTGCGCGCCTTTGGCGGGCAAGTCGTGGCCCAGCAAGCACATGTCAGCCGGCTCCGCGCCAGCCTGGCCGGGGCCCGCATCGATGGCTTCGACCCCGAGACGCTCCCCGACCTGACCGCTGAACTCCTCATCGCCAACGGCCTGGACGACGCCTTCATCTACTGGCAAGTCACCCGCGGTGTCACCGCCCCGCGCCGGCACCTGCCCCAGGCGGAGATCCAGCCGACCGTGTTCGGCTACGCCGTCCCGGCTGTGCCCCTGGCGGAGATCACCGCCCCCGCCGAGATGCGGGTCATCACCCAGCGCGATGAGCGCTGGCTTCGCTGCGATATCAAGTCGGTCTCGCTCCTGCCCGTGGTGCTTTCCAAGATGGCGGCCGACGAGGCGGGGGCCGAAGAGGCGCTCCTGGTACGCGATGCGGTCGATGGCGGCGGCTACGTTGCCGAGGGTGGCTCGACGAACCTCTTTTGCGTCTTCGGCGAGGGCGATGCTGCCCAGATCGTTACCCCGCCCGTGGGCCGGCTCATGCTCCAGGGCGTGACGCGGGATCTGCTGCTCGATGTGCACCACGGCATCGTGGAGCGCCCCATCCGTCGGGCCGAGCTATCCCAGGCGCGCGAGGTGATTCTCTGCGGCACCTCGACCTTCGTGGCGGCGGTGACGGCGATCGACGGTGAACCCGTCGCCGACGGTCGCTGCGGACCCGTGACCCAACTACTCTTTGAGAAGACGGTGCAGGCCGTCCAAGATGGCACACACGCCAAGGTGGTCTATCGATCATGACGACGCCCAAGATCAAGTTTCTGGCAATCAGCGTCGGCAACACCCGCACCAGCTTCGCCTGCATCGACGGCGACAACCCCCTGGAGCTGCGGCCCCCGCGCAGCGAGTCCAACGACGATCTCGCGATCCTGGCGCGCGAGATCAAGACCGTCTTCGACGCAGCCCAGGCCGACGACGAGGAAGCGGGCCTGGCCCTGGCCCTGGCGTCGGTGAACGACGCCGTCGCCAACCCGCTGAGCGAACTGCTGGCCACGCAATGCGATCAGGACGTCTTCCGCGTCGGTGAGGATCTGCCCTTGCCGCTGGAGGTCGACCTGGATCCGGAGACGATCGTGGGCGTCGATCGCCTGCTCGGGGCGCTGGCGGCACACTCCGTCGTGGAGAACGCTTGCGTCGTCGTCGATGCCGGGACTGCGGTGACCGTTGACTTCATCGATGAGGGCGGCGTGTTCCACGGCGGCGCGATCCTGCCCGGCGTGCAACTGCAATTGAACGCCATGCACGAACACACGGCCCTGCTTCCCGAGTTGCAATACGAGCACCCGGCTGACGGGCCTTGGGGACGCAACACGAACCAGGCGATGTTGCAAGGCGTGCACTTCGGCATTCGCGGCGCGGTGCGTCTGCTCGCCGAGCGCTACGCGGAGGAAGTCGGGTCGTATCCGCGGATCCTGGCGACGGGCGGCGACGCCGATGCGCTGTTCAATGATGACGAGTTCATCGAGCGCATCGTGCCGAATCTGACGCTCATCGGCATTGCCCTCACCTGCACGCAAGCGCTGCAGGTGGATGAGGACGACGAGTAGGCGCTCTTCCGACATTTATTGATCTCTAGATGGCCACCGCGCGCGGTTCGGCGCATGTTCGGTTGCGCCTTGCCACGGCTGGCGTTAGCGTGTCGAGTATGCCTACGGAAGGATTCATTTACGCGTTGGATGAGCGTCGTCGGATCGCGGCTCGAGCCTTTGAGCAAGAGTTGGATGCGGAGCTCATCGCCACACTGATCGAGGTGCACCCGCAGACGGTTCGGGCCTGGCGTCGCCTCTATCGAAGCCGCGGTTGGGAAGCGTTGCGTGCCAAGCCGCATCTGGGGCCGCGTTGCAAGCTCACGGTCGAACAGAAGCAGCAGTACCTGACTCTGCTGGAGAAGCCACCGGAGCAGTACGGCTACGGTCCCGGGCCCTGGACGACGCGTCGCATGGCCCGCTTGATCCTCGATCAGTTCGGCGTGAAGTATCACCACGACCATGTGGGGGTGATCATGCACGAGTTGGGCTACTCCTGGCAGTTGCCCGCCAAGCAGGCCAAGGAACGCGATGAAGAGGCGATCCGAA
>SWCB01005132.1_pt1 | contig 10480 bp, 11 predicted proteins | sample 4692901 | NCBI WGS metagenome assembly SWCB01 (sample SAMN10267276, study PRJNA491770) | bioreactor metagenome | isolation source: DHS bioreactor inoculated with subseafloor sediment | place: Japan: off Shimokita Peninsula | collected 2006-08
GTTGGACTCAATACAATTGAATACACAAATGAAGATGTACAAAAAAAAGAAGTAAGATTAGAATATGGAAAGCGACTATAAAAAAAAATAGAAAATCTTAAGGATTTTCTATTTTACTTTTAATGTGACACATTTTAAATATAGTGATTCATCAGATGATAATAAAGCAGGGTGATCTTTACTTTGAATCCTAAAATCAATCATTTGAGTAACTCTTTTTGCATCATGAGATGCATCAGTCAGCATTTCGATGAACAATGATTGGTCCATATAATGTGAACATGAACATGAAATCAAATATCCTTCAGGTTCTATAATTTTCAAAGCTTGTAAATTAATATCTTTGTAGCCTTTATAGGCTTTTTTTATATCAGTTCGCTTTTTAGCAAAAGCAGGTGGATCTAAAATTACCACATCAAACATCTTTTTTTCTTCGTGATAAGCTCTCAATTGATCAAAGACATTTGCTTTATAAGCTTTGACTTGTGATAAATGATTCAATTTTGCATTTTTCTCTATTTGACTTACAGCATGCTCAGATATATCTAGACATGTAACTTCCTTAGCATGATGATATGCTGCATGCAAGCCAAATCCACCAATATGCGAGAAACAATCCAAGACATTTTTATCGAATACATAAGGTTTTAATGCATTGTGATTTTCTTGTTGGTCTAAAAAAGTCCCTGTTTTTTGCCCAGATTTAATATCAATTTCCATCAATAAATCATTTTCTTTTATGATGATTTGATCAGGAACTATACCATAAACAGTATCCTTATATAACTCAAGACCTTCTTTTTTTCTTACGGATACATCGCTTCTTTCATAAATACCTTTAGGATTAAATATATCTACTAAAATTTTAATAAACATTTCTTTTCTTAAATCTATACCAAGCGATAAGATTTGAATAGATAAGTATGCATCATATTTATCAACAATAAAGCCAGGAATGCCATCAGATTCACCAAATAAAACACGATAACTATTTTTAAATCCTAAGTCTAATCTGGATTGATTTGCAAGTTTTATTTTTTGTTCAAAAAATGATTTATCAATAACTTCATCAATTTGACGAGATAATATTCTCACAAATATTTTTGAAGTTGTATTTAGATAGCCTTTACCAATAAATTCATTGTTATACGCATATACATATGCAATTTCTCCACTTTTAATAATACCTTCGATGTGATCAATTTCATTGCCATATACCCAAGGATGGCCTTGTCTAATTCTGATATCTTCTTTAGGTTGTAAAAATATTTTACAAAAATCCATTATTCTTTTCCTTCAGTTCTTTTTTTGGCATATAAATCTAGAACATAATTTTTAAAATCTATATTAAAATCTTCATTTATCAAATCAATAAATTTTTTATTTTTTACATCATTACCTTCAAATTCAAGTATATTAAAACATTTAGTTATCGACATTTCAAAATTTTCTTGATCATTTAAACTATAGTAAGCTAATGACTTGTAGTAATAAAGATAATCCATAATATAAAACGAATGTAATTTCTTATTTCTTTTAATAGCTAAATTACAAAATTTAATAACTTGGTCAAAAGATTCTAAGATTCCTGAATGTTTAGCTAATCGTGCAAGTATTAAAGTAAGAACACGTTCATTTCCACCACTGATGATGACTTTAGAATCATTTAAATAAAGAGTTATCGTATCAATGATCTTTGTTTGTTCTTCAATAGGTAATACATCTATTAAAAATGTTAGTATTAATAGTTCTATTGTATTTAATACGCCTTGTTGTAATACAGTTGGATAATTAATCAAATTAATACTCATTTTTTTAGCTTGTTCAGTGGTAATTTGATGACTATAGTATTTATTTAACATGATACTATGCTTATATAATAAAACATTTGTTTGTTCGATAATATGTTCTATAGATATTGTTTTTAATAATTTGGCAAATTCTTCATGATCATAATTGACAGCAAAGTTATATAATCTGTTAATTCTATCAGTTTCTTCAATTTTAGCCACTTCAAATTCTCTTAAAATTGTATCAGTTTTTAATCCCAATCTTGCAGTAAGTTGAGAAATAATACTAAAAGGAATATCGGATTCACCTCTTAGGTATCTTCGATATTGCCTAATTGAAACAATTTCATGCAAGAAAGCTTCTTGTGAAATATGTCGAGCAGTTCTTAAACTCTCTATGTAGATGCAAAGTGTGTTAGATTTCATAAAAAAAAATCACCTTTTTTTAAAATCGGACATATACGCCCTGTTCATTATGTAAATTTTAGCATAAAATGAAAGAAAACGGAGGTTTCACTATGAAAAAATTTGTAAAAGTTACTTTGATTATTGTTGTTTTGGTTATGGGTTTAGCATTTGGTCTATCAATGAATGATGCATCACAAGATGATATCACATTAGGTTTTAGCAATTCTGGTCAACCTGAATGGTCAGATGTAGTTGAGATAAAAGCAAGAAAGTTTAATCCAAAAGAAATCGCAGGCTTTAAAAATTCTGGTTTACCTGAAACTATCGAACTTAGTAATTTTGATTTCTAAGTATTAATAACTCATTTATATTATATCATAAAAACAACTAAAAAATAGGCTTCATTGTGCTATATATACTTACAATGGAATGCAAATAGAAGACAAGGAGCGAAAAAAAATGATATTTGGAGTCTTCATGATATCTATAACAATTATACTAACTTTTTATATCTTTTTTAGTGCTGCCAAATGTCGATTTGAATTAATTCATCATAAATATAATGAACGTGATGATCTTCATAAGACTGTTACATCATTTCTATCTAAGACAACCATTTTATTAGCTTTATTTTGGTGGATCAGTTTGATATTGAATTCTTTTATGAAATCAACTAATTCACTTTTTGAGCCAAATCCTTTTATTAGAGAGACGCTATTAATTATTATATGCATTATATGCATTTTAAGTTTGTTAATATTTAGAAATACAACATATAGAAAATATTTAGATGATAATATAGTACGAGTTATTTATATAGAATATTCATTGAGTTTTATATCTGGTATTCTTTACGCGTTTTTACTTACTTACACTATTGAAACAGTTTTATACATATTTTAAAAACAGAGGTGCTTATGAACTATTTAAACATAATGATAAAAACGATGGCAATTGATGTCCAAAAATGGGTTCAAATTTTATTTGAAAACCATTTGTTAAGAATTGAATATTTAAAACTATTAGAAATGGGAGCATTTATTGGAATTCTATTGTTTATAAGTTTGATCTTCTTATTTGAGTCTAATCAAATTAAACGAACTGAATTTCTTAATAAAAATACTTCATCACATTTAGAAATAGGACTTATATTAGGGACACTTTTGACTTTGTTTTTGATATTTTTTAATTCGAGTACTTTTGAAGTTTCGATTATATTTCTATGCTATATATTCTTTACACAAGCAGTGAAGCGAGTTAGAATACACTTTTTTGAAAAAACTATACCAAAAACCAAATACCAAAACAAATTATATAGAAAATACTAAAGATGAAATTTGATTTTATCTTTTTGCTTTTTAATTGAGATTTCGCAAGTTTAGTTGTATCATGAAATCAAGGAGATGATATCATGACAGTTGCAAATCTTATAAAATCAAGAATTAGTCAAAAAACATATACTGATCAAGCAATAAAAAGATCGTTAATAGAAGAATTATTAGAAGTTAGTGTGTTTACACCAAACCACAAAATGAGAGAACCATGGAGATTCATAGTTATAGATGGTAAAGAAAAAGAAGTATTAAAAACTAGATATTTAGAACACTTATCTAAAGATCATAGAATAGACATAGAAAAAAAATTAGACAAAATATTTATGGCTCCAACAATTATCGCATTTTTAATGCCTCTATCTCTGGATTATGATGATGAGATTGAGGATCTACAAGCAAATGCGATGCTTATTCAAAATTTTATGTTACTTGCCAATGAAAAAGGTTTATCAACACATATAAAAACACCACTTTTTATTAAGACTGATCTTTTTAAATCTATACTCGACGTTAAACCAAGAGAAATTATCACAGCACTTGTAATGGTTGGATATGCAGATAAAAATAATGCAGCTAAACGTAGAACGCCAGCTGCAGAGTTATTAAGTTATTATAAGTAAATTTAAATATTTAATAGTTAATTTGAAACTGATATATGAGTTCTAATGTATCAGTTTTTTTTATAGTTTGTACTTTCTTGTTGCATCGATGGCAATTTTCCAACCCTTTATATTTTTATCTCTATTTTGTTCTGACATTTTCGGTTCAAATACTTTATCTAATTGCCAAGAAGATTCTATTTCATGTAATGATTTCCACATACCCACAGCAAGTCCAGCCAAGTAAGCTGCACCTAAAGCAGTCGTTTCAGTGATTTTTGGTCTATATACATCTATATTAAGAATATCTGATTGAAATTGCATTAAAAAATTATTAACTATAGCACCGCCATCAACTTTAAATGATTTGATTGGAAGTTTCGCATCTTTTTGCATCGCTGTTAATACATCTAGAGATTGATAACATATCGATTCTAAAACAGCTCTTGAAAAATGATTTTTTGTCGTACCTCTAGTTAATCCAAACATTGCACCTTTTGCCTCTGGATCCCAATATGGCGTTCCCAATCCAACAAATGCAGGTACTATATATACACCCTCATTATCATCAAGAGCAGTAGAAAGGCTTTCTGTTTCTTTTGCATCTTCAATTAGTTCAATTCCATCTCTTAACCATTGAACAGCAGAACCAGCAACAAAGACAGAACCTTCTAGCGCATAATTGATTTTGTTATCAAGTCCCCATGCAATCGTAGTAAGTAATCCGTTATTCGAAAATACTGGTTTTTCTCCTGTATTCATAAGCATGAAGCAACCCGTACCATAGGTGTTTTTAACCATACCATCTTCAAAACAAGTTTGTCCAAACAATGCAGCTTGCTGATCTCCTGCTATACCACTTATAGGTGTTTTTTCTCCAAAAAAATGATAGGGTACTGTATATCCATATATTTCAGAAGAAGGTCTAACTTCAGGTAGCATTTCCATAGGAATATCAAGTAAATCACATAATTCTTTATCCCAGCATAAATCATTTATATTATAAAGCATTGTACGTGAAGCATTGGTATAATCTGTCTTATGTATGCCACCAGTTAATTTGAATAATATCCAGGAATCAATAGTTCCGAAAAGCAGTTCTTTTTGTTTAGCTCTTTTTAGTCCGTTTTCAATATGATTTAAAATCCATTTGATTTTTGTTCCAGAAAAGTAAGGGTCAATAATCAATCCAGTTTTTTCTTTGACAAGAGGCTCAAATCCTTTTTCGATAAGATCATGACAAATATCTTGAGTTTGTCTAGATTGCCAGACAATCGCATGATAGACGGGTTGTCCAGTTTGTTTATCCCATACAATGGTGGTCTCCCTTTGATTTGTTATACCAATTGCATTAATATCAGCTGCTTTAAGATTTGCATCAATTAATACCCTTGCCATAACGGTAAGAACACTTACCCAAATTTCATTTGCATTCTGTTCAACCCAGCCTGGATGAGGATAAATTTGAGTTATTTCTTCAGAAGCGCTGGCAATGATTTGACTGTTTTTATCAAAAATAATAGCTCTTGTAGAAGTTGTTCCTTGATCAATTGAAAGTATATAATCTTTCATATATATATCTCCTTTATATTTGGATTTGCTTTGTAGCAACTATATCGACATCAGTGTTACAAATGTTTTTTATGATTACATCCCCTATTTTAACATCTTTTTTCAAAATAATCTTATTAAGTTTTTCTAGTGCATTAAAGATGAGTTCTTTTTCTAAAGGTTTATTTGTTTTAACGGAAACCCTAGGATATTTAGAAGAAGTTGTTTTTACTGTGGTTGTTAAGATTCTTTTTGGATGTGTCATTTCTTCAATAGCATAAGCAACACCTCTTTTACATTTATTGCCAACAACATTTAAATTTTTATCAATAGTTACATGACATCCAATAGGACACATGATGCATATTAATTCTTTCTTTTCCATTAGGACATCTCCTTTATGTGAATGTATAAATCATCTTTAGATATAAAATCTGAAGGTGATAAACTAATTTTTTGCATTTCAGCTGGAACTATAAATCTTGCTTTCACTTCTTTTATGACTTTACCATTTTGTTCAACTACAAATGTTGCTTTTTCTATTTTTTTAGTTGTTCTAAAAGATAAATCAACATGTTGGTTTAATCCATTAAAATCTACACTTTGAGGAACAATATATCTTATAAGCTGATCAAAATGAACAACTTTTTTACAAGATTTTTCTTTTTTAGCTTTAAAGATATATTGCTTTGCAGAATAACCTGCTTTTTGACTCTCTATTGTTACATCATCAACTAGATCATGTACATGAAGTGCATTCCCACACACAAAAAGTCCTTCGATAGATGTTTCTAGTGCTTGATTGACATAAGCACTTTTAGTTAATGGATCGATATCTATTTTTATAGATTCGAATAATTTCACATCAGGTATTAAACCAACTGAGAGAAGTAGGGTATCAACTTTGAATGTTTTTTGTGTACCTTCGATAAAATTATAATCCTTATCAACTTCTTGGATTGTAATTGCTTCCAAACTTTCTTTTCCAACAACATCTGTTACTGTATGTGAAAGATATAAAGGAATATCAAAATCATTTAAGCATTGAACAACATTTCGTGTTAATCCATTCGAAAAAGGCATTAATTCTGCTACACCTAAGACATTTGCACCCTCCAATGTCATTCTTCTAGCCATTATTAATCCAATATCTCCACTACCTAGTATAAATATATCTTTTCCGACTAAATACCCATCCATATTTAAGTATCTTTGTGCTGAACCAGCAGTCATGATACCTTTTGGTCTGTCTCCTGGTATTGAAATTTGGCCACGAGATCTTTCATAGCAGCCACTTGTTAAAATGATGCTTTTTGATTTAATTTCAAATTCACCATGTGTAACATTAGAGACTGTTAAAGTGAATATATCTTCTTTTTTGATATCCACAACAGTTGTATCTAATATGTAATCTATCTTTTTTTCAAGTACATCATCTATAAGCTTTTGTGCATATTCTGGTCCTGTTAATTCTTCTTTAAATACATGAAGACCAAAACCATTATGAATACATTGATTTAATATACCACCAAATATTTGATCTCTTTCTATAATTAAGAGATTAATCTTTGGATCATAGGCTTCTAAAGCCGCCGAAAGTCCCGCAGCTCCTCCACCAACAATTGTTATATCATACATATCTTTCATGAACTCACCTTCGTTTCTTTATATAAAATAGGCGTGTTTTTTTGATCATAATCCACTTTTGTCATCGGCTTTTTAGTTTCTCTAGCTATAATTTTAACAATTAAAGACTCACAATATCCACCTTGACATATCCCACTGCCTGCACGTGCTCTTTTTTTAATGCCTTTTATAGTGTCACTCCCAAGTGGTCCTTTAATTGCATCAATAATCTCTTGTTCTGTAATATGTTCACATTTACATATGATTCGTCCATATAATGGATTTTCTTTTTGTTTTTTACTTTTCTCTTCTTTTGACAAATGATTAAATACAATTTTTTCTTTTAAATAAGGAGTATATGAAGATTTAATAGGTAATTGTATTTTAATAATTTCATCAACAAGATATTTTGCAATTGCAGGAGCTGCGGTGATTCCAGGTGAATCAATACCTGCAACATGATAAAAACTTTTATAAGTGTTAGATTCTTTAATATAGAAATCTTTATAAGTAGAAGTAGCTCGTACACCGGCAAATGACCTAATCACTAATTCAAAAGGTATATTTTTTGCAAGTGAAGAAAGATGTGATTTAATATATGTTAATCCATTTTTTGAAGTGGATATAGAATCTTTTTCATCTACAAATTCACTCGTAGGTCCTAAAAGTATATTTCCATGAACTTGAGGTGTAATTAAAACACCCTTACCTTTTTTAGTAGGTAGAGGATATAAAACATGATTAATAAAACCCTTCACACTTTTATCTAAAACGAAATATTCACCTTTTCTAGGTGTGATCTTAAATGGTGCGTCATCATCTAGCATATCCTTAATATCATCAGAGTAAACACCAGCAGCATTAATGATTGATTTCGATTGGAAAATTTGATTGTTTTGATCTTTAAGTGTATACATATCATCGTGATATGTTATAAAGATAATTTCACTATTTCTAATTAAGTTCACACCATTAAGAATAGCATTTTCTAAAGCGAAAAACGCAACCTCCCATGGAAAGCATACCTTTGTAGTTGGAAGCGATAATACCTTAGTAATATCTTCACTTAAATTAGGTTCGCTTTTTTGAGCTTGACTTAAATTTAAAAATTCCATATTCAAAACTTTATTTAATTTTGCATTCTCATATAAATCATTTAGAATATCTTCTTCATCTTTATCATGTGCGCATACATATGCACCTGTTCGTAATAATGATATATGAAGTTCTTTTTCTAAATCATCATACATTTTATTACCGATGACTGATAATTTAGCTTTTAATGTGCCATGTTGTGGATCATGTCCTGAATGAACTATTGCACTGTTTGCTCTTGTTTGGACATTTGCAACATCATTTTCTTTTTCAAGAACAAGAACCTTTAAATCATATTTGCTAAGCTCTCTAGCAATTAATGATCCAATGATGCCAGCACCTATTATTGTGTAATCATACATTTGTAAAACCTCCTATTAAATCAAAAAAGAGCAAAAAAACGATTTATAATCAATTTTTTACTCTCTCTTAGTCTCTTTTTTATATTAACTTGTTAAACCCATAAATTAGGATTTGAAGTTGTTACCGATATTGCACCTGCATGGATGCAATGATTAATTTCTTGAACAGATTTAATTAAACCACCCATAAGAATTTGTGCTTGAGTTTCTTTTTTTACATAATCAATGACATTGATACAAGAAGAGGGTAGTATTTCTATATATTCTGGTTCAATTTTTCTTGCTAAGGACATACTTTGTTCCAAAGCAGTGGAATCTTTAATGAAAAATCTGAATATACCCATGACTTTTCTTTTTTTACACACATCAATAACTCTTGGTTTACTGGAAATAATTCCATCAACATTAAGATTTTGAATGAGATAGATTGCCCCGTATTCATCACTACTTAATCCTTTAATAAGTTCAGAGTGAATTAAGACTTTTTTTTGATTTTCTTTCATTAGCTTAATGAGTTCAGGCAACTGAGCTAATTGAAAGTTCATCAAGATGCCATATTCATAGTCCATAGAAAGAAATTTCTTAAGCGCTTGATGATTGCTGATTGCAGGAAGAACCTTTTGATTTATACTCATAAATGATACTCCTTAAAAAAATAATGCAAAGTTAAAGAAATAGATATCTATTTATAACTTTGCTCTCATCTCTTTTTTTCTTAACTTGTACTTTTATTATAAACTTAATATACATATTAGTCAAGTTAACAAAAAAAAATATTTACAACATTTTTGTTGACAAATCAACAAAAATATAGATAATAGAAGTAGTGCTATATAAAAGAGGTGGATTATGTTAAAAATATTTAAGTTTTTTAGATGGTATCATTGGATTTTCACAATATTGATTTTTGTTTTTATTTACTTACAAGTTCAATTTGATTTGATGTTACCAGAATATATGGGAAATATTATTAAAATTATAGGAAACGCTTATCAATCTGGTGAAAGTCAAACATCTGCAATCTTAGATGAAGGGTTGATGATGTTATTAGTTACTTTAGGCAGTATAACAATGACGATCATTGCAAGTTTCTTTGCTGCAAGAGTAGGAACGAGAGTTTCTAACATACTTAGAAGAAATCTATTTACACACATACAAGGTTTTTCATTAGAAGAAGTTAACAAATTTTCAACACCATCATTGATTACAAGAACAACAAATGATGTTGCCCAAGTTCAAATGGCGTTGATTCTTATGTTAAGAATGCTTGTTAGAGCTCCAATTATGGCTGTTGCAGCGATTTTAAAAGTAACAAACTTAAATCCTACAATGTCTATGGTTGTTGTTGCTGGTATTGTTGCAATTGTATTAATGATTGGTATTATATTTTACTTTGTAGTTCCTAAATTTAGTTTATTACAAACTAGAGTCGATGACTTAAATGAAATTACAAGAGAAACATTGACAGGGATAAGAGTTATACGTTCTCATCATGCTGAAAATATACAAGAAGAAAAATTTGAAAAAGTTAATGAGAAATTAACTAAAACTAATATTTTTGTTAATACTGCTATGAGCTTTCTAAGCCCAGGGATGACGTTAGTCTTTAATGGACTTAACTTAGGCCTTATTGTTGTAGGTGCTGTACTCATAGGTGGAAATCTTTTAGGAAATACACCTGTTGAAGGATTAGCAATTCAAGTTGAATTTATTTC
>SWCB01001168.1_pt1 | contig 10476 bp, 7 predicted proteins | sample 4692901 | NCBI WGS metagenome assembly SWCB01 (sample SAMN10267276, study PRJNA491770) | bioreactor metagenome | isolation source: DHS bioreactor inoculated with subseafloor sediment | place: Japan: off Shimokita Peninsula | collected 2006-08
GTCACAAAATAACTTCCAAACACTTACTATTTAGACAAAAAGTATGTGTCTTGGTCATTATCCTTATGAGCATTACTTCTTATTGGCACTATCCCGCAGCATAAAAGCACTTCTTCACCTTATTTACTCTTCTAGAAATACTGACTATAAATGTGGGAAAGGCATTTTATTTCTCACTTTATTGCCAGAGAAAAGTACAGCGACTCGAAAAACACCGTACATAGAAGAGAGCTATCACCATTTTGGTAATTGTATAAGGATAGCGTTATTGCACTGTATTGCTGAAATCATTTCATTTTGCGTGCCATTTATTAACTGCTCTTGACCCTATATTTATTATCTGCCCTTGGCCCTATATATAGATAGAAAGCCACCGTTTTTCGACAATGGCACAAATCTTCACAAAATATACATTCCACAATCTTGGTTTTAGCGCCCCAAATACGTATAGTGTCTGGGTTAATATTCTGAGACCGAGCATAATGTTTCAAGATAATCCGCTGCTAGCCCAGCTTAAAAAACAAATTCAAGAAACCCTTCCTAAAAAAGAAGGTAACGTAAAAGCGACTGACCGTGGCTTTGGCTTTTTAGAAACTGATAATAAAGAAAGCTTTTTTATTCCGCCTAATTATATGAAAAACGTAATGCACGGTGACCGCGTGATTGCTGTGCTTCGTACAGAAAAAGAGCGTGAAGTTGCTGAACCTCAGGAGCTGGTAGAGCAGAACCTGACACGCTTTATTGGCCGCGTGAAGATGATCCACAACCGATTAAACGTTGTGCCTGATCACCCACAGCTAAAAGACGCAATAAAAGCACGCGCTATAAAAGGGTTGAATCCAGAAGAGCTGAAAGAAGGCGACTGGGTTGTAGCAAATCTAAATAGCCACCCGCTAACAAATTCAAACAAACCGTTTACTTGTGTGATTAATGAAAAAATCACAGATAGTAACGATAAAATTGCACCATGGTGGGTAACACTTGCCCGCTATGAACTGCCTAACGCAGAGCCTGCACCGCAAGATAGCTGGAATATGCTAGACGAAGGTTTAGAGCGCCAAGATTTAACCGATATTCCGTTCATTACTATCGATGGTGAGTCAACCAAAGATATGGATGATGCGATTCATACGGTTAAGAAAGATGATGGTAACTTCGAAATCACGATTGCGATTGCCGATCCAACATCTTACATCTCTGTTGGCGATAAAATGGATGATGAAGCACGTAAGCGCGGATTCACCGTTTATCTACCTGGTCGTAATATCCCAATGCTTCCTCGTGAATTAAGCGATGAACTATGTTCATTGATTGAAAACGAGAAACGCCCTGTTATTTGTTGTCGCGTAACGGTTGATAGCGAAGGTGATATTCAAGACGACATCACGTTCTTTGCTGCATGGATTAAATCTCAGGCTCGTTTAGCGTATGACAATGTATCTGATCTGATTGAAAAAGGTCAGTCAGAAAAGTTAATGGCTAACGACGTTATTGCAGAACAAATCGATGCGCTTCACCAATTTGCTAATGTACGTAGCAAATGGCGTTCAAATAACGCAGTAGTATTCCCTGATCGTCCAGATTACCGTTTCGAACTCAGTGAAGACAACGATGTTGTCGCAATTCATACTGATCCTCGCCGTACTTCAAATCGCATGATCGAAGAGGCAATGATTACAGCGAACATTTGTGCGGGTCGAGTATTAAGAGATAAATTCGGTACAGGTGTTTTCAATATTCATAATGGCTTCCATCCTGAAAAGCTTGATACCGCGATGGAATTCTTGCAAAAAGTTGAAGCGCCATTTGAAAAAGAAGAACTGAAAACCCTAGAAGGTTTCAGTGCGCTTCGCCGTTGGTTAAATACGCTTGATTCAACGTATTTAGATAACCGCCTACGTAAATTCCAAGCTTACAGTGAGGTTGGTAATCAACCAGCTCCGCATTACGCTATGGGATTAGATGCTTACGCGACATGGACATCTCCTATTCGTAAGTATGGCGATATGATTAACCACCGCCTTCTTAAAGCTGTTATTACAGGTAACGAGCCGTCTCAGAAACCTGACGATACTGTCGGTGAAGAGATTGCATTACACCGTCGTACACACCGTATGGCAGAGCGTGGCGTTGCTGATTGGCTTTACATTCGCTTGCTAAAAAATGCAGTGAAGGATGAAGCTGTCTTTACTGCTGAAATCTTCGATATTAATCGTGCTGGTATTCGAATTCGTTTACTTGAGATTGGTGCTTCGGCATTTATTCCGGGCTCATTAATTGTTGATAATAAGCAACGCATTGTTTGTAGCGGTGATTTAGGTACAGTTTCTATTGATACAGTACAAGAATATCAACTAGGTGATACTTTTGAAGTGAAGCTAGCGGAAATTCGAACAGCAACACGTCAACTTGTTGCTAAACCTGTACAGCAGTTTCCTGCACCTGAAGTTGATTCGGATACAGCAGAGAAAGAAGAAGAGAAAGCATAATCATTTTCTCTTTTTAAAATGAAAGGTCAGCCATAAGAAGCTGGCCTTTTTATTTATATACCCAAGCTAGATGAATTGAACAAATAAAACAAAAACTATATCTCTCGATTGATACAATTCATTTCATAATTACAACAAATGCAGAGTCAGCTATGTCACAAGTAGAAAAAGATGTTCAGCAATGGTTAGAAGATGTCGTTATTGGCCTGAATTTATGTCCTTTCGCCGCAAAACCTAATCGTAATAAACAAATAAAAATACACGTTTGCGAAGACGCTTCAGAAGATGTTTTATTGGAAACTATCTATCAAGAATTGCAAACATTGGATCAAACACCAGTAGAAGAATTAGAAACAACCTTGGTGGTTGCACCCAACTTATTTAAAGAATTCGATGACTATAATCAGTTTCTTGATTTGGTTGAAGGGCTTGTCATTCAAATGAACAAAAGTGGCATCTATCAAATTGCCAGCTTCCACCCTGATTACTGTTTTTATGGTGCCGAGCCAGAAGATGCAGAAAACCTCACTAATCGTTCGCCTTACCCTATCTTTCACCTGATTAGAGAAGAAAGCATGGAAAAAGTGCTAAAACACTACCCTGATCCTGATGGTATTCCTGAGCGCAATGTTGAATGTGTAGAGAATCTAACAGACGCACAGAAAAGAAAGCTATTTCCTTACCTTATTAAGTAAATACCTACAGCGTTACCAGCTAGGGGCCTTAAGGCTCCTTCTGCATTATCATGCCAATAAAACCCTCAAATATTTGTAGAATAAAATGCAATGCATTAAGACAACTGAGCAAATATCTCAATGTCGGCTATTGTATATGTATGTGACTTGAACTTCATACAGACTTAACTACAAAGGAATGGCTTTTAAGTGCAGCGACTATCATTTTCCATTCTCAGAAACCCTGGGTTTCGCTTTGGAATACCATCATTACTCTCTTTCTTAATGGTTATCTCATTAAAAGAAGGTCGTGAAACGTTGCTTGTTTATCAGAATTTGCTGCTAATACTGCCTTATATCCTTTTTGCTCTTATCATTATTCTTAGCCAACCATTTAATCAAGGACGTACGAGCCTTGTCGCATTATTGATGATAATTGCGTACTACATTGTACAAAATCACTTACAAGCCCCACTGACCAATAATACAACAAAACTCATTTATTATTTACTGGCGACTCTATTACCGCTCAATTTATTACTCGTGCATAAACTGCCAGATAAACGGTTATGGTCTTTATTTGGAGGCTACTTTTGTTTATTTATTGCAATACAAATCATTTGGTCAACTATCTTCATTCAATATATTGAAAAATCGGATCTTTCATCGTTGTGGAATTCAGGGTTGCTAACACAATTACACTTCTCTCCTCTTCCTCTTTTATTCATTATCTGGGGAGTCGTGGTCGCTGGTACTAGCACGTTTATGATTTTATTTCGTAATTATGGCTCTGACCAAGCAGTATTTATAGGGGTACTATTCTCCAGCTTAACATTCATTTTTTTTCAATATGGCTTAGTCTCTTGCTCAGCCTTTACGTTAGCTGCCCTACTGCACATGTTTAACCTCATTATTTGTAGCCACGAACAAGCCTTTATCGATCAACTCACCGATATCCCAGGACGACGAGCACTAGAAACAGAATTAAAGAATCTCGGGAAAACCTATACTTTAGCCATGCTAGATATAGATCATTTCAAAAAATTCAATGATTTATATGGTCATAAAACGGGTGACAACGTTTTAACGTTAGTGGCTCAGTTAATAACGAAGGTAGGAGGTGGTGCACAAATATTCCGATATGGTGGCGAAGAATTTACCATTTTATTTAAAGGTAAGAAAAGTGAACAATGTGAAGAACATTTAGAAAAATTACGTCTCGCGATTGCAGAATATAATTTAGTACTTCGAAATCATGCTGAACGTCCAGACAATGATAAACAAGGCAGTATGACGCGAAAAAGTAACGTTATACATCGCTATATTCATGTAACAGTAAGTATTGGAATTGCAGATAGCGAACCAACCTCTAATCCAGGCATAGTATTAAAAGCGGCTGATGACGCATTATATAGAGCCAAAGAGTCTGGCCGTAACCGTCTTTCCCATTAACCCCGCCTAAGCGCATGACTACTCTATATACCCAAGTCACCTCAGGATTCAGAGTGATCTCAGCGTGTTTAATTCGTTTCAGAAACACCAGATACAAAAAACCCGGTGAAAGCACCGGGTTCTGGTTACTAATAAAACTTATCTAACAAAAGCTAAGTCCAGCTATGCAGCAACGCCAATATTAAGTTAAGCATAGAATTCTTAACAGATCGGCGACCAAACCATTAGTTAAGCTCTACACTTAGGAGTGACTCATTCCTAAGTGAAAAGGAATGAGCCTTATTGTTATTGTTATCCTTTAACCAAGAAGCTCTTTTAATGTAGGCTTCTTGTTATATCTGACTGAAGAAAAACAAATTTGACCATTAAGTCTTCACTCAAGAGATAATTCCCTACAAGTATGATATTAGCAGTCATAGCGTCGCTTTAAAACCCTAACGTTCATCCTTCAGATGAATATTTCATTTCCTTTAATACCTAGTACGATACCGTTTAAAGATCATTCAATCACGTGTGTTTCTGGACCATTTTCAGCGCCAAATATAAGCAAAAAAAGCCTGCCATTTAGGCAAGCTTTCTATTTTTTTCTGGTTATTATTAACCCTTCACACCACCTGCAGTTAAACCGCCGACTAGGAATTTTTGAGCAAGCAAAAACACAATAGTAATAGGTATTGCCGATAGTACAGCAGCCGCTGCGAAATCACCCCATAGGTAGTTCTGAGGGTATAGATATTGCTGCATACCAACTGCTAACGTGTAATTATTCACATCAGTTAATAGCAATGATGCCACAGGTACTTCTCCAACCAAGCCGATGAACGACAGGATGAAAACAACCGCTAGAATTGGCACTGATAATGGGAGCAGAACATAGCGGAATGCTTGCCACGGCGTAGCACCATCAAGTGCTGCAGCTTCTTCCAATGAAACATCAATCGTTTCAAAGTAACCTTTAATAGTCCATACGTGAAGTGCTATCCCTCCTAAGTAGGCAAAAATCAAACCACCATGCGTATTCAATCCCATGAATGGAATATACTGGCCTAAACGGTCAAACAATGCATATAGAGCAACCAATGCAAGTACTGCAGGGAACATTTGGAAAATCATCATCCCTTTAAGGATTGTGTTCTTCCCTTTAAAACGCATACGAGCAAATGCATAAGCACTGGTTGTCGATAGTGCAACGATGATAACTGATGTAATACCGGCAACTTTTACTGTATTCCATAACCATAGTAAAACAGGGAATGGTGGTGGCGTTATACTGCCATCATTGTTAGTCACAGCAAATCCGAGAGCTAAGCGCCAGTGATCCAATGTTGGGTTAGTCGGGATTATCTCACCACCTGCAAAGTTACCCTCACGGAATGAAATTGCAATTATCATCAACAACGGAAAGATAATCATTGATAAGAAAATACACAAGCCTATATGTGTCGCCCAAACTCTATATTTCAATGACCTCGATGGAACCATAGCCATAACGTCTCTCCTTAGTCTTGTGAAAGCTTAGTGAATCGAAGATTAAGTAGGGCCATACCACCCACCAATAAGAAAATAATTGTTGCGATTGCACCAGCAAGACCAAAGTCTTGACCACCGCCGCCTTCGAAGGCAATACGGTAGGTATAACTTACAAGCAAATCAGTGTAACCAGCCGGCTCTGAAGTACCCACCATATTAGGGCCACCAGCAGTTAATAGCTGAATCATTACAAAGTTATTGAAGTTAAATGCAAAGCTAGCAATAAGCAGTGGTGTCAAAGGCTTAATCATCATCGGAAGTGTGATTGTGAAAAAGTTCTGAATAGGACCCGCGCCATCAATAGCAGATGCTTCATATAGGTCATCAGGAATCGACTTCAACAGACCCATACATAAAATCATCATATACGGGAAGCCAAGCCAAGTGTTCACTAACACAACCATCACTCGAGCCATAATTGGATCAGAGAACCAAGATGGTTTAATCCCTAATATGGCTTCAAGAAATAAGTTTATTTCACCAAAACTCTGGTTAAATAAACCCTTGAATATCAAAATGGAAATAAACGCTGGTACCGCGTAAGGGAGAATAAGAAGTACGCGATAAATACTGCTACCTTGTAGTGGCTCCCACTGAACGAGACACGCGAGTACCATACCTAAAGCCAGTGTTAACGCGACCGCTAAAAAAGCAAAAACCACAGTCCAAATAAAGATATCAATAAAAGGTTCTTTAATACCATCATCCGTCATCACTCGCTCGAAATTGGCACCACCCACCGTTACAACAAATCCAGGAGAGATAGGCTTATCTACAAATTTACCGTCTGCGTCAATAGGCTGATAAAAACCAATTTCCATATTTGGCTGATACATTTGCTGAGTTTGATTATTCAGCATGCTCAGACCATCTTCCTGAAGCGTAAATAGATCTGTATCGGCAGCAAACTTACGTAAGCCACTCATACGAATCTCATGACCATCAGGCATCACTAACTCAAGTTTTGTTAAGTTAGCGCGGTTTTTAACGATTGATTTGATCTTCTCTTTTTCACCCTGAACACTATCAACTTGACGAAGAGTCATCGCTTCAGAGGTTGTATTGGCGAGTTCGAAGACATCAGAAGCCAATAACTCACCATCTGCTTTAATAATCAGCTGATGACCATTCTCTACTTTGTAGAGATCAAAACCGTAACTTTCACCAGACTGGAAACTACGCTGTTCCAAGACTGACTGTGTTCTTTCCAATGTTAACTGGTTTGATGCACTGTAGTTGGTAAACGCCAGCCCTATGGTATAAACCAATGGGAAAATAATAAAAACAAGCATCCCTGCAACACCAGGGAAAATGTAGCGATGAGCGTATGTTTTGTTGCTTCCAAAAATATAAAGAGCAAGTGCGGTTAGAACAACGGTAAGAAGAGCAAAAGGTATTTCACCTTGAGCATACATCAATACGGTAGCATAACCATTAACAACACCGATCATGCCTAGAAGCGACCATTTAAGCCACTTACGATAATTTAATTTAGGGCGTTCTTGTTTTGAATCCAAAAGCCCTGCACCTTGAACCGACTGCATCTCAGCTCCTTGCTAGCAAAAAATGACAATAAAATGGGGAAGGTTACCCCTCCCCGTAAAAAGAATTACTTAAGCATGTGACCTGCGGCTTCATCTAGCGCACCATTAATGTCCTGACGACCATCAACAATGTTTTTGATTGCATTACCCTGGGCATACCAGAATGCAGCCATCTGCGGAACGTTAGGCATGATTTCACCGTTCATTGCGTTATCCATAGTGGCAGCAATACGGGTGTCTTTGTTTAGCGTCTTCTGGAATGATTTCAGCGCAACAGCACCTAGTGGCTTGTCATCGTTAACTTTACCTAGACCTTCATCAGTCAGTAGGTAGTTTTCGATGAACTCAACAGCTAAATCTTGGTTTGGCGACGCAGAGCTAATCCCCGCAGTCAGAATACCTACGAATGGCTTAGATGGGCTACCATTTAGCTTAGGAAGCACAGCAACACCGTAGTTAATGCCTGACTTATCAGCGTTACCCCATGCCCATGGGCCGTTAATAGTCATTGCTACGTTACCTTTGTTAAACTCAGCATCTGAGATGCTGTAGTCCATATCGGCAGAGATCACTTTTTTGTCAATAAGGCTCTTAATGAACGTCATGCCACGCTTCGCGCCAGCATTGTTAACACCCACATCTTTCACATCGTAGCCTTCAGCAGTAAACTTGAACGCGTAGCCACCGTCAGCAGACAGTAGTGGCCATGTGAAGTACGGTTCTTTTAGGTTCCATATGATGGCTTTCTTACCATCTTTCTGAAGTTTCTTGTCTAGTGCTTCAACGTCTTCCCAGTTCTTAGGTGGGTTTGGAACAAGATCCTTGTTATAAATTAAAGAAAGTGCTTCAACTGCAACTGGGTAGCCGATGTACTTACCTTCGTACTGCACAGCATCCCAAGTAAAATCGATGATTTTATCTTTTAGTTCTTTAGATGGCTTAACTTCAGCTAACAAACCAGATTTGGCGTAACCACCAAAGCGATCGTGCGCCCAAAATACGATATCTGGACCATCACCAGCAGCCGCTACCTGAGGAAATTTCTCTGATAGACCATCAGGAAAAGCAACTGTCACTTTTATGCCTGTGTCTTCTTCAAACTGTTTACCTACTTCTGCCAAGCCGTTGTAACCTTTGTCACCATTAATCCAAATGGTCAATTGGCCTTCTTCAATCGCTGCATGTGCAGAGACAGAACCTAAAGCTGCAAGGGTACAAAATGCGACAGTACTGAGGACTTTCTTCATTGCTAACATCCTTCATGATTGTTATATGTTGTACTCCAGAAAATCCTCTGCAGCACAATTTGCAGTCTGTATCATCCACCAGTAATGAACCCTCGGCATCATCCTGAGCCCTACGCCCCCATCCCTAAGATTTAAAAGCGTGATCTCCGTCATTTCAATTAGTGACGCAGATCTAAAAACGTGGCCTGATTGTGATACAACGCACATAGTACTTGGATTAAAAGGGCACATCAGTAACCGGTATATCAAAGTGTGATCCAAACACTCCTCCCCCCTTTATCCCCCTTTTAAATTCTTTTCAAGGATGATGTTTCATAATGATAGTTGCGTAAGATGAGAAACATACCCTATGGGGTAGATGAAGAAGCTTTAACTGCTCTACTTTATGCAGATTTTAATTTTTAATAACACTTTATTGAAAACGACAGCATCCTATTACTTCTTGGGGAAGTAAGTAGTAGGAATTTGGTCAGGGTAGCCATTCTTCCACTGCCTGGATGATACTTACGCTACCCATTTTTTTCTTCACTACACCAAAAAATTCTTTACCCGCAAGACTCGGCATGAATACTATGTCTCATTAATAAGGTCTTGCAGGCAACACAACTTAGAGGAAAAGGCTCGATGACGAGTGTCACTTTACGAAATGTATGTAAAGCATATGGAGATAACCTGATTTCCAAAAATGTTGATCTCGAGATCGCTGAAGGGGAATTTGTAGTATTTGTTGGTCCATCAGGCTGTGGTAAATCAACTCTTCTTCGTTGCATCGCTGGTTTGGAAGATATCACGTCGGGCGATTTATACTTCGGCAAAGAACGCATGAATGACGTTCCGCCTTCTGATCGTGGGGTTGGGATGGTATTCCAATCATATGCTCTTTATCCGCACTTAAATCTCTTCGACAACATGTCTTTCGGTATGAAATTAGCCAAAGCAGATAAGAGCGAGATCAAAAAACGCGTTAATAACGCAGCTGATATTCTTCAGCTTGGACACTTACTTGAACGCCAACCTAAAGCACTTTCTGGTGGTCAACGTCAACGTGTTGCGATTGGTCGTACCATTGTGTCTCAGCCCAATGTATTCCTACTTGATGAACCACTATCGAATCTAGATGCCGCGCTTCGTGTTCAAATGCGCATCGAAATTGCTAAGCTGCACAAACAACTCGGCTGCACCATGATCTACGTAACGCATGATCAAATTGAAGCAATGACCATGGCTGAAAAAATCGTGGTTCTTGATGGTGGTTATGTTTCTCAGGTCGGTAAACCACTAGAGTTATACCATTATCCACAGAATCGCTTTGTTGCTGGCTTCATCGGCTCACCAAAGATGAACTTCATGAGTGTGTTTATCGAACAAGTTGAAGATGAGCGCGTTATGGTACAAACGGCTGATGGAAAAGCATTCTGGATCCCTGTTGATGGCACAACAGTCACGAAAGGCGACCGTATGTCACTGGGTATTCGCCCTGAACACCTTGTATCAGCTGAAGAAGGTGATACAAGCATCGAAGGTACAGTACAAGTTGTCG
>SWCB01009040.1_pt1 | contig 10451 bp, 6 predicted proteins | sample 4692901 | NCBI WGS metagenome assembly SWCB01 (sample SAMN10267276, study PRJNA491770) | bioreactor metagenome | isolation source: DHS bioreactor inoculated with subseafloor sediment | place: Japan: off Shimokita Peninsula | collected 2006-08
ATTTTTTGAAGTAAATTATAAATCTACATTATTTAAAAAGGGATTAAAAGCTATAATTGAAGATGAAGATTTAGTATTTGTCTATGTTGGCTCTCCAGATTGCACATCTTGTCAAGCACATATTGGAGCTTTCCAAAAATATTATGAATCATTAGAAATGAATGATTATGTGGACACAATATATTATATTAATCCATCTAGCAGTTTAGAACAATTCAATGATTTTGTTACAGATTTTGAAGGTGTACAAGAAGCAACACCACAATTATTAGTGTTTCAAAATGGTGAAATTTTATATCAATTTGAAGTTGTAAGTGCAGAAGATACTCAACTTCTAAATCGTAGCGTAAGAGATTTCTACGAAGATGTTATTGATTTATTAGCTGAATAATTAAAAGCACTTAAGTGCTTTTTTTTAACAAGGAAAGAAGAAAAGATATGATTGAATTAATTAAACAAGAAATTAAACAAAAAATTGAATCTAAGTACAATCTTACACAAGTTATTGTAGAAGAACCTAAAAGAGGATTTGCAGATATAGCAATTCCTTTGTTTAATCTTTCAAAAGAGTGGAAGATGAATCCAAAACTTGTTTTTGATAAAATCAAAGATGATGTTTTAGTAGATCATGTTGATCGTATAGAATTCATGAATGGATTTTTAAACATTTATTTAGAACGTAAACATCTATCAGAACAAATTTTACATAATATTTTTGAAAAGCAAAATCATTATGGAGACCAATTATTAGAAGATATGCAATCAGTTGTGATGGATTATTCTTCACCCAATATTGCTAAAAGTTTTGGTGTAGGTCATTTAAGATCAACAATGATTGGGAATTCAATTCAATTAATTTATAAAAAATTAGGATATAAAACAGTAGCTGTTAATCATTTAGGTGATTGGGGTACTCAATTTGGAAAAATGATTGTTGCATATCAAAAATGGGGTAAAAAAGAAGATGTCCAAAAAAATCCTATTGAAGAAATGCAAAAACTATATGTCAAATTTCATGATGAAGAAAAAAATGATGATACATTAGAACAACAAGCTAGAGATGTATTTAAAAAGTTAGAAGATCATGATGAAGTGTATACAGAACTATGGCAATGGTTTAAAGAAGAATCATTAAAAGAATTTATGCAAATGTATGATTTATTAAATGTTTCATTCGATTATTTTACAGGAGAAAGTTTTTATAATGATAAAATGGATGCTGCTGTAGAAGAATTAGCAAAAAAAGATTTATTGAAAATTGATGATGGAGCAACCATTGTTGATCTTGGCGATGACATGCCACCAGCACTCATCAAACGTAGTGATGGAGCAACGCTTTATATCACAAGAGATTTAGCTGCAATCTTATATAGATATCGTACATATGGCGCAACTAAGCTCTTATATATTGTAGGTAACGAACAACAATTACACTTTAAACAATTAAAAAAATTAACTGATTTAATGGGATATAATTTTGATATTGAGCATATAAACTTTGGTCTTGTTTTAGTTGATGGTAAAAAAATGTCAACAAGAGGCGGTAAATTTAAGCGTTTAGAAGAAGTTATCGATCAAGCAATTATTTTAGCTAAAGAAGCAATTATGAGTAAAAATCCAAACTTAAAAAATCAGGATGAGGTTGCTAAAGCTGTTGCTATAGGCGCAATCATCTATAACGATTTAAAAAATGATAAACATTTAGATGTAGACTTTGATTTAGAAAATATGTTGAAATTTGAAGGCCAAACAGGTCCATATTTACAATATAGTAGTGTAAGAATAGAGTCTATTGTTAAAGGTTATGATATTGATATTGATCAAGTTAATTCAAGTGTATATGAACAAGATCATTATTTTGAAATTATTAAATCATTAGCACAATTTCCAAATATCTTGCATAGAGCAAAAGATACAAGTTCACCTAGTGTTATATCAAAATATGTGATGAATCTTGCTCAAGCATTTAATAGTTTTTATGGAAAAGAAAGAATTATAGTAGAAGATAAAAGAATTTTACAAGCAAATCTTTTATTTGCAAGATCTATTCAAATTATTATCAATGAGTCTTTAAGATTATTAGGCATAAAGTCTTTAAAAGAAATGTAGAAAATGTATTGAAAATTAAATATGTTCGTGTTATCATAAGTTTGCTCATTTGAGCAAACTTATATAAATCCCCGCGTGATGAAATTGGTAGACGTGCCAGACTCAAAATCTGGTGGGCGTAAGCTCGTGCTGGTTCGAGCCCGGCCGCGGGGACCAATTAATACTAAGTAGCCATTTCTTGATTTGAGGATGGCTTTTTTTTAATCTATTAAAAAGAAATAAAGAATCTGAAAAACATGAACAACTATTATATAATCCAAAAGTAGATATCTTTTCATGTGGATAGTATAAAGCTAAAAACTATAATAAATAAATGTATATTAAAAATTAAGCTATTTATTATTTTTTAAAAAAGTATTATAATAATTATAAAATAGATGTTTATGATTAAAGGAGTTCCCTCATGGATGATAAAAAGATACATAAAATAGATAAAATTCTTAAAGACAATCAATTCAATGGTGCTATATTAATAAATGAGAATCAAGAAATTGCATTTAAAAAATATTATGGTAAAGCAAATATGGAATGGGATATACCCCTAAAAGAAGAATCTATTTTTAGGATTGCATCGATATCAAAAACCTTTACAGCAAGTGCTATTTTAAAGTTAGTAGAAAATAAAAGTCTAAATTTAGATCAGACAATTGATCTTTATTTTGAAGATTTTCCAAGAGGCAATGAAATTACCATCCATCACTTACTATCTAATTCTTCAGGGGTTCCTAATTTTGATTTGTCAAGTGATTTTAGAGAAGTATTACAATCAAATAATCCAAATTATGAGCTTATTAATTTATTTAAAAATAAACCTTTGCTATTTAATCCAGGTGAACAATGGTCGTATTCTATGTCAGGATATATATTACTGGGTAATATTATAGAAATAATTGCAAAAAAATCATATATTGATTATATTAAAGAAGATTTGATTAATCATACAAAATTACATAATGTGTATTATGATAATTACCAAGATATTATTTCAAATAGAGTTTCAGGATATGATAGATTAGAAAAAGAGTTGAAGAATGCTACTTTTATAGATATGAAAATTGCAGGTGCCGGAGGAGGAATGCTTTCATCTATTGAAGACATTAATAGATTTAATATACATTTACTTAATGGTGATATTATAAGCAAAAATCTTGTAGCTCAATTGTTTTCCAATCAAATTGAAATTGATGAGTCAACTGGGTATGGATATGGCATAATTGTTTCAAAAAAGATAGTGAATAATGAAGAAATTATTAGGCATTATCATTCTGGTGGTGGAATGGGTGTTAGAGCAATTAATGTATTTTATCCTAAAATTAATATTATATTAACTTTATTATCTAATATTAATGACCTAAATCGTTTTAATGAAACATTTAATGAAATAGAAAAAATTATATTTAAATAATTATTGTTGTCATACTAATAGTCTAGATTAAACATATAGATAAAAATGTGAAATTTTGATATTCATCAGTTAAATTAATTAAAATGATTATATAAATGTTACAATATTATAAAGAGGTGAGTATATGAATAAAGAATTAATAAAAACAAATTTTTATGAAGCAGTCAATGGTAAATGGTTAGAAAATGCAGTAATACCTAATGATCAACCAACTATGTCAGCATTTTTAGAATTACATTTAAGCATTGAAAAAATGTTAATGAATCTAACTTCTAAATGGGAAAAAGATCAATCAGATTTAAATGATAATACTAAGAAATTTATTAAGCTTTATCAAATGACTAAAGATTTTGATAAGAGAAATGAACTTGGTACTAAACCATTTGAAGCTATTTTAAATCAAATAAATCAATTAGATGGATTAAAAGATTTAGAAAAAGTATTTAAAGAATTCACATTATCATCTATTGAAATGCCTTTTGGATTTTCAGTGAGTCAAGATTTTATGAATAGCAATAATCAAGTGTTGTATTTTGGTGCAACAAGATTATTTTTACCAGATACGACTTATTATAAAGACGAAAAAACTAAAGCACAATTAATCGGTCTTTTCACTCAAACAACGACAAATTTATTAAATTTATATGGTTTTTCTAAAGAAGAAATTGAAAAGTTAATTAAAGATGCTTTAGCATTTGATGAGTTACTAGTTCCTGTTACAAGATCTAGTGTAGAAGCTGCAGATTATGTGAAGATGTACAATCCATATTCAAAATTTGATGTAATAAATCTTACAAAAAACTTTGATATCATGGGTAATGCAGAAGCATTAGTAAAACAAGATGTAGACCAGCTCATTGTTTTAAATCCAGATTTTATTAAAGCTTTTGATTCAATTATTTGCAATGAAAATTTTGAAATCATTAAATCTTGGATGATTTTATCTAATGCAAGAAGTTTTGCATCAAGTTTAACTGATGAAATAAGAGTTGCAGCAGGAGCATTTGGCAGAGCCTTATCAGGCACTAAAGAAGCCCAAAGCAAAGAGAAATTTGCATTCTATCAAGCTTATAATAGATTTAGTCAAGTTGTAGGTTTATATTATGGTGAAAATTACTTTGGTCCGGTTGCTAAAGAAGATGTTAAAAAGATGGTTCACGAAATTATTGGTGTTTATAACGAAAGAATCACAAATAATGATTGGTTAAATGAAAAAACAAAAGAAAAAGCAATTAAAAAATTATCTACACTAACAGTTCATGTTGGATATCCTGATGAATTGCCACCTTATTACGATAAGTTTGAAGTTGGTAGCTATGAAGAAGGTTCTAATTTGTTACAAGAAAAGTTAAAGATGACTAAAATTGTGACTGAATTAAATTTTGAAAAATATAATAAAGAACCTAATAAGAATATTTGGGGTATGCCAGCTAGTATGGTGAATGCTTATTATAGCCCAACAAATAATCAAATTGTATTTCCAGCAGCTATTCTGCAAAAACCATATTACAGCTTAGAACAAACACCTTCTGAAAACTATGGTGGTATTGGTGCAGTTATGGCTCATGAAATTTCTCATGCTTTTGATAATAATGGTGCAAAATTTGATGAAAATGGATCACTAAGCAATTGGTGGACTGAGGAAGACTTAAAATCATTTAAACAAAAATCTAAAGATATGATTGCACTATTTGATGGTGTTGAAACAGGTTATGGAGCTTGTAATGGTGAATTAACAGTTTCTGAAAATATTGCAGATAGTGGAGGGTTAAGATGCGCTCTAGAAGCAAGCAAGAAAAGAGAAGGACACAATATCGAAGAGTTCTTCAAAAATTGGGCAAGCGTATGGCGTCAAAAGGCATCTTTAGAATATAGACAATTATTATTAAGAGTTGATGTTCATGGCCCATCTATATTGCGTGCAAATATGCAATTGAGTAATTTGCCAGAGTTCCAAGAATTCTATCAAATTAAAGAAGAAGATAAAATGTATTTAGCTAAAGATAAGATGGTTAGCATTTGGTAATATATATATTTATAATAAAGGCTTTGTGTTTTTCATGAAGCCTTTTTTTTGTGAAATCCACCCTTTTTATTGTTTTTACTTGACAAATAATTTTTTTTAATATATAATCATTTTGTAAACAAATGTTTAAAAACAAACATAAGTAAGTTGGTGTTGTATGAAACTAAACGAAAAAGAAAAAAGAGTACTAACAATCTTAAAAGAAGATCCATATGTAAGTCAACAGTTTATGGCAGATCAAATGAAGTTATCCAGACCAGCAATCGCAAACTTAATTTCTGGTTTGCAAGAAAAAGGATATATTCTAGGTAAACCATATGTTTTGAAAAAAGAAGAGTATATCACATGTATTGGTGGGGCCAATCTAGATTATACGTTTAGATTAGAAGATCAAATGATATTATCGACATCTAATCCTGTTAACTCATCAGTATCTTATGGGGGAGTGGTTAGAAATGTCGCTGATAATCTAACAAGATTAAATCACTTAGTTTCCTTAATGACTGTTTTAGGTGATGATCTTGCTGGAGAAGATTTATTATCTTATACTAAGAAAACTATGGAAGTATTTGCATGTGATAAGTTAAAACATGAAAACACAGGTGGATATTATTCAGTTATCAATAAAGAAGGTAATATGGAGGTTGGGTTCGCTGATATGTCGATCAATAGACATATGAATCGAAATTGGATTTTAGAACACAAAAGACATCTAAATTTAAGTAAATGGATTATTGCAGATACGAATATTACAAAAGATGCCCTGGAGGCATTGATTGAATATGTACAAGAAGAGGATAAAAAACTTGCAATTATTGGTGTGTCTGGACCGAAAATGAAACATGTTCCAGATGACTTAAATGGAGTCGAGATTCTAATTTGTAATCTTGATGAAAGTCAAAGCTACTTTAAAACTGATGAAGAAGACTTAGAGACTCTTGTAAAACTTTGGATAAAAAAAGGATTAAGAAAAGTTGTCATTACACAAGGAAAAAAAGGATCTATCTATTATGATGGTATAGAAATTAGACAACAAAAAGCTTTTTTAATTAAAGAAGACAAAGTGATTGATGTCACTGGGGCAGGCGATGCATTTAGTAGTGCTGTCCTTCATGGTCTAATTAATGAAGAACAATTAGAAACAAGCATTCAATATGGAGCTATCAGTTCAAGTCTAACAATTCAATCTAAACATGCAGTAAATCCAAAATTATCTATAAGTCAATTAAAAAAGGAGATTAAAAAATATGAAAACGTATGAACAATTTTTAGATATTAAAGCAGAAGTAAGAGAAGCACTTAAAAAAAATTTACCAGTGGTAGCGTTAGAATCAACTATTATTTCTCATGGGATGCCTTACCCAGACAATGTTGTTATGGCAAAAAAAGTTGAACAAATTATTAGAGAACAAGGTGCAGTGCCTGCAACGATTGCTATTATGAATGGTAAAATTAAAATCGGATTAACCGATGAAGATTTAGAAACACTTGCAAAATCAAAAGATGCAGTCAAAGTTTCTAGACGCGATATGGCATCTGTGATTGCGATGAAGCAATTAGGTGCAACTACAGTAGCATCTACGATGATATGTGCAGAGATGGCAAACATCAAGTTCTTTGTGACTGGAGGTATTGGTGGTGTTCATAAAGGCTATGAAAATACACTTGATGTATCAGCTGACTTAGAAGAATTATCACAAACTAATGTGACAGTCATTTGTGCTGGAGCTAAAGCTATACTAGATTTACCAAGAACTATGGAATATTTAGAAACCAAAGGTGTTTCAGTTGTTGGATATCAAACAAAAGTACTACCTGCTTTCTATACAAGAACTTCAGACATCAAATTAAGACTTTTTGTTGATCAAGCTGAAGATTTAGCTAAGATTATTTATACGAAAGAAAAACTCAACTTAAAAGGTGGCGTATTAGTTGCTAATCCAATTCCTGAGGCTGATTCGCTTGATAGTGATTATATGAATGATATTATTAATAGAGCTGTTAAACAAAGCGTTATTGATAACGTTGAAGGAAAAGATGTTACACCATATCTTCTTAAGAAAATCGTAGAAGAAACTAAGGGTAAGAGTCTACTAGCAAACTTAGCATTAGTATATAATAATGCTAAAGTTGGTGGGAAACTTGCAAAAGCTTATCAAGATTTATTAAAATAAAGTTATTGTATTTAAAAGATAAAAGAGCCAAAATATGGCTCTTTTCTTTCATATACATGATATAATATAGAAAATATATCAAGTAAAATTATTTACAATAGTTTGAAGAAATATAGATTTCAAATCACATTTAAAGGGGAAACTAATATAGGATTGGAACAAATCATTATTCTATCTGTGATTGTATGTGTCATTGGTCAAATGGTTTATTCAAAGGGGAGAAAGATATTTTATATTACACATTCTATACTATTGGTGATATGTGTTCTTATCGGAATATTTTTTTCATCTAACCAAACTGGAGGAGTAAGCTGGCCATGGTGGTTTTTTTTCAATAATATATAGCATTCCAGTAGTGATATCTCTAGGTTTTGGCTCACTTAGAGCGATGCTGAATTAGTTAAGATTTTAAGATTTTTTATAAATTACCATATAAGAAGGTTAGTTTCTGGATCATCATCTGGTTCACTAAGAGGATTATATTTAAACTTGTATAGTAGAATATTTAAGCTAGAGAAAAACAAGGAAAATTATTATAACTCAATAGCAACTTACATAAATGACTTAAGAACAAAAGATGAAGTTCCATCTGATAATTTATTTATAAAAAACCTTAAAAATAATAATATATATTTTAATCGTAAATTAACGAAATTTATATTGACCCAAATAGAAAATTCTAATTCTAAAGAACAGTTGTTGACTGATGATATGACCGTTGAGCATATAATGCCACAAACACTTGAGGATTCATGGATTAAAATGTTAGGAGATAAATATTCAATAATACATGAAGAGTACTTACATACACTAGGTAATTTATCGCTAACTGGATACAATTCAAACATGAGCAATAAGTCCTTCAGTCTTAAAATAGAAACTATGAAAGTGAAATCAAAGGCGAATTCCCTTAATAGTGATGTTCTTGATAAAGACGTTTGGCGAGAATCAGAGATTAAAAGTAGAGCTGAAAGGTTATCTTTAGAAGTAGTTGAAATCTTTAAACCAGATAGATATAGTTCAAGAGGAATTAGATTTGAACCTGTTGAAGGGTATGGTTATGATGTAGATTATGAAGATATAACAGGCAAGCCATTTTACTCATATAAATTCATTAATATGGATATTGAAAGAAGACCAGGTTCGTATAAAGGAGTGTTAGTTGAGATTATTCAAACACTTGATTCCATTGATTCTAAAGTGATGGATGATATTGCAAAAAATCTTTTTAATCCCTGGGAAGATGGTTCAAATGATAGACTTGCAACTACTAGTGAAGGCAATCTCAAAAGACATGTGATAATTAGAGAAAACTTATATTTACTGGGTTCCTTTTCTGCAGCAGGATGCATATTCTCTATTAAAAAATTAATGGATATCTATAATATAGATCAAAAAGATTTTATTTATTATGTAAGAATTCAAGATGATGAAGAGGTAAAGCAATCATAGCTTTATCTTTTTTTTCAAATGTGTTTTGCTTAAATAAAGTTCCCCACAACTTTAAAAAATTCTTTTTTAAAGATTGATAAACTTAAATAGACTGATTGCGATCTGTTTTAGATTATACATATTGAACTCTAATAAAATGAATCTTAGTTGATTATATTGTCTTTGATAAGCTGTTTACAAAGAAAAAAGAGCCTTAATTACTAGGCTCTTATTCTTTTAACCACACAGTCAAGACTATGAAATTAGGAACTATCTCAACTGAGGGGTTTGTATAGTCTTTAAGATGGTGGAGATGAGGGGAATTGAACCCCTGTGCAAAACACTTCATAACATACTTTCTACATGTTTATTTTATTTATGTTTTCTTATGGTTAACTAAACAAACAAAAGTCAAACATTATATCCTAAAGTATTCGTTTAACAGACTAGGAAATCTGATAAGTATAACTTACTAAATTGGACCGTGTATGAACCGTAAGTAAATTCATAGTTGGCTCGCACCTATTCTTAGGCAGCGTATGAAAAATTTTGGTTTCCGGTTATTTAATAACCTCGGCTTTTTTACATGAGCAACCATGACATGCTTATATGTTATTCCATGCCGTGACGAATCCAGAACATCCCCAGCGGATATATATTACAATAAAAGATGTAAAATGTAAAGAAAAAGTATATAAAATCATCAAATCGGACATATACGCCCTACTCAAACTTCAAATTTCATTATATAGTATACTTGAAGACAATTATTTTGTCTAAATAAAGGTGTGTTAGTACGGTATCTGTGCTACTAAATTTAGTGGAGGGGGATATCCGTGCTAAAGCCGACAGGGCAATTAACAATTTAATTATTGTTTGCCCTTTTTATTTAATAATTAAGCCGTTTATTGTATAATGTATATTGTACGATAAACCGATATTCATATATGTGATATGTAAAATATATCTATGATATAATGAAAAAAACAATAGAATGGAGAACAAGATGATCAAAGGACTTATATTTGATATGGATGGAACCATATTAAACACGATTGATGATATAAAAGATAGTGTAAATCATGCGATGGAAATTTGCAATATGCCTTTAAAATCATTGCAAGAAGTTAAAGATGGTGTAGGTAGGGGAGCAATCAATTTAATAGAGGATGTTGTTCCTAAAAATACATCAAAAGAGGATATCTTAAAAGTATATAAAATTTATCAAGATTATTATGATAAAAACTCAAATCAAAAGACTGGACCTTATCCAGGAATTTTAACTTTACTAAAAAAATTAAAAGAT
>SWCB01002772.1_pt1 | contig 10431 bp, 6 predicted proteins | sample 4692901 | NCBI WGS metagenome assembly SWCB01 (sample SAMN10267276, study PRJNA491770) | bioreactor metagenome | isolation source: DHS bioreactor inoculated with subseafloor sediment | place: Japan: off Shimokita Peninsula | collected 2006-08
AGTCCAGCAGATCGTCGGCATCGGGGCGGCGGGCGTCGTCGGCGGCGACACCATCAGCATCGGTCGCATGCGCGAGACCGACGAAAGCGTCGCCATGAACGACCAATTGCGCGAGGAAGCACGGGCCCTCGCGGAGGCGGGCATGACCGTCGTCGTCGTCGGCCGCAACGGCGAAGCCATCGGGCTGATCGGCCTCACCGACGAACCGCGCGAGGCGGCGGCCGAGGTGCTCCGCTCGCTGCACGACCTGGGATTCGAACACATCGCCATGCTGACCGGCGATCAGTCCGCGGCGGCGAAGGCAATCGCCGACCGGCTCGGCGTCGACCATTGCCACGCCGACCTGCTCCCCGAAGAAAAGCTGGAACTGGTCGGCCGTTTCGAACGCGAGTACGGCCCCACCGCCATGGTTGGCGACGGCGTCAACGACGCCCCGGCCCTGGCAGCGGCGAGCGTCGGCATCGCCATGGGGGCGGCGGGCGCGGATGTCGCCATGGAAACCGCCGACGTCGTCCTCATGGGCAGCGACCTACGCAAGCTGCCGGAAGTCATCGGCCTGTCACGCCACAGTCGACGCATCGTCCGGCAGAACCTCATCATCGCCCTGGGTGTCATCGCCATCGTCGCCCCCCTGGCGGCGGCGGGCTTCGCCAACCTCGGCCTCGCGGTGCTGCTGCACGAAGGCTCCACCGTCGTCGTCGTCCTCAACTCCCTCCGCCTGCTGGCCTATCGCGCAAGACCGTGAGTTGGAGTTCGAGCTCACCACAGAGAGCACGGAGAACACGGAGAACACGGAGGGGGAATGGGAGCGGAGTTTGAACCGCGGAGGACGCAGCGTGCGCAGAGGTGGAGAAGGGAGGAAGGGGATGAGATGGAGCAGGGCATTGACTGTGTCTCCGCCACTCCAAGCACTTCTCGCAGGAAACGGCCGTTGCCAGGCAAATCAATCACCCACTCTCACGCCTCCTCCGCCGCGATTTCTGCGACCTCTGCGTCATCTCCGGTTCCCTCTCCCTGCTCTCCGTGGTGAATCTCGATCAGTCGTGATGATGCGAATCTCGGCAGCCGAAGCGTGGGCGCTCGTGCTTGCCTGCCGGATCGCAGCGCTGGCACAACTGCTGCACGAAGAACCAGAGGACGCAGGCTCCGGCGAAAGCGACGATGATGATGAGTTGCTTCAGATCCATCGCTTCAAGCCGCGCTGAAGAGCCCGGCGAAACCCATGAAGGCGAGGCTGAGCAGGCCCGCGATGATCATGTTCAGGGCCGTCCCCTTGATCACGCTGGGCACGTTGGAAAGTTCGACATGCTCGCGAATCCCCGCCATGAGCACCAGGGCGATCGTGAAGCCGCCGCCCGCACCGAGCGCGAAGACGATGCCCTGTAGCAATGAGTATTCCTTGCTCGTCTGAAAGAGCGCCAGGGCCAGAATCGCGCAGTTGGTCGTAATGAGCGGCAGGAAGATCCCCAGGGCCCGAAAGAGCGTCGGGCTTAGCTTCTTGATCACCATCTCCACGAACTGCACCGTCGAAGCGATCACCACGATGAAACTGATCAGCCGCAGGTACGGGGCGTAGGGCAAGACAAAGGCGTTGAGGAAGGAAGCGCAGAGCGAAGTGATAACCATCACGAAGATCGTCGCCAGTCCCAGGCGAAAGGCGGTGGTCAGGCGACTCGACACGCCAAAGAACGGGCATAGGCCCAGGAAGTAGGACAGCGTGAAGTTGTTGATGAGCATCGCCGAGATGAAGATCCAGAAGAGTTCGCTCATGCGGAGCCTCCTCTCCCGGTGGCGATTTCGCCTTTCTTGGGGCCGTGGGGCCTGCGAAGTCGCCGCTGCTGCATCCAGTTGAAGAAGAGCAGAAAGCCCCCGAGCATGAAGAAGCCGCCGGGCGGCAGGATCATGATGACCCAGGGCTCGAAGTTCTCGCCGAAGAGCGACACGCCGAAGAACGCACCGTTGCCCAGGATCTCCCGCGCCCCACCCAGGAGGACGAGGGCCACCGCGAACCCGATCGCCATCCCCGCCGCATCAAGCACAGCCAGAGGAATCGAATTGCGGCTGGCGAAGGCCTCCTGCCGACCCAGGATCAAGCAGTTCACCACGATGAGCGAGATGAAGGCCCCGAGCTCCTTGTGCACATCCGGCACGATCGCCTTGAGCATGAAGTCCGCCACGGTCACGAAGGTGGCGATGATGATGATGTAGGTGCTGATGCGAACCTGCTTGGCGATCAGCTTGCGCAGCGTCGACACGAACAGGCTCGAGCACACCAGGACAAACGCCGTCGCCAGCCCCATGGCCAGGCCGTTCATGGCGCTGTTGGTGACGGCGAGAGCCGGGCACATGCCCAGCACCTGCACGAAGACCGGGTTCTCTTTCCAGAGTCCCTTGACGAACTCGTTGTAGGCTTGAGAAGGATCAGTGCCGTCGGGCATCAGGCGTCCTCCTCGTTCGTGTTGTCCGTTGGAACCGCTTCCACCGGCTCCGGCAAGGGCGGCAGAAGCTCCGGCGCGGGCAGCGCTTCCAGCCAGGCGGCGTTGGCGGCGTTGATGATGTTCACCACGGCTCGTGACGAGATCGTCGCCCCGGTGATGGCGTCGACTTGGTTCGGATTGGCCCGACCGTCCTTGACCAGCACAATCTCCGGCTCCACCGCGAGGTCAGCGAAGTTCGCCACGAAGTCGTCATCCTTGATGATCTTGTCACCCAGGCCCGGTGTCTCGCGGCTCTCCAGCACTTCCATGCCGATGACCTGCTTGCGCGCCGGGTCGTAGCCGAAGATGAGGCGAATGGTGTCTTGAAAGCCCGCGCCCTCCGCGGGGATGGCGTAACCGACGAAGGCGCCCGCGTCGTCGTAGGCAGCGATCACCATCGGCCCCCCCGTCGCCTCATCCATCACCGCCACGAGGTCGCCCTCCAGCAGTGTCAGCTTCTGCATCTGCGTCGAACCGGGGACCACCTTGTAGACCGCCGCCTGCAGGGCCCGGGCGTTGTTTCGTTCGATGGCGGGCTTCGTGCCTTGATAGACGCCGGCGAGGGCCAGCCCGGAGATCAGACCCGCCATGAAGAGCGTCATGACCAGGCGCAGGCTGCCCGGCTCTTTCTCCACCGCCGAGATGGTGAGGGGGACCTGACTCATGTCGCGCCCCTCCAATTGCGGCCAAAGGCGCGTGGCTGGGCGATGCGATCGATGAGCGGCGTCGCCGCGTTCATCAAGAGAATGGCGTACATCACGCCCTCCGGCAGCCCGCCCCAGATGCGAATGAGCACCACGAGCACGCCGATGCCCAGGCCAAAGACCCACGCGCCCAGCGGCGCCAGCGGCGACGTCACGGGATCGGTCGCCATGTACACCGCCCCCAGCAGCAGCCCGCCCGAGAGGAGCATCATCACCGGCGAAGGAAACGCCGCGCGGTCGAAGAGCCAGACGACGCCGGACAAAACGAAGACGGTCAGCAGGATCGAGACGGGAATGCGCCAGTCGTAGGTGCGGCGAATGGCGAGAAAGAGCCCGCAAAGGATGAGCAGCAAAGCGCAGGTCTCACCCAGGGAACCGGCGGTGTTACCCAGCAGCAAGTTCTGCACGCTGGTGGGAATCTGCTCGAACTTCATCAGGCCTAAGGGCGTTGCCGTCGTTACCGCGTCCACCGCGGGTTCCGGCGCTTGCATGAAGGGCAGGGCGAAGTTGCTGGGGCGGATCGTCCAGAACTCGGTGATCGTCGTCTGCTGCGTCCAGGTGGTGATGGAGGTGGGAAACGCCGCCTGCAGGAAGGCTCGCCCGACGAGCGCCGGGTTGAAGACGTTCTGCCCCAGCCCGCCGAACACCATCTTGCCCAAGCCGATGCCCACAGCTCCGCCCAGAAAAGCCATCCACATGGGCGTCGCCGGCGGTAGACAGAGGGCCAGGAGCACGCCGGTGAGGACGGCGCTGCCGTCCTTGAGCGAGGAACTGCGCGGCCTCTCAGAGGTGAAGAGAAACTCGGCCAGCACCGCCCCCGCCGTCGCCGAGACGATGATGAGCACCGCGCTCAGGCCGAAGAAGTACATCGCCGCCAGCACGATGGGCCCCAGCCCGAAGAGCACATCCATCATGAGGCGCGGGGTGGTGAGCCCGCGACGCAGGAAGGGAGCCGATTGCACCAACAAATGAATGTCGAATCGGCTCATGACTGCTTGGCTTTCCGTTCACGCATGGCGGCCTTGGCGGCGCGAATCAGATGCACGATGGGGATGCCGGAGGGGCAGGTATAAGTACAGGCCCCGCACTCCACGCAGTCCATCACGTAGGCCTTCTCGAGTTCCTCTTGGCGACCGGCCCGCGCCAGCCGCGCCAAGCGCGAGGGGTTCAAGAAGTTGCCGCACGACTCCAGGCACTGCCCGCAACGGACGCAGGCGTATTCGTTCGTGTGGTTGATCGCCGGTTCGGTGAAGGCGAGCAAGCCGGACGTACCCTTGAGCACCGGCACTTCCAGCGAAGCCAGCGACTGCCCCATCATCGGCCCGCCCATGACCACCTCGCGGGTGCCCTGGTTGATGCCGCAGTACCGCAGCACCTCGCCGACCTGCGTGCCCAGCGGCACGATCAGGTTCGCCGGTCGATCCACGCCCGGCCCCGCCACGGTCAAGGCTCGCTCGACGACGGGCCGGCCGTAGTCGAAGTAGTCCGTCAGGGCCACCATGGTGCCGACGTTGTTGACCACGATGTTCAGATCCAGCGGCAACTTGCCCGCCGGGACTTCCTCGCCGAAGAGCGCCTTGATCAGCATCTTCTCAGCGCCTTGCGGATACTTCACCTTGAGCGGCCGCACGTGGATGTGCTCGAACGTCGCCGCGGCTGTCTCCAGGGCCTCGATGGCGTCGAGCTTGTTGAGTTCCACGCCGATGTAGGCATCGTCCGCCTCGAGCTTGCTCATGAGGATCTCAACGCCGCGCACCAGGTCCGCCGCTCGTTCCAGCATGACGCGATGGTCGCAGGTGAGATAGGGCTCACACTCGCAGCCATTGATAACCAGTCGCTCGCAGCGTTTGCCCTCGGGGAGCTTGTACTTGACGTGGGTGGGAAAGGCCGCCCCGCCCATGCCGACCAGCCCGGCCCGCTGCACCTGCGCGATGAACTCGTCGATGGAGAGGGCGCGCCAGTCGATCGGCTCACCCGCGGGGAGTTCCTGGGTGGAGTAGGGATCGGCCTCGATCTCGATCGACCGCACCATCTGGCCGTTTGGAGTCCGTCGCAGAGCGATGGCCCGCACCACGCCCGTCACCGGGCTGTGCAGGGTCTGCGAGACGAAGCCGCCGGGCTCAGCGATCACCTGCCCACGCTGCACGGATTGACCCTCGCTGACGATCGGCTGGCAGGGCGCGCCGATATGCTGCGTCAGGGGAATCGTGTAGACGTGGCCGAAAGGCAACCGCTGCAAGGGCAGATGCTCGGTCTGCTCCTTGTGTTCCTGCGGGTGGATGCCATGCCGAAATGACTTGGGAAGCGCAGTAGCGCTCATGCGTCGGCGCCTCCCCCGTTTCGCGGCGCACCGGGGAAGCCCGCCATCGCCATCAGTTGCTGCTTGAGCCGAGCCACGGCGTCCGCCTCATGGGCGTTGGCAGCGGCAACGATCTTGCTCTCGTACTCACGCTCAAGATCCGCCAGAGCGCTCTGCTGGCTGGCGCCCAGTTCCGTCTCCGCCTCACGCCGAACCTTGTCGGTGAACGGCGTCACCACGCCCGCCAACTCCTGCAGCGTGCGCCAGTAGCGCAGGCGATGATCGGCGTCGCGGGCCAGACGTTCACTCACGCGCAGCCGTTTCTTCGTCTCGCCATCAGGAACATCGAGGTACGGCGTGTGACCAGTTCGCTCCTGGGGAGCGAACTCGAGGTACTCCAGGATCGGCGTCGGCTGTGGGTCACCCTCGGCAAGCGCTGTGAAGTGCTCGGCGAAGCGCCCTTCCGTCCGGGCCCAGTCGATCGGCGTCAAGGGGGCCCCGCCATCGCTGGTGAGAAGGTCACGCTCCTGCGGGTTGCCTTCGAGCGCCAGGCAGAGGCCGAACACGCCTCCGACCGCCGGATCGAAACGGAAGAGCGGCCAGGCCCGGCTGCGCACCGCTAGTTCCGCCTGAGTGAGCATCGCTTCCGGCGCAAAGCCGTGTCGCTGCGGGCTGGGGGCGTGGATCTGTACCAGGGCCGGTCCGTCAAACTCGAGCGCCCCGGTCAGGCAGGCAGCAAGGTGACTCTGGTGCGCCAGCGAGCTCTGCCCGACGTAGGCCCGCCGCCCCAACATGGCTAGGAGCCCGGCATCGAGGCGATCGCAATCGGGAGCAGGATCGAGTGAGTCGACGCCGAACGAGGTGCCCGCCTCGCCAGTGATATCGCTGAGCAAGACCGCCTTGAGCGGCAGTTCGGCGCTGAGCGCTTCCAGCAGTTGCGATAATTCGGCCGACGCCAGGGAACGTCCGTCGCCAACCAGCACCAGCGGCGGACAGACGAGCCGTTCTTCCTCGGTCAGATCGGCGTACTCCAACCGCGCCAGCTTCGGCGCTTCGTGCGGCGCCTCGCGTGGTCGTTCGATTTCCAAGCGAGCCCAGCGGAGCAAACGGAAGCCCGCCAGTACCTGCTGGAACTGCCCCTCCGCCAGCCCCCGCGCCAGGGCCACGGCTTCGCCCGAGGCGTCAGCGCTGACCGGTACGAGGAATGGGTTGAAGGGTGACACGCCGGCCCAGGCGGCCGTACGGTCAGAGAGGGCGAGCCCCACGCGGGCCCGGCCCAAGCCGTCCGGCCCCTGCTCGACCCTCCAACGAAGGTCCGCCAGACGACGAGAGATATCCACGAGCCGTCGCAGCCGACTGGCGTCAACGATCGGATTCTGCGCCGCCGCCTCCACCCGTTCGAGCAGTCCGGTGAGGTCGGCTTCGTCGCGAGCCAGCGTCTCCAGCCCCTCGGCAAGCGCGTTGAGATCCCCAGTGGGCAGGGCGTCCGACAGCAACTGGCGAATCGCGCCCGCCATGTCCGCGCGCGCCTGCTCCAGCCCCTCGAGGAACTGCTGCACGCGCGGCTGCATGTGGTACTCCGCCAGCGTCAGGACCTGCCGCAACGCCAGCTTCGCCCCGCTCGCCGGTTCGGCGCCGTCGCCGGTCGTCAGCGTCTGGGAGCAGTGGCGCGAAAGGGCGATCGCTGCCAGGGGCCCAACTTGCGGGTGCCGGCGCAGACGCTCGATCGTGTTCGCTGACACATCGGGAAGTCGCCCGAAGAGATCGCAGAGGCGCTGGGCACGTTCGACGGCTTCCGCGCTGCGCGGCACGAGCTTGAGCCCGCGCCCCTGCGCTGCCGCGACCAACAGTTCCGGGCTGCGGCAGGCGCTTGGATTGACGATGAGCCCGAGCAGTTCGCCCGTGCCCTTGGTCTCTTGCTCCGCATCGTCGAAGAACGGGGCCGTGCGCGCCAGCGGCAACTCGCCGACCTCCTCGCAGAGCGCCTCAATCGCCTGGCGCTGATCCGAGGGCGGCGCGGAGCCATCCTTGGCGAGCGACTCCAGCGCCGCTTGCATCAGATCCCGTGCCGTGGTCGGCGGGCTTTGCGCCTGGCTGACGATGCGGTTGATCTGCTTGGCAAGCTTGTTCAGGATCGGCCGCAGCACGTCGACCGACTTGCCGCTCGCCGTCGCCAGTTCCAGGCCGACATCGAGAAGCGCCTTGGCGCTGAGCACCACGGGCAGAATCGAGCCGTCCGGACAGGACGTCCAGAGGCGGCCGGCGCCATCGCAGGTGCCGGGGTCGAACTCAGCGAGGAGGCCCGGCATCACGCCATCCCGGAAGACGGCGGTGACTGGCGGCAGGCCGGCGTAGGCCGCGTAGGGGTCGGCGATCAACTCCTCCGTGCGGCCGTCCCGATACAACACCGCTGTCTGATCGAAGAAGCGCGGGACGGCGTCCAGCGTCTGGTCCGGCCGACCGAACTGCGTGAGCAGGTCGCTTCGCGGCGTCGCCTGCGCCTCAACCTGCACCTCGCAGGCGTCAGGAACAAGCGGTTCATACGAGTCGAACGCCTGGCACAGAGCCGCCAGTCGCTGCTGCCGCTCGCCCTCAGTCAGTTCCGCGAGCGCTTCCTCACGCCGAGCTGCCAGCTTCTTGGCCTCGACCCGGAATGCCTCCGCCCGTTCGCCGAGCCCCGCCAGGCAGGCGGCAAGCACCGCTTCAACCTGCGCCGACTCGTCAACGGCGGTCACGGTGCGCAGTTGCAGCCTTCGCGAACGAATCACCTCGAGGACCGGCTTCGGCAAGGCGATCGGCTCATCTGCATCGCGGCGACGCAGCAGCAGCGTGCCTTCTTCCTTGACTTGCGCCAGAGCCGCGGCGTCGCGCCGAGTCGGCGTCTCCACCAGGGCCAAGACGTCCAACAGCAACTCATCGCCAACATCGCGCAGAGGCTGAGGCGACCAGAGCAAGCGATCGATGCAGGAGGCCCCACCGCGCAGCAGGCTGACCGATGCACGTGAGCGCAGGTGCCCGCCCGCGACGCTGTGCACCAACTGCGCCACCTCGCCGGCCAGGCTCTCGTCTTGACCGGCTTGTCGCAGCAGGCCCATAGCCTGGCTGCCACTTGGACGCACCTCCAGGCACCCATCCGCCCGGATCGCGCGCTGCTTCAACTTGTTCGCGTCGCTGCCCAAGGCATCGAGATACGCCTGCCGTTTGGGATATTGGCTCTTCTCACGCAGGAATTCCAACCCCAGATGCAGGCGCGGCTCCTCACAACTCGGCAGGCGGCGAACCAGTTCCGCCAAGTCCGCGGCCCGGATCGGTAGTCCACCGACGCCGTAGCTGACATTCACGAACTTCGCCGTCACCGCGGCGCTGGCGCAGGCGCTTTGCACTTCGCGCAGAAGCGGGCCCACGGCTCCGAGCGGCAAGGGCAGACGTTCCAGCACGGCCACGACGTGCGCCGTGCGGCAATGCTTGGCAAGCTCCTCCGCCGGCAACGGACGCAGGAAACGCACGCCCAGCACGCCGACCTTGGTTCCCTCGCTGCGCCGCAGGTGCTCGACGACCGCCGCCACCGCCTCGAAGGCAGCGCCCTGCACCACGAGTACCAACTCCGCGTCCTCAGCATGGTGGCTGACCACGGGGTCGTAGCGCCTGCCGGTCATGGAGTCGAAGGCGTCGACCGCCTTCTGGAGCTGCGCCATCGCGTCGGCGGCGTTGTACACCGACTGGGCCGCGACGCCGAGCCCCGCACTCTCGATTCCCTGTGCGGGACTGTTGAGAAGCGGCAGATCCAGATCGTGTCGCCGGGGCAGGCGCCGCCGCGTCTCGCCGAAGACGAGTCGCTGTGAGTTCGTGGGAGAGGTGATCTGGTTGGATGGATCGCCGACGAAGTCACGAAGGAGATCCGCCTCGGGCAGGAGCACTTCCTGTGCCGCGACAGCGCCTTCCGCGCCGTCCATCGCAATGAGCACCGGCGTCAGCGCCGCCTCCGCCACCTGCCGCGCGATGAGCGTCAGATCCACCGCTTCCTGCGTGTTGGCGGCAAAGCAGGCGAGCAAACCGGAGTCCGCTGCCAGGTGATACGCCTCATGCCCACCGCCCACCGTCGCGCCCTGCCGTGATACGCCCCGGCAGGCGAGATGCAGTACCAGCGGCAGATTCAGCCCCACCAGGCGTGCCAGTTGATCGGCAGCGCCGGCGAAATCCGCGCCGCTGGCAAAAGCGGCCGTCCGGCAGCCGGCGAGCGTCAGGCCCATGGCGCTCGACAGAGCGCTACGACTCGTCGCCGCCTCCAGACTGCTCAGGTTCTGATCGAAGACGCCCAGCCCCCCCGCGGCTTCCTGCTTAAGCCAGGCGCGGACGGCGGCGGAGGCGGGGTAGCTCGCGTGCAAGGCGGCGGCATCGCTGAGCTGCGCCTCGACGGCAGCGATGGCGGAAGCGCCATCCAGCACCACGGCCCGACCCGCCGAATGCAACGGCTCCCTGCGGTCCGTCGTGAAGAGCCGGCGAAGCAAACGTATTGATGAGGCGGCAAAGCTAGTCACCGAAGATTCCTGCCAGCTGCGCGGGTTCCTTGGACTCAAACTGACGATAGTCGACCCACTGGATCGCGCCCGTGGGGCACCGGTACGTGGCCTTGGGCTCGGCGAGTCCGCCGCGCGTGTAGTCCACATCCGGAAGGTTGTTTCGCATCTCGATCAAGTCGCCGTCCGCGTCCTGGGCGCAGCGGCCGCAGGCGTCGCAGGCGACATGGCAGACTGCCCGGGCCTCGTCGCCCGCCAGAGGGGCGCTGCACTGCACGATCAGGTGGTGCGAAACGGGCATGCAATCAAAGAGGTCACGCGGGCAGGCGTCGATGCAATCCCCGCAGGCGGTGCAGCGATTCGGATCGACTTCGGGCAGGCCCAGCGCGTTCATGTGGATGGCGTCGAAGGTGCAGGCCCGCATGCAGTCGGCC
>SWCB01010436.1_pt2 | contig 10416 bp, 10 predicted proteins | sample 4692901 | NCBI WGS metagenome assembly SWCB01 (sample SAMN10267276, study PRJNA491770) | bioreactor metagenome | isolation source: DHS bioreactor inoculated with subseafloor sediment | place: Japan: off Shimokita Peninsula | collected 2006-08
CTGAAAAGATCCCTGTTTTGGCGGCCATTTCTCTGATTGACGAAAGTATTTCATCATCAGTAACTGTAACAAAATATCCTTCTGTCGCTTCTACATACTTGCATGCCTTGATAACATCTCTCGGATTTCCTACCGAAATGCTGTCAGCAACGGTGCTGACCTCTTCAATAATCGGAGTATAGGGCTTCCCCTTGTCAAAAACATGCTTGACGGTTGCTGCAGTCTCTGACTGAACTCCTATGACCTTTGGAATTCTGTCAATCAGACCGAGTGTATAAAATTCTTGAAACCCCTTACATATCCCACTGATCACAGTGCCGTCTCCAACGCCGACGAAACAGTAATCTGGAGCAATGTAATCATTTTGGACGATTATCTCGTAGGCTCCTGTTTTCTTTCCTTCAAGAAGATATGGATTGATGGCAGAATGCCTGCAATACCAACCCTTCTCTCTTCCAATTTTCAGTGATACATCAAAGACTTCGTCGTAGCCAGCCTTGATGGGAATCACCTCTGCCCCCGCTACGAGGAGTTGGGCTAGTTTCCCTTTGGGAATAGCTGCCGGAACAAAAATATAGGTTTTCAAATTCGTTCCAGCGGATGCCAACGCTAAAGATGAAGCAGCATTGCCTGTAGAGGCGCAGTAAATGGTGTCAAATCCCCATTCAATTGCCTTGTTGACGGCGATGATGCTTGCCCGGTCCTTATACGAACTGGAAAAACTGATTCCATCAAATTTGATCATGAGTTCATCAAATCCCAGCAGTCCCTTAAATTTGAAAAGCGGTGTCCCACCGATTGCATGGTCGACTGCCGTATGGGAAGTTGCAGGAAGAAGGGCAGCATATTGGAAGAGGCTCCCCTTCGGATCAAAATTCTTTTCCAGTTTTATGTTTTCATAGTCATAAATCACTTCAAGAGTACCGTAGAGATCTCCACAGTCCTCGCAGGTATACAAATCTTTTCTAGGTTCATAGATCCTGCCGCAACTGATACATCTCAATGTATAATGCATGACAGGCCTCCTAGAGTCCCAGAATTTCGTCGAGTTCGTTCTTATGCTTCTCGCGGTATTCTACAATCAGCTTGTCAAAAGACTCTACTTGATTTGCTTGATCTAACCAGTATTCCTGGTCCATCTGGGCATTGAGCTCTTCAACAGTCTTGCCTTGTTGCTCAACCCAAGTATAATATTTCAGATGATGCCATCTCAAACGATTGTAGCGGTCTCCTTCGAAGAAGTATGACGGCTCTTGATAAAGGAAGATTCTCTCGTGGAGTGCCTTGGCCTCTTCTACTGTCATATCATCAAACTGCTCCATAACCGAGTGATAACGGCTCAGTGAATCGGTCGCGACGATCATAACATTTTCGCCTTCCTGTAGGTTGTAGTATTTGGCTGTCTTAATACCAGCAATCACATTGGCAATGCCTGAGATTCCAAATTTCTCCTTCATAAAATCGACAATTTCAGGATCCATGACTGTCTTGAGATATTTCTGACCTTCTTCTGTCGAGATGACCTTTAGCATGCGCTTGCAATCCATATCGTCGATCTGTACAACACCGTCAGTATTCAATGTGTTGTGAATCCAAGTGACATGTTTGTCACCGATACCCTGAATATCATGTCCGCCGTATCCATTCAATGAAAGCGTCGGACACTGGATCGGTTCACCTGCGATGATTTTAGCATTCGGGAAGACCTTCTTCACGCGGTCTCCACTGGCAATAGTTCCTGCTGAACCAACAGTCAAAGCCACAGCGGCAATCTCGCCATTACCTATTTTCTCCTCTTGCACGAGTTCGATCATGGTATTGCCTGTCACATACTCGTGGAAACGGTAGTTTGCAAATGAGTCAAATTGATTCAAGATTCTGATATGCTCAGGATCTGCATTTCTCAATTCATGAGTCTTGTCATAGATTTCCTTGACGTTGGATTCACAGCCAGGTGTCGCGATGACGCTTGAACCGTATTCCTCGATCAATTGGAATCTCTCATCACTCATTTCTTCCGGTAGGATAACCAATGAGTCATAATTCATTCTTGAGCTAACCCAGGCTCCGCCAACACCGTAATTTCCAGTAGACGGCCATACCAGTTTATGAACCAGTGGATCTACCGTATTGGTGACTGTCATTTCTGTCAAAACAGAGTAAGTCGGTCCCACTTTATGGGATCCTGACGGGAAGTCTTGCGCATAGATCACGACGATATTGGCTTTGACGCCAGTCAACTCTGGAGGGAGAACGAAATAGTTGATCTTGTCGTTTTCATCTCTCCAAGTGATGTTATATAAGTTTAGCGGATGGAGATGATCGATGGCTTTCATTTCAAAGGCTTTCTTTCTCACAACTGGATCAATTTTCCATGGGTGAAGCATTTCCTCATACGTTGGGCCTATAACAGGTACTTTTTTCATTATTTGTCATCCTTTCATTCTTCAAATAGTTGATGATACTGCTTTTAACAAGTTAATTATTCTTTTCTACATCTATTATTTAATGCAATTCTTATGCCAAGTGAAAGTGTTGCGTTCACTTGGCTGGACAATTGTCTTTCGCAGGCGGTCTATCATAATGATAGACCTACTCTCTAGATTTCATCAATTAATTGGGTCTATTCTTGATCATCAGTACGCTTCAACTCACACTATCATTTTGATAGTGTTTTATCATTTTGATAGTCTTTCTTATATAGTTTTACCCATTATTGATTATCGAGATTTATTAATAATCTACAGGGTGATATGGGTCCCAGTCTTATTCTCCAGTGCTTCTTTCAAACTCTCAGGACTCGTGATTATAGCCTTCTGTCCCCCTTTTTCCAGGAAATTGATGACGGCCTCAATTTTCGGGAGCATACTTCCAGGTGCAAAATGCCCTTCCTCTTTATAGACCTTGAGCTGGCTAAGGGTGACATGATCTAGATCAATCTGGTCAGGTTGGCCAAAATTCAGGCACACCTTCTCGACACCTGTTGAGATAATCAGTAAATCGGCTCCTATTTCATAGGCCAGCAGACTGGTTGCAAAGTCCTTGTCAATGACCGCGTCCATCCCTGTCAGCATTCCCTCTGAATCTTCCACTACAGGAATGCCACCGCCTCCTGCCGCCACCACGCAAAAACCACTTTTGATCATGCTTTTGATTGCTTCTGCTTCGACTATTTCCAGCGGTTTAGGTGATGCAACGACGCGGCGATAACCCCTTCCAGCGTCCTCCATAAATACCCAGTCAGGATATTTCAATTGAACCCCTTCCAACTCATCTTCCGTGTAGAAACTTCCAATCGGCTTCATGGGATTGTTAAAGGCCTCGTCCTTGCCATCCACCCGGACCTGGGTGACGATGGTTACCGCCAGCCGATCAATCTTTCGCCTTTTGAATTCATTGGTCATAGCCTGCTGGATCTGATACCCGATTGCACCCTGAGTATCTGCACCACAATTGACCAATGGAACAGTATGCATTCCAGCCACATCCCTTGCGATTGCCGCCCTTCTGAGGATATATCCGACTTGTGGTCCGTTGCCATGGGTTACAACAACATTGTAGCCTTTCTCGATGATATCGACGATATGGCACGCGGTTTCTTCAATGGCTGCATACTGATCGGCAACGGATACCTTATCCTTGCTCTTGATCAAGGAATTGCCCCCGATGGCGATAATTGCCAACTTGCTCATAACCTGCCTCCTTATTTTATCCATTATCCGACAAGCGAATATTTGCCTTCCCAGATTGTTTTCATATAGTTCTCCACATCTGTATCACCTTCAGTGCTGAATAACAGCACAACGGATTCACTGTCAATCTTGAGAGATTCTCTAAACTCGCTAAGCCTGTCGTCAGACAGTAGGTTAAGCAATCCTATGCCTACGGCTCCAGATTCACCTGAAACCACACGTTGATCACCCCTTATGGGGTTTGCAAGAATCCTCATCCCGTTACCTGAGATATAATCGCCACATGAGATAAATGCGCTGGCAAACTCATGTAGTATCGACCACCCCAATGGATTGGGCTCCCCACAGGCAAGCCCCGCCATGATCGTCTTAAGCTCTCCATCGACTTTGTGGATCTGTCCATCTCCGATTGTGGCCGTTTTATATAGACAGGCCGCATTACTCGGTTCGACAACTATAATCTCCGGGACTTCGTCATAGACATTCGAAAGATATCCAGCAACAGCTCCTGCCATGGCACCGACACCCGCTTGAAGAATCACATGGGTTGGTTTGATCGTTTTCATCTGCTCGATGACCTCCACTGCCATCGTCATATAGCCCTGCATAATCCAACGTGGAATCTCTTCATACCCTTCCCAGGCTGTGTCTTGAACCATGTACCAATCGTGCTTCTCACTCTCTTCTAAAGCTACCCGTACAGTATCGTCATAATTGAGATTGGTGACAATAACACGGGCACCTAGCTTTTCAATATTGTCTATCCTATTTCTCGCAGAACCCTTTGGCATATATATGACTGCCTTTTGTCCCAGTTCTTTTGCCGCCCAAGCAATTCCTCTGCCGTGATTGCCATCTGTCGCCGTAATAAAGGTGACATTACCGAGTTTCACTCTGATTTCTTCAGTCTTGAGATCATCAAAATCGATCTGTTCCAAGTCCATCTCAAGTTTTCTGCACAGCAGTCTGGCAATGGCATAGGCTCCTCCAAGAACCTTGAAGGCATTGAGTCCGAATCGCTTGGACTCATCTTTCAGTAGAATCTTAGAGACGCCTAATTGTTCTGCCAAGCCTCCAAGTTCAACCAGAGGAGTCGGCTGATATTGATGAAATTTGTTGTGAAACGCTCGAACCCTTTCTGCATTAGCTTGATTAAAAAATTGACTTTTATTTTTTTTCTTTGATGGATTAAGCGTTATTTTTAATTCATACTGATTATTGACGAGTTTCAATGTTACACCTCCTGATGATTTAACACACATTATATATGCAAAGTTTATGCCAAACCTTCAAGCCTACTGTTTTACCCATCTTTATTGCTGCCGCCACCAATCACACTATCAAAATGATACCCAATATTAAAAAACATCATTCATTTATTCTTCCACAAGCCTTAAATTTACTGAATATAAAGAAAGACTATCACAATGATAGTCTTTTATCATTGTGATAGTCTTATATCCCTGCGATAGTCTTATATGACGATCTGATACCGATTTATTTTTCTGTACAATGTGGCGATTCCTATTCCCAATTGATCTGCCACAAATTGGTTGCTCTTTCGATGAAGCTTCGCATATAAAAGCGCTTTTTTGATGGTCCGCTTTTCGAGACTTTCCAGGTTCATGCCTTCCTCTGTCTCCACTTCCTCTTCATAACTGATAATTTTAAATGGCAGACTTTTACCTCTGATCACCCCTTCATCACCAATCATGCTGACCAAAAAAAAAAAAAAAAATGTAGTTCTCTGACATTTCCCGGCCAATTATAATTCTCAAAATACTCCCAGACAGTGTTTTCGATCTTGTACAATTTTTTTTCGAAAAGTTTGACGTACTTCTCAACAAATTGCATGGTGATGAGTCGAATGTCTTCTTTACGACTCCTCAATGCCGGAATTTCGATAGGTATGACATTTAGCCGATAGAACAGATCCTCTCTAAACATGCCGCTTTTGATAAGATCCATCAGCTTCTTATTGGTTGCTGAAATCACTTGGATATCAACCTCACGGGACTTGGTGGATCCGATCTTGGTCACCGAGCGATCCTCCAGAACTCTCAAAAGCTTTGCTTGCAGATAGAGTGGCATATCGCCAATCTCATCAAGAAAAAGGATGCCACTGTCAGCCAGTTCGATCTTACCAATCTTGCCATTGACATCAGCTCCGGTAAACGCCCCTTTTTCATATCCGAAGAGCTCACTCTCCAAAAGGGTCTCTGGTATTGCCGCACAATTGAGTGCTACAAACGGTTTACCAGTACGAGTTCCCATCTCATGGATGGCCCGGGCAAACATCTCTTTTCCGGTCCCGCTTTCTCCGGTGATCATTACAGTCGATGAAGATGGGATCTTCTTGACTTTATCCTTTAAATCGATAATAATCTGACTCTCTCCTATTATCTTGTCCAATCCAAAATTCTCTCGGATATTGGTGTATGTGAGTAATCGATTCTTATAAGTGAAAATATCGACAAAAAGGAATACCTTTAGAGAATCATCTGTATCCCCCATATCGTAATATTTACCTAAGAGGCTGTAAACTTTATCCCCTAAAAGCATCTCATACTGCTCTTTGCCCTCTACGGTAGACTCCACGCGATTGATCTGAGCTTTCGTGGTCTTCACCTTAAAAAACGTCTTACCTAGCATTCGCTCAGCGACAGGATTCATCTGAGTCACCTGATTATATCTATTGAGAATCAGCACACCCTCATCAACTTTTTCAATAATGCTGCGAAAGGCACTCATCAATTTAAGCCGCTCGATTTTCTCTACAGCCTCATAGACTTCCGATGCAATCATCTCAGAGATTTGTTTGAGAAAATCAAAGTAAAGTGGGAAATTCGAGATGATATTGCTTCTCTGCGCTTCACTGTAGCATACAAAACCGATCACACCTATCAGATGGCTCTTGATCTTGATGGGCATTCCCATCTCATAGACCTCACGGCAGCTACTATTTTGTTGACACTCCCGGCAAATTTCATCTTCGCCCGGATTGGGAATTACTACATGAGTACCCGTCTTGAGCACTTTTTTATAGGCATTTCCCGTCATACATCGTTCTTTTCCACCCACAGAGTCACTAACATAAGATACCGATATAATATCGAGATTCTCATCCACGACCTCCACATCTACATTCATAATCTGTGACAGGATCCTTACATGGTTTTCTACCTTGCCCTTGATCTGATATAATACAGAATTCATCGCTTTCCTCCTGTTATTCTATGTTAATAATTATAGCACATCTATCATTATGATAGACACTAATGAGAATAGATAACAAAAATTAAATTTAAAAAGATAATTGACATATGCCCATAACATGGTATACTGTTCTTGTAAAGGGCATATGCCCGCATATGTTTTATTTAAAAGGAGGCGTTAAAATGCCAGCAAGAGATAAAAGAGGTCCAGTTGGAGAAGGTCCTATGACCGGAAGAGGAATGGGAAGTTGCAACGATGATACTCCCACTACTACTAGAAGATCATTCTTCGGAAGAAGAGGCGGTTTCAAACGCACTGGCTTCAGACAAGGCGGTTTCGGTAGAGGCAATGACTTCGTTGATGCTCCACAAGAATCAAACGAGATTGAATCTTTGAAAGCTAGAATTACTGAACTAGAAAATCTGATCAAGAAGTAGATCAGAGAGGAATGTGATCATTGTGCCAAGACCCAGAAAGCACAGAAGAATTGGCTTTAACCCGTCTTTTAACGAGTTTGGTCCCACCGGTGGCTCCCACCATGACGAGATTATAATTCTGAAACTTGAAGAAGCCGAAAGCCTAAGACTGATGGATCTCGAAAACCTTGATCAGCAGGGTTGTGCCGATCAAATGGGTATCGGTCGCACGACCCTGCAGCGCATCTACAAAGACGCCAGAATGAAGGTCGCAGACAGCCTCATCAACGGAAAACGACTGATCATAGAAGATCAGATGGAAGCGGGAAGAGGCAACGGAGGCGGCAACGGAGGCGGTCAAAGAAGAAGGCACGGACAGTGGTAAAAAAGATGTTCCAGCAAAAATGAATGTACAATATTTGGTGTTGGTGAGAAATCACTAACACTATTTTATTGAATAGAAACATGCTAAAAAGCTCAAAAGTTTTCCGATTTATCTCGCAACGCTTTTTTAAACATGTTATCAAAACAAAGCACTAATTACACTTTAATCACTTTACGTTTCTGGAAATTTTTCACAAATCTAATAAATAATATGATATTTTTAATTTAGAAGAACTATTGAATAAAATATTCTCGCTCAATTTCAGACACTACATAATTTCATTCAAAGGATGTGCTACTTATGAAAATGATTGACTTGCACTGCGACACACTACTGCGAGCTGTATTAGACGAAACACCTGACAATGTATCCTTTCTCAGAAAAAACGAGGCCATGGTGGATCTAGAGAAATTAAAACATTCAAATTCACTCTCTCAATTCTTCGCACTCTTCATTCCAACCTATCGTTTAGATCAAATTTTTAATGGTAAATATACTCCCTATGAATTTGCAAAACTCTTACATAAATGCTATATCAAAGAACTTGCACTCAATAAGGACTTGATGGCTCATGCCAACAACTATGACGATATAATGAAGAACGCTGAAGATCACAAAATTTCTTCTTTTTTAACTATTGAGGATGGCGGAATTATTGAAGGCCAGATGGATCGTCTTGATGAACTCTACACCATGGGAATCCGATTAATCACCCTAACCTGGAATCATGAAAATTGTATGGGCTACCCTCAATCGACTGATCCAATTATTATGCAAAGTGGGCTTAAAAAATTCGGCTTCGAAACAATTGAAAGAATGAATGACCTGGGGATGATTATCGATGTCTCCCATCTATCAGACGCTGGCTTCTGGGATGTGATAAAGCATTCGAAAAAACCATTTACAGCTTCACATTCAAACTCTAGAGCCTTGACAAAACACAACCGTAACATGACTGATGAAATGATCATCGCCACAGCTAATGCTGGCGGAGTCATTGGCATCAATTTCTGTCCTGAATTCGTATACGATGAAAACACATCGAAAAATAATGAGAGCAAGGTTAGCGACCTCATTAAACACATCAAACATATTAAAAATATCGGAGGGATTGATGTCCTTGCATTGGGAAGCGACTTTGATGGCATTAGAGGGGAATTGGAAATTGAGAATGCCGGACAGGTTGATAAACTGTATCAAGCACTAGAAAGAGACGGCTTCACAGATTATGAACTGGAAAAGATATGGTTTGGCAATGCTCTAAGAATGATCAAGGATACCTTGTAACAATACTACTGCACTTAATGAATCCACTTTTTTACTGCTTCATATAACGATACACGGAAGATATAAATCACCCCGCTGAGTTATGAGGTGCAAACGTTAAAACCATAGTGATAATCATGGGTAAATCACAATTCTAGAGAAAAAAGCATCGTAAATTGCATAGCTTTGCTACTCATTTGTATACTCAAGAATATCACCTGGTTGGCAATCTAAATTCTTACATATTGCCTCTAAAGTAGAAAATCGTATTGCTTTTATTTTTCCAGTTTTAATATTTGAAAGATTTACTGGAGAGATGCCAATTAGGTTAGCCAACTCATTCAATTTCATCTTTTTGTCGGCCAAAACCCTGTCTAATCTTATAATTATTGCCATAATCAACCTCCTACAGTGTTGTATCGTATTCTTCTTGTAAGAACAACCCGTATTCAGTGATATCAGAAAAGATATATCCTAAAATACCGATAAAAATTCCTGACCACATAAAATCAAAAGTTATGTTCATAAAATCGATTACGAATATGCTAAATAATACGCATAAAACAGTATTTCCTAAGGTTGAGTATAAAATAAGAATATAAGAGAATTTTCGTAATGACTTGATATGTTTTAATTGAAAAGGGCTTTCGTTATTCAGTATATCGTTTGTTAAGTTTATCAATTTCTTGAGTCCAATATTAACAAGTACGATTAGAGAAACCCCACTTATCAAGGAATCAATAATAATTGCAGCATTAACATTGATCATTTTAAATGGTATTAATTGAAGTATAGTTTGTGGAATACTACGCTGGATAGTGAAAGCTACTTTTCCAATACCAATAGGCAAGTTAACAGTATAGAACCATTCACGAACACCTTTTTCAAATGTAATGGCCGTATCAGGTAGTAATGCGGTAGCAAAAGTAGTAATTATAGCTATAGAAGCGAGAATCATACTTGCATAATAGAAAAACTTTAATAAACTGTGTAGATTTTTAATATTTTTATAATTTGTTTTAGATTTCATTAATGACCCACCCTTTGAACTTATATTTAGAATTATTTTGTGCTTATACAAGTTGAGTATACAAAGTCAAAATGATAAAGTCAATAAAAACTAATGTTAATCATTAGTTTTTCAATGTTTAACATTAGTTTTAGGTTGTACGATATTTGGTGTTTGTGAGAAATCACTGGCACCTTTTCTATTCATAGAAAAGAGACCGATGACTAACGCTCTGATAAACTGTTATCGACGAATAAAACAGAAAGGAGCGAAAGCCAAATTTCTCTACTTGATCCTATCTCAAATCTACTGAATATTAAAGACTCAAATATCTCTTACAGCAAAAACTTCTGCAAGGAGGAAGTCATCAGGGGCGTCAGCGCCAAGGTCATCAATGCGAAGCTTTCGTATACCCCTGAGGCCTGCAGCCAC
>SWCB01000996.1_pt1 | contig 10394 bp, 10 predicted proteins | sample 4692901 | NCBI WGS metagenome assembly SWCB01 (sample SAMN10267276, study PRJNA491770) | bioreactor metagenome | isolation source: DHS bioreactor inoculated with subseafloor sediment | place: Japan: off Shimokita Peninsula | collected 2006-08
AGTACAAACGCTGGATATTTTGGAAGAGCGTTTATTCAAACCTGCTTTCAATGAAGCGGATTTTGACCGTTTAAAAGCCCAATCGATTGAAGGTGCGGTATACGAACATCAACGTCCTGATTGGCTAGCGAGCCAAGCAACGCGTGAAATTCTGTATAAAGGCACTCCATTTAGCTTACCGCCAGAAGGTACTAAGGTATCTTTAAACAGTATTACTTTAAAAGATGTAACAGACTTTTATGATACTTATTACACACCGAATGGCGCCGACATAGTTGTTGTGGGTGATGTAACCGAGCAGCAATTAACGAAAAAAATTGATTTTCTATCCAAATGGCAAGGGGCAGCTAAACCAGTACCTAGCGCGATTGTATTACCGAGCATAGAAAAACAAGCGATTTGGATGGTTGATAAACCGGGTGCGCCACAGACGATCATTCGTCTTGTTCGTCAAGGCCTACCTTACGATGCAACGGGTGAGTTATACGAAACGCAATTGGCTAACTTCAATTTAGCGGGTAACTTCAATAGCCGTTTAAACTTAAATCTGCGTGAAGATAAAGGTTATACCTATGGCGCGGGTGGCTACCAAACTGGTGGGAAAGAAGTAGGGTTATCTGTGTATTACGCTCAAGTACGTGCAGACGCTAGCTTAGCTTCGGCGAAAGAGTTTTTGGCTGAGCTTGAAAAAATGAGCAGTGAAGGCGTAACAGATAAAGAAGTCGACTTTATGCGTTTAGCTGTTGGGCAGAAAGATGCACTCAGTTATGAAACTCCAAGTAAAAAGGCACAACTGCTTGGTCAGATCCTAACGTATTCACTGCCTGATAACTTTGTTGAAGAGCGTAATGAGATTGTTGCGAAGATCAGTAAAGAACGTCTAAATGAATTAGCCGAAAAGTGGTTTAATCCAGATGATTACCAAATCATTGTAGTGGGGGATGCTAAGGCATTGACGCCACAATTTGAAACACTGGGTATTCCGATGAAAACAATTCAGCCTAATATTTAAGGGTTAGCCTGAATTATTTAATAAAAAACCGGCGTGTTAGAGCGTCGGTTTTTGCCATATAGTAAAAGTGTTTCTCCATAAAACTAATGGTAATCAGTAACAATAATGATTACTCTACTTTTTCAATTATGATAATAAACGAGAATGGCCTTCATGGATTTTTCACAAAGGTTGCAGCAGATTTCCGCTAATTCTGATGCCTTAACACAACTCGGTCGTGGTCTTGAGCGTGAAGCGCTGCGAATTACATCGGAAGGTAACTTATCAGAACAACCGCATCCGGTTGGGTTAGGATCAGCATTAACTAATAAGTGGGTCACCACCGATTTTGCAGAATCACTGTTAGAGTTTATTACTCCAGTATCGCAAGATGTTGACCATCTATTGACGCAATTAAGTGATATTCACCAGTTTACGTATCGCCAAATGGGTGACGAACGTTTATGGCCAATGTCGATGCCATGTTTTGTCGGTAAAGAGAATGACATCACGTTAGCGCAATACGGTAGTTCAAATACCGGGCGCATGAAAACCTTGTACCGTGAAGGGTTGAAGCATCGTTATGGCAGCGTTATGCAGGTTATTTCGGGTGTGCATTTTAACTTTTCTTTCCCTGAATCATTTTGGCAAGAATTGTTTGGTGATCAAAGTGAGCAAGATCGCCAAGACTCTATTTCAGATGCGTATTTCGGCTTGATCCGAAACTACTATCGTTTTGGTTGGCTAATCCCGTACTTATTTGGTGCATCACCAGCGTTATGTGGCTCATTTCTTAACAAACATAATTCTTCAGTTGATTTTAAGCAGCTAGGTTGTGGTACTTATTACCTACCGAATGCGACAGCTTTACGCCTAAGTGATTTGGGTTATACCAATAATGCACAAAGCTCGTTGAAAATTGGCTTTAATAGCCTAGACCAGTACCTTGACGGTTTGAACAAAGCTATCCGTACACCGTCTGATGACTTTGCAGACATTGGCGTGAAAGTGGAGGGTGAGTACCGTCAGTTAAATAGCAATGTACTGCAAATTGAAAATGAATTGTATGCACCTATTCGCCCTAAGCGTGTCGCAAAAGATGGCGAGAAGCCTTCAGAAGCACTGGGTCGTGCTGGTGTTGAATATATTGAAGTACGTTCATTAGATGTGAATCCTTTTAGCCCTATTGGCATTACGGAAGATCAGGTTCGATTCCTTGATTTATTCCTTACGTGGGCCGTGCTTACACCGTCAGATGATATGGATGACTCTGAATTAGCATGCTGGCGTGATAACTGGAATCGCGTTGTGCTCGATGGTCGCAATCCTGATTTAATGCTGAAAATTGGCTGTAATGGTGAGCGCTTATCACTGCAAGATTGGGGCGTGCGTGTATTCAAAGAGCTGCAAGATGTTGCGGTTGTGATGGATAAAGCTGCGGGCAACAATAAATATCAGGAAACCTGTGAACGATTGAAAGGTTGGATTCTTAACCCCGATCTAACGCTATCTGCACAGTTACTTGAAAAAGTGAAACAAAACGAAGGTATCGGTTCCGTTGGGCATCAGCTCGCAGCTGAACACAGCCAAACGTTGGCTGAGCGTTCTTATGGCTTTTATTCTCAATCAGAATTTGACGTTGAAGCCAAAACATCAGTAGAGAAACAACATAAAATTGAGCAAGGTGATACGGTATCATTTGAACAATTTTTAACAGATTATTTTGCTGATTTGAAGTGATTTTCAATCTTAGAACAATAAGATAAAAAATTGGGCGGCTATATATAGCCGCCCATAAATAATTTCGCAGGGATGACGACAGCTTTACTGCCTGTCATTAATTCAGACCATGATAAATGCACTTGGTTCAAACCGATTTTTGCATTGCATTAACTTAAGTTAGGTTTGTTCACACACTGTTTGGCGAATAAAAATATGCTGTCTGCTGTACGCTTACTGATACTGTCTGGTGTTTTACTGACAGTGACGGGTTGTGCGACTCCTCCACCGAAAAACCAATCCAATATCTGTAGTATCTTCAGAGAAAATCCAAGTTGGTATGATGATGCTGTTGATATGCAAAAAGAATGGGGTACTCCCATTAATGTTGCGATGGCGTTTATTAAACAAGAAAGTAGCTTTCGCCATGATGCTCGCCCTCCGAAAGATTACATTTTAGGCTTTATTCCTTGGGGCAGAGTGAGTAGTGCATATGGTTACGCACAAGCGCAAGATCCAGCCTGGGAAGATTATCAAAAAGCGACAAGAAATGGTGGGTCACGAACAAATTTTGATGATGCACTGCACTTTATTGGTTGGTACACCCATGAAACTCAGCGTCAGTTAGGTATCTCTAAATGGGATGCTTATAGTCAATACTTGGCGTACCATGAGGGGCGAGGTGGCTTCAAGCGTGGTTCATATAAAAGTAAACCAACGTTGATTAAGATTGCCCGTAAAGTTGAGAAACAATCAAAAGATTATGGCTGGCAGTTGAAGCAATGCCGCAAAGAATTAGACGATAACCGCAGCTGGTGGCCGTTCTAATTGAACGACAGCGCGGTTATGTCTCCCTCAATATAGAGAACTAAACGCTAGGCAAAGGAGAAGGATGTTATGCCGTTATTAGATAGTTTTACTGTTGATCATACGCGAATGAATGCCCCTGCGGTACGTGTGGCAAAAACCATGCAAACGCCAAAAGGTGACACGATTACGGTATTTGATCTTCGTTTCTGTCGTCCTAATATGGATATTTTAAGTGAGCGTGGAATTCATACACTTGAGCACCTATACGCAGGCTTTATGCGTAACCACTTGAATTCAGAACGTGTAGAAATTATTGATATCTCACCAATGGGGTGTCGTACGGGTTTTTACATGAGTTTAATCGGCACGCCTAGCGAGCAAGATGTTGCAGCTGGTTGGACAGCAGCCATGGAAGATGTACTAAAGGTCGAATCGCAAGATAAAATCCCAGAATTGAATGAATACCAGTGTGGTACATACAGTATGCATTCATTAGAAGAAGCAAAAGACATTGCTAAAACAATTCTGGCTGAAGGGATTAATGTTAATAAGAACGACGAATTAGCCTTGCCTGAAAGCATGTTGAAAGAGCTTGATGTAAAGTAGATATACACCGCTTATTAGAATCAAAAAAGCCAGCATATATCTTGCTGGCTTTTTTCTTAGTAAGGTGCGCTACAGGAGATTAGCCTGTTTGCTTTAACGTCGTTGGTAAGATCTTAACCAACTTAATCATGTTGTCAGAGACATCCATAATGACCATTTGATGCCCTGCGACTTCGATACTTAATTGGCTATCTGGAATATCTTCTAACTGCTCTAAAATCAAACCGTTCAGCGTGCGCGGACCATCGGTCGGTAAACTCCAATTCAGACTTTTATTAAGGTCTCGAATATTGGCACTGCCTTCGATCAGCAAGCTACCATCGGCTTGAGATGTGACCTCTTCCGCTAATGTCGGTGCAATCGATGTCGTAAATTCACCCACAATTTCTTCAAGAATATCTTCCAGTGTAATCAAGCCCTGAATATCACCGTATTCATCCACAATTAAACCAATGCGTTCTTTATTACGTTGGAATTTTAAGAGTTGAGTATTGAGTGGGGTAGCTTCTGGAATGAAATACACTTCATCGGCGGCACGCAACAGGTTTGCTTTACTGAAGTCATTTTTTTCCATCATCAAACGGTATGCTTCACGCACACGTAACATGCCAACGACTTCATCAATCGTATCCCGATATAGCACGATACGACCGTGTGCCGAGTGGATGAGTTGACGCGTGATGGATTTCCAATCGTCATTAATGTTGATAGCGGCAATGTCACTGCGTGGGACCATTAAGTCTTCTACGGTCACATTTTCTAAATCTAGAATAGATAAAAGCATATCTTGGTGACGACGAGGAATTAAGCCGCCAGCTTCATCAACAATCGTACGTAATTCCGCTGAATTGAGCTTTGAGCTATTCATGTTATCGACTTTTAGCCCGAGAAGAAGCAAAAAGCCATTGGTAATACCGTTTACAAACCAGACCAGCGGATACAACACCTTCATGAGCACATTAAGCACAATACTACTGAGGTAAGAAACGCGTTCAGGGTAAATCGTTGCCAGTGTTTTTGGCGTGACTTCAGAGAAGACTAATACCACTAAGGTGAGGGCACCCGTTGCAATAGCAACACCGAGATCACCGTATAAGCGCATTCCGATTATGGTCGCAATGGCTGAAGCTAGAATATTGACGAGATTGTTGCCAATCAGAATCAGACCGATAAGGCGATCTGGGCGGGCAAGCAGTTTTTCAACACGTTTTGCCCCACGGTGCCCTTGATTCGCTAAATGCCGCAACTTGTAACGGTTGAGTGACATCATGCCGGTTTCAGAGCCGGAAAAATATCCGGAAATAATGAGTAGCAATATCAGTAGGGAGAATAATACTCCCGTGGATATGTCGTCCAAAAATCTAGTTCCTTAACGTTTTGTTCACAAGTACAGTTGTACTTATTTGATTACAAGTGTCAATAGTACTTCATTATTAGACGGTTTTAGCCCCCAATTATGATTTCTTTCACAAAACGGCTACCAAAGTAAGCAAGTGTTAGAAGAAATGCACCAACTAAACTAAACCAGATTACCCTACGACCACGCCACCCTTTTTGGTAGTGTCCCCAAAGTAATACGCTATAAACCCCCCAAGCAAGTAGAGAAAGCACCGCTTTATGGGTTTTGCCTTGTGCTAACATATCTTGAATAAAAAAGATGCCAGAAATCAGGGTAACGGTTAAAAGTGAATTACCGACCAAAATGATCTTGAAAAGTTGACGTTCCACCATCATTAAAGGAGGAATGTTAGGGTTAATTTTCAAGCTCTTCTTATTTTTTAATTTATGATCCAACCATGCCAACTGAATAGCATACAAGGTCGCAATCATGAGTGTTGAATAAGAAAACAATGCAAGAGAGATATGAAATAAGACTTGAGGATGACTTTCTAAATGGGTAATAAAGGCACCGGGCAATAAGGTTGCGGCCGATAAATTAATGGCCGCAAAGCTATATATAACAGGAAGCAAAAACCACACTCGCATGCGTAACATGGCAAATGTTGTTAATGTTGCAATGATCAAACTGATCAAAGAGGCAACATTCAATATACTGAGGTTTTGCCCTGAGCCACCCAAAATTAAGTCTTTCAACAATAAGGTATGTAGCGTTATTGCCACTAAAGCCGCAATAAAAACCGGCTTAGTTTTAATACCATTACTATTGGTTAAGCCTGGAACAACAAGTCCCAGAGCGAGAAAATAAAAGCAAGCGGCCACTAAGGCTATTAACGTATCCATAGTAAACTGTTAACTAGTTAAGATGGTTAGAGATCGCAATTATACCCTGCTCAAACAATAGTCGCTATCTATAACATGAAAGCGGATGCAGGATTGCGGTATACTAACTGTAATTATATAGATTTTATTGCGTAACGAGCGAGTAGCACATGTTCGAAAATTTAACGGAGCGTTTATCGCGAACGCTTAAAAATGTCAGTGGCCGTGGTCGCCTGACGGACGACAACATCAAAGATACGCTACGTGAAGTACGTATGGCGTTACTCGAAGCTGATGTTGCGCTGCCAGTTGTTCGCGAATTCGTCAAGCGCGTAAAAGAGCGCGCTGTAGGTAGTGAAGTATCTAAAAGCCTTACACCGGGTCAAGAGTTCATCAAAATTGTTCAAGCTGAGCTTGAGTCGGTTATGGGTGAATCAAATGAAGCACTGGACCTAGCTTGTCAGCCTCCTGCGGTCATTTTGATGGCGGGTCTACAAGGTGCGGGTAAAACCACCAGTGTTGGTAAGTTAGGTAAAGTTCTTAAAGAACGCGAGAAGAAAAATGTTCTTGTTGTTTCTGCCGATGTTTACCGCCCAGCGGCGATCAAACAGCTAGAAACGCTAGCGAGCGATATTGGGATTGATTTCTTCCCTTCATCAGCAGAGCAAAAGCCGGTTGATATCGTAAGCGCTGCAGTTGCTCATGGTAAATTGAAGTTTTATGACGTCGTTATTGTCGATACAGCAGGTCGTCTGCATGTTGATGATGTAATGATGGATGAAATTAAAGACATCCATAAAGCGGCGAACCCGGTTGAAACCTTGTTCGTTGTTGATGCTATGACAGGTCAAGATGCGGCAAATACAGCGAAAGCCTTCAATGATGCACTACCGTTAACCGGTGTCATTCTGACGAAAGTCGATGGTGATGCTCGTGGTGGTGCTGCTTTATCTGTGCGTCATATTACCGGTAAACCGATTAAATTCTTGGGTGTGGGTGAAAAGACCGACGCACTAGAACCGTTCCACCCCAATCGTGTGGCTTCACGTATTCTTGGTATGGGTGATGTACTGTCACTGATCGAAGACCTAGAGCGTAATGTAGATAAAAGCCAAGCAGAAGTATTAGCGAAGAAGTTTAAAGAAAAGAAAGGTTTTGACCTTGAAGACTTCCGTAGCCAGCTTCAACAAATGAAGAACATGGGTGGCATGGGTGGCATGATGGATAAACTGCCAGGCATGTCTCAGCTACCCGATAATGTAAAAGATCAAGTTGACGACCGTATGTTTTTACAAATGGAAGCTATTATTAATTCCATGACTAAAGGTGAACGTTCACGTCCAGATATTATCAAAGGGTCGCGTAAAAAGCGTATCGCAAAGGGTTCTGGTACACAGGTACAAGATGTTAACCGCCTACTGAAGCAATTCACTCAGATGCAAAAGATGATGAAAAAAATGCAAAAAGGTGGAATGAAGAACATGATGCGCAATATGAAGGGCATGATGCCTGGCGGCGGCATGTTCCCTGGGCGTTAATTCGTTCATATTTATCGGTTTTTTATTTTTTGTTTTATCTGATTGGTGAAAAAGTAGCTAAATAAGTTGCATTCATCGGCTCAAAGAGTAAAATTCCGAGGCTTCAAAATTTGGCACTGGCCCCGTTTTCTTAGACGGGGCCAATTTATTTACAGTAATGCAAAACTAAAGAGGACGATATGGTTACCATTCGTTTGGCACGTCACGGCGCTAAGAAGCGTCCATTTTACCAAATCGTTGTTGCTGATTCTCGTTGCGCACGCGACGGTCGTAACATCGAAAAAATCGGTTTCTTCAACCCGCTAGCTAAGGGTCAGGAAGAGCGTTTACGTCTAGATCTTGACCGTGTTAATCACTGGGTTGGTCTTGGCGCTACTGTGTCTGACCGCACAGCTAAGCTAATCAAAGACGCTGCTAAAGCAGCTGCTTAATTTAGCAAATCAGGTAGAGATATAGAACTATGAGCTCACAAAACCAAGACTTAGTTGTTGTCGGTAAACTGGGTGCCACCTACGGTATCAAGGGTTGGCTCAAGGTTTTTTCCTACACTGAACAGTCTGAAAGTATTTTCGCCTATCAACCTTGGCTTATTAAAGTTAAGGGTGAATGGAAGCCAATCCAGATTGAATCCTGGAAGAAGCATGGTCAGGGCATAGTGGCTAAGTTAGAGGGCCTGGACATCCGTGAGGATGCACAGATTTTCACTAACGCTGAGGTCGCTGTACATGCCGATCAACTACCCGCACTGTCAGGAGAAGAATTCTACTGGCGTGAATTGTATGGCATGTCTGTTTTTACTACCGAAGGTTACGACCTAGGTAAAGTGACAGATATCCTGGAAACAGGGTCAAACGATGTATTAGTTGTGAAAGCTAACCTGAAAGATGCTTTTGGACAGAAGGAACGCTTAATACCGTTCCTCGATGAGCAGGTCATCAAGTCAATTGATCGCACTGCTCAGCGGATCGAAGTTGACTGGGATCCTGGATTTTAACCTCTGGTAATTAAGCGAGCGAACACATGTGGGTTGGTGTTATAAGCCTTTTTCCTGAAATGTTCACTTCTATTACCAATTTTGGGGTAACAGGCCAGGCGGTAAAAAAAGGCCTTTTGTCTATCGATACGTGGAATCCTCGTGATTTTACGGAAGATAAACACCGTACGGTTGATGATCGACCATACGGCGGTGGACCAGGTATGTTAATGATGGTGCAGCCTTTGCGCGATGCCATTCATACCGCTAAAAAGTCTGCTAAAGGCAAGGCTAAAGTGATTTACCTCTCCCCTCAGGGCCGTAAGCTTGATCAAGCTGGTGTTGAGGAGTTAGCACAGAATGAGAGCCTGATTCTTATCTGTGGTCGATATGAAGGGGTAGATGAGCGCATTATCCAACAGGAAGTAGACGAAGAATGGTCTATTGGGGATTTTGTACTGACTGGGGGTGAACTTCCAGCCATGACCTTAGTTGACGCAGTGGTTCGGTTTGTACCGGGTGTACTGGGTGACTTTGCGTCAGCAGAAGAAGATTCTTTTGCAAATGGTTTGTTAGATTGTCCACATTACACGCGTCCTGATGTGTTAGACGGGCATGCAGTACCAAAAGTATTGATGTCAGGAAACCATAAGGATATTAGTCGCTGGCGGTTGAAACAATCGTTGGGCCGCACTTGGCTAAGAAGACCAGAGCTCCTGGGAAATCTAGCTCTGACTGACGATCAGGAATTCTTGCTCGCGGAATTTATTCGCGAATATAAAGCAAGCATTATTTAATTTAGTATCAGTTTATTCTAGGATATAGCAATGAGTAACATCATCAAGCAGATCGAAGACGCGCAACTAAAACAAGATCTACCTACTTTTGCACCGGGCGACACAGTTGTTGTTCAGGTTAAAGTAAAAGAAGGCGATCGTGAGCGTCTACAGGCTTTCGAAGGCGTGGTTATCGCTAAGCGTAACCGTGGTCTACATTCTGCATTTACTGTTCGTAAAATCTCGAACGGTGAAGGCGTTGAGCGTGCGTTCCAAACTCACTCTCCAGTAGTTGATAGCATTACTGTTAAGCGTCGTGGTTTAGTACGTCGTGCCAAACTGTACTACCTACGTGAGCGTTCTGGTAAAGCAGCACGTATCAAAGAGAAGCTTGTTCGCAAGTAATCTTAAACGTATGACGTTTATCGAAAAAGCCCACCTTACGGTGGGCTTTTTTTTGGCTATGTCTGAGCAAACTGTTGTAGGTCGATCATACTTAATTTATGTGTGAAGAACTGCAATGGTTTACTCTCATGAATGAACAAGAATTTATTCCATTATTACAAAAGCTTAATTTGCTATCACCTAGCCAGCGACAGCGACTCCATCATTCCCTTGAAAGCAGTGAAACCTCCACCGAAGAAATATTAGCAGTGAAGATGGCACTACATCAGTGTCCACATTGTGCATCCACGCCTTTAAAGCCTTGGGGATCAAGCCATGGTTTACCGCGATATCGGTGTACCTCTTGCCTTAAGACA
>SWCB01004935.1_pt1 | contig 10391 bp, 8 predicted proteins | sample 4692901 | NCBI WGS metagenome assembly SWCB01 (sample SAMN10267276, study PRJNA491770) | bioreactor metagenome | isolation source: DHS bioreactor inoculated with subseafloor sediment | place: Japan: off Shimokita Peninsula | collected 2006-08
AAAGCTTTAACTGAAATAAATAAAGATCAATGGTTAGATGAAGTAGATTCAATAAGAGCATATTATAAAACAATTGGTAAAAAATGCCCAATTGATTTATTTAATGAGTTAAATCAATTAGAATACAGATTAAGAAATTATATTTAGTGAGGTTGATTAAAGATGAAAAGTATTGGTTATTTTAAATCTCCAATTGGAGTTATAGAATACATTTATGAATTTAATAAACTCTATAGTATGCAGATTAATGAAAAATTACAAAGATCATTAGAAGTTTATCAAAATAATTTATGGATTAATAAGCAACTAGACGCATATTTTAAAAACGAGCTGAAAACTTTTAACATAGAGGTTGGGTTTTCTAATTTTACAGCATTTCAGCAATCTGTTTTTAAAGCTTTATTAGATATACCTTATGGACAGACAAAAAGCTATGAGGAAATCGCTATAGCCATAGGAAGACCTAAGGCATTTAGAGCAGTTGGTCAGGCATGCAAAAAAAATCCAATTGGTATAGTTATACCCTGCCATAGGGTTATTGGCAAAGATCATTCATTAACTGGATATTCCGGGAAAGATTATATTCACTTAAAAGAAAAACTTTTAAACATAGAAAAAAATCTCTAAATTAAAGAGATTTTTTTATTTCGTATATTTATAGATAATCTGATATAGTTCTTGAGATTTAAATGGTTTATATAAAACATCAGTCATTTTAGAATCCAAACATTTTTTATGATGATCTTGATATGTATTTGCTGTCATGGCAATAATAGGAATATCTAAATCTTTTTCTCTAATTTGAAGACTTGCTTCAAAGCCGTCTAAAACTGGCATTGAAACGTCCATTAATATTAAATCAAAAGGATATTCTAAAAACTTTTGAATTGCTTCTTTACCATTTTTTGCAATATGTGCATTTAGATTAATTTGCTTTAATAGATTTAGTGTTGCATCAGCACTTAATACATTGTCTTCGGCAATTAAAACTGATAATCCAGCTTTTGGTTTATTGTATCCTTGGGTTATGACATCTTTAGAAGCTATGTCTTTTAATAGTATAATTGGAATATTGATGATAAAGGTAGTTCCAACTTTATATTGACTTTTAACATTAATAGAACCATTTAATAAGGACAATAATTTTTGTGATATGGATAAGCCAAGACCAGATCCTCCATAGATTTTTGATATATCTTTATTAGCTTGAGAAAATGAAGTAAATATATTTTTTTGTTCATCATCAGTCATACCTATACCAGTATCTATAAGATGAATACTCAGATTTGATTGTTTTTCATGTTGAATTAAGTAGGTTTCAATTGAAATTGAGCCTTGTTCTGTAAATTTTAATGCATTTGATATAAGATTAGTAAGAATCTGTTTAATCATAGCTTCATCACTAATAAATGAAAACTCATTATGATGTGTGATATGAAACAATAATTTTTTTTGATCTATTGATGCTTTGAAAATATGATAAATATCTTCAAAAAGTTTTTTTAATACAATTTGATCTTGATTTAATGTTGGTGTTTTATAGTTTAACTTGGATAAATCAAGTATTGAATTCATTTGATAAAGTCCTTGATCATATGCTTTTTGAATTTGTTTGACATAAGTCAAAGATTCTTTATCCAAATCCTTTTGTTTAAGTAGATCAAGATAACTAGATATAGCTGATAAAGGTGTCTTTAGTTCGTGAGTCATTTGATATAAAAAAGATTCTTGTGTTTTTAACATTTCTTTTGAAACGATTAGATCTTTTTTTAAATCATTTACTTCGGGTAAATATAATAAGTATCCATGTTGTTTGGTCTGATTAAAACTTAGTCTACATATTTTATGCTCTTTGAGTTCTATTAATGCAGAAGATTTCTTTTTAAGGGTAAAAATCTCATCAATATTACTATGATCAGATAGTATAAATAAAGATTTAAATTCAGTTAAATCTATTAAAGATTTGGTCGATAAAAAAGAAGATAGTTCATCAGATAAAATTAAATTGCAATGATCGTCAAGATAAAAAAACATCAAAATGTTATCATAAAACATATTAGGATTTTGTTGATTGCTAGCTTTTCTAAAATTTAATTTCATAGATTCATTAACCTCTCTTTAAATACATTATATCATGGTTAAATAGGTCTTCATAAAGTTATCTGTACAAAATGTCTTTATTATTTGTAGCATTTAATGGTAAACTATTGTTAAAACAAATAGATATCTATGATTACAAAACATAATTTTTGATATATAATAATATAAAGACTAATATGAGGTATTAAAAAACATGAAGAGATATACTTGGAAACTTGGAATAGCATTTGTCATCTCCTACATCATTTTGATGGTTGTGGTTGTTTTTGCTTATACTCAAATATCTCAAAACTTTATCATGAATCAAGCAGAAGATCAATTAACCGAATCAGGAGAAGTTGTTTCTAAACAAATAGAACTTCAATTAAAGTATGAATATGATAGATTTGAAAGTATTCTAAATGACATTGTTAATGATGGATTAGACCCTATTGTTGAGTTAGATAATCAATCTGATACAATAACAATATTAGGTGAAACATATAGTTATTTTGGTAGTATTGATGTATCTAATAGAGAAACTACTATTAATAATACAACATATACTTTTACAGATAGTTTTACCGAATATAACTTTGATCAAGAAGTTGCTTTCTATAGTTTTAAAAGAGCCTTTGGAACTGATGAAATGATAATGTATGGTGTTTTTAAAGTCAATGATTATGTAGCTTTATTTGAATTAGAACCATTTATTAATAATTTTTTAACAGCTGAAAAAATTGAAAATGAGTATGTGTTTATGGGATCAGAAAACACAATTTATGTAAGCTCAACTTTAAATGAAGATGAAATTTTATTTTATAATTATTTAAGAGATGCTGGATATTCAGAAGATCATATAGATTTAATAAAGGATGTTGTAGTTAATCATGAATCAGGAATTTTTAATTTAAACTTTTTGGATGAAGAATCTATTGTATCCTTTGTACCCGTTTTTTCTGAACTAACAACAGCAACTTATTATTTAGTTCAAATATATGAAGAAACAGCAGTTATAAATTCTTTAACATATCTTTCATCAACTTTATGGGCATTGTTTGCAGTTATATTTATATTGTTTTCAATAACAATAGTTGTCATATATAAGATTTTAGAAGAAAAGATACATGATATAGAAAATGCGAGATTATCTTTGTATTATGCAAAACCATATATCATAAAAGTAAAAAAATCAGGTAAAATCAAATCCTATAATCGTGCATTTAATCAATTATTAGGTGATACTGATACATATCATAATATTACAGATTTTGTAATTAAAGAATCTCTTGAAGAAACTACTATTGCAGAAAGACTCCATCGACAAAAAGCATTTACCATGATATTAGAAGTTATGGATAAAGCAACATATATACGATTTATTGTAACAAGATCTACAGGAGGATATATCCTAGTAGGTGATGATATCACTCATATTGAAGGTAGATTTGATGAGTTTGAAAAATTAGCTTTATTCAATCCGGTAACAAATCTTCCAAATCAAAATGTTTTAATTAGCGATCTTGATAAAGTATTTCAAGATCAAGAACTTTTAGATCAATTTAATGTGTTAGTTACATTTGATATTGTAGCATTTTCAAAAATCAGTTTGGTATTAGGTGAGGAAAGTGCACAAAGATTTTTGAAATTTATAGCTGAATTGGCAAAAGAGTCATTAGAAAATTATCCTGCAACATTATATAATTTAAGACTGGACCAATTTGCAATTTTATTTACAAATTTGGAATCTTATCAATGGATTAATACATGGGTTGATTTATTTTTAAACAAATTAGATAAACCGATTACTATGGATCGAAATTTCTTAAATGTAGATGTTAAAATTGGTATATTCAATATTGAAGCTCAAAAATATGAAATCTTAACTTCAGATATTAGTTTAGAAAATGCAAAATTGGCTTTAAATCATGCCAAAGAAAGTTCTACACGACCATTTTTCGTATATGATGTATCGTTATCTTTAGTTGCATCAAGAGAACAAAGAATGGAATTAGATTTAGCAAATGCGATAACGAATCAAGAATTTCAAATGGCACTTCAAGCTCAATATAGTAATGTTGAAGAAAGAATTGTTGGATTTGAAGCTCTAATTCGTTGGACTAATCCTAAGTACTCTTCTGAATCTCCACTTAAATTTATTCAAATGGCTGAGCATAATAATATGATTGTTGATATTGGGCGTATTGCACTTCATGAAACATTTATGATTGCAAAAGAACTAGAACCATACAATGTACATATTTCAATTAATGTTTCTCCAGTGCAAATGCTTCAAGCAGGGTTTGTTAATGAAGTTATTTCCATTTTTGAACAATATGATTTAAAACCAGGTAGTATCAGCTTAGAAATTACCGAAACATTTTTGATTGATTCATTTGAGTTGGTCATTAATAAGTTAAATATTTTTAAAAGAAATGGATTTAACATTCACTTAGATGACTTTGGTACTGGGTATTCATCTCTTCAATATTTAAGAGATTTACCTATCAATACCATAAAGATAGATAAAGCATTTATTGATGATGTAGAAACTGATGCACATAGTAGAGCGATTGTCACAATGATTTCTAATCTAGCTAAAAATATTGATTTAGATGTTATTGCAGAGGGTGTAGAAACTGAAAGACAAAATAATATCGTATTTAAAGCGGGTTGTAATGTTATTCAAGGATATTTGATTGGCCCGGCTGTACCAAAAGATCAAGCTATCAAGCTTATTGAAGATTATAATATTAATAAAACTAAGAAAGTTCATGTTATAAAAACAAAAACAAGGGAGGCTAAACGATGAATATGTTTAGAATTTATGAAATAGATCCAGTATTGACATATGTGCTATTTCTCATTATTATTGCAGTTTTAATTGTTTTTATCTATTTTTTAGCACGTTCATTCTTCAAAGAGCGTAATCGTATTATGGAAGAAAGAGCATTAACTATTGAAGGTGTACTCACCAGATCTGAAATACATTCTGTAATTGCATCATATATTGCTAGATCAAATAAAGAGATGCAATTTAGTTTGATTTATATTGATTTAGACAAGTTTACTGATTTTGTTAATGCATTTGGTAAAAATGAAAGTGAAAAAATAATTGAAAAAATCATAAAAAACGTAGAAATTGTATTACCAAAAGGTGTGAAGATCTCAAGAATGCAAAATGATGAATTTTTGATATTTTTAAATATGGATTTTGATAGAACAGAAGCAGTTGATTTAGCAAATAAAATTAGAGCTGCTTTAGGAAAATCAATTCGTTTATTTGGCGATACACTAATCAATGCAACAGCATCTATATCTATTGCATTTTATCCTGTTCATGGTAGTAACCTTAAAGATATGTTGAATTCACTGCAAATAGCAACCTATATTATTAAAAAGGGTGGCGGAGACAATATTAGAGTTTATAGTCAAGAAATGAGTGATCAAGGTGGAGAGCATGTTGAATATTATTATCAAATAAAACACGCCATCCAACATAAAGAATTCCAATTATATTATCATCCAATGATAAATACAAAAACTAAAGATATTTATGGTGTTGAAGCACTTATTCGATGGAATCATCCAGAACATGGTCTACTCTCTCCATTTAAGTTTTTAGGAATCATGGAACAATCAGGAGATGTACACTGGATTGGTTTATGGGGATTAGAAACATTAATCAAAACATATCAAGAATTAAATCAAGTGTTTCCTAAAAAAGATATAAAGTTTTCTATGAACTTAAGTCCTAAACAATTAATGAATCAATCACTTCCTGCAGATTTTCAAAAGATTTTAAAAAAATATAGAATGAATGCAGAACATATTATTTTAGAAATCATCGAATTTGCAGTCTTTGAAAAACAAGAAACTATATTTAATAATTTGAAATTACTTAAAGAAATGGGATTTAAAATAGCGATTGATGGATTTGGTCTAGATTATCAAACCTTATCGAAAGCTGAAAAAATGGATATTGATATTATTAAACTAGATAATGAGTTTTTAAAAGAATCAGAAGCCTATATGAAAGCAAAATTTGCAGCTCTTCTTATAGATTTTGCACATAAAAATGAATATGAGATTATTAGCGAAATGATTGAAACCAAAGAAATGATGGATGAATCTAAAAACTATGATATTCACATCATGCAAGGATTCTATTTTACAAAACCTTTATCAGCTGAAGCTTTAAGAGGCTACATTGGTACAGATGCTTGGCTTAATCAATTATAATAAAAAATAAAATTTAATAGAAATTTAGAAACATCTATAATCAAAAATTATGGATGTTTTTTTATGTTTATTACAAATATCTATCAATTGTCTTACTAAATAATTAAATATAAAACTATTAAATAAACATTAAAAAAATTAAGAAAAAATTAATAATGTTTTAACTTTAAAGTAACACGACTAATGATAGAATAAATCGAATTGAGAGGTGAGATCATGCGCTATAACAAAGTAATTAAAGCTGAAAAGGCACTTAAAAGAAATAAAATATTTAGAATTGGTATGATCTTATCAGGTATATTATCTTTAGCATTTGGTGTTGTTACTTTTTATGGACAAGATTCAGGAAATTTTATAATGTCCATTGATAAGGATGCATATACAAGAGGTATTATACTATCAACTGATGATACATTTGAGTATCCACAATCCAGATTAATGACAGATCCGGTCGAAGAAGCAAGAGATTTAACTTATCGATGGTTAAAACTTGATGAGATTGAAAATGCAAACGGCAATTATAGTGATCCTGACTTTGATTATGTTGCATATACTTTTTATATTAAAAATGATGGGAATGAAACAGTTAATGTTTCATATCATATCGCAATTACAGATGTATTTAAGCAAATGGATGAAGCAGTTAGAGTTTTAGTAAAAATAGATGATCAAGAAGTCTTGTATCAAAAAGAAGATCAAAAAGATGATTTAGGAATGTATCCTGTATATCCACCATCTATACCAGAGGCAGATTATTTCTTATCTGATCAAATTGTAGTAAGGGCATCATTTAATAATTTTCAACCTAATGAAATCAAAAAAATTAGTATTGTTATATGGTTAGAAGGATATGATCCTGATACTACAGACGATATTTTAGGCGGCATGATTAAAATGGAAATGATCTTTTCCATAGAAAACAGATCATGAAAAAGCTATATATTTCAATTTTCACTCTTTGTTTAGGATTTGTTATCTTTGGAACAGTAACCTATGCTTGGATTACAATTTCAACAGTAAATAATATTGAAGGCTTATACTTAAGTGCATCAACTGGTGATGAATTAGAAATATCATTGGACGGATTTCATTTCTCACAAACTCTAGACACCGAAAGCTTAGCAGCACTTATAGAATCACAAAGTTTAAGTGATGTTACAACACTAGATGGAATAAATTTTCACACAGGAGGATTGAAACCATTAGATATTGCATATCCAAATAGAGATTATCTTTCATTTGAACTGTGGTTTAGAACAGTTGAAAAACAACGAGATGTATATTTAATTGATAATGTATCAGATCATGCAAGTTATGATATTTCAATAAATGGAACTTATGTAGTCTCAAAAGGGATACAATGGGAATCAAATATTAGTTTTATCAATGGACCTGAATCTTCAGATATAGTTTTTAAAGGCAATAAAAATACATATTATGCAAAAGATGCAATTCGTATAGGCTTCGAAGAGTTAATTGATCAACCATATGATCAAAGAGAACTAAATGAACTTAATCATTTCATCTTTGATCCTTCACAAAACCCTCAGAGAGGATATGCAACTAGATATGGAGCATATAATTACTTTATAAATATGACAAATAAATCAATAACACTTCCAGAAGAGAAACCTAATACAATATATGAATTATCTAAACCTCTAGAAGATAATCCTTATATAGCAGATAATCAAAATTCTCTAATTTCAAATCTTCAACCCACTGGATTATATAATCAAGAAGGAAAAGAAGTTTATCAATCAAAAATTAGAGTCAATATTTGGATTGAAGGATGGGATGCAGATGCATTTGATGCAATATTAAAAGATTATATTAAAATACAGCTTCAATTTAAATCAATGAATCAACAAGGTAGTAACATTTAAAAAATGTAAATATAAGAATAAAAAAATTAAAGGAGAAATTAAAATGAGAAAAGTATCGAGAAGATTATTATTATCAATGTTAACAGTTGTGTTAACAGTCGTAGCACTAGGAACAACAACATTTGCATGGTTTACAATAACCAATACAGCTAGAATAAGTTCATTTGAAACACAAATTGCAGCAGAACAAGGTATTGAAATTGCTCTAGGCATCATCGATACAGGAATTACAGATGCACAAGAAACTAAATTTAGAGTAAATTCACCAGCGGATTTAAACTGGGTAACAACACTTACTTCAACTGATGTGGAAGAATATATTCAAACACATATTGAAACTGGATTTAGATTTGAACATTTAACTTCACCCGATGGATCTACATTTTATACATTTGCATCTGATGCAGTTGGTGGTTCAGTAACTTCAGGTTATGTACGTTTACCGATTCATTTTAGATCAGGTGATGTGTATACTATCAATTGGTCAACTGTCGTTTTAGGTGGAGGCACACCACTTCCTACATGGGTATCAGATGTTGATGCATTTACCAATGTAAACAATAATACAGTTAACCGTGGAGATGCAATTAATGTTGATCCTTCAGACGCAATTAGAATTAGTGCTGTTGGAACTCAAACAGTTGTTTATGAAAAACCAGGTAGTGCACCTATAGGAACAAATATCGCTCTTGGTACTGGTGGAGACTTAACTGCAGTTTTTGTAGATCCTGATGGAACACCAGCAAATGGTGATGAATATGCACTTTCTACAGTTGGCGCACATAGTTATTATGAAGCAAAAACAAATAGACTACCTGATGGTATTGATTCAGTAGTTACTGTAGATGCAACAACAAATCTATCAGAATCATCTGTAGATGGTGTTGAAATCTTAACATTATCTAGTGGTCAAGTTGCAACAGCAGGAATGGAATATTATGGATCATTAGAATTATATATTTGGGTTGAAGGTTGGGATCCAAATGCATATAATGCAATTTTAGATGAATATGTTTTTATCTCATTTACATTTAAAGGTATGGAAGCATAATTTAGATAGTTAAAAAGGATAGATGAATACACCCCTTATTCATCTATCCCTCCTTTAAGGAGGAAAACACATGATAAGAATTAAAAATCTAATGAAAATTATGTTTTATATGATTGTAATTGTATTAATTTTATTTGCAGTTGCTCATATGAGTGTCAAAAAAGAAAATCAAATAGCACATATTTTTGGTTTTGGTTTTTTATCATTGGATATAAATGATTTAAGTGAAAATCAATTATTTAAAAATAACGATCTCCTTATAGTATCGATGATAGACACACTAGAAACATCAGATTTACAAGTTGGAGATATTGTTATTTATTATGATAAATCAGTTAAATCATTTCAAACAAAAGAAATTTTAGAAATACAAACTAGCTCAAATGAAATCATAACGATGAGTACAGATAATTTAAATACAATCAAAACCATAAATCAGAGTGATGTAGTTGCCTTATATAACTACAAAATAACATATATTGGGAATGTTATAAGTTATTTGCAAACTCCTTCAGGATTTGCATTATGCATTATATTACCAATTTTAATAGTATGTGCTTATCAAAGTACAATATTATTAAAAAACATTTCTAGCATTCATAAAGATAAAATAAAAAAGAATTATAGCCAAGACATTAAAGTAGCACACAAACTTTTCTTGGAAGAAAAACAAAAGATTAAAGATGCAATGTTTAGAGATTATATGAAGCATCAAAGAAAGTAAAAAAATTAATCATTGGAGATTAGCATGGTAGAATTTGCGCGTTATTATATAAACTTCATAAGAAAGTTTTTTGTAGATATCGGTGAATTTTTCAAAACTATTTTGGAAGCATTTACCGATTTACTATTTAAAAACAATCAAGAAAACTATCAACTATTTTTAGATGCTAGTCAAAACTACTCTATTTTAGATTGGATCATTGGTTTTGTTGTTATAGTATTAAACTTGATTTTTATCGGGTTTTTACTCATGAAATTATTTCAATTTTTAGGAACATACATTAAATTTGTAAAAACAGAAATAGAAAAAGCGGAACTTATACAAGAAGTAGCAGTGCTTTCAAAGAGAACTAAAGAAATTATAGAAGAAAAAAATAGAATACTAGCACTTCAGGTAGCTAATCTTGGAA
>SWCB01015918.1_pt1 | contig 10341 bp, 8 predicted proteins | sample 4692901 | NCBI WGS metagenome assembly SWCB01 (sample SAMN10267276, study PRJNA491770) | bioreactor metagenome | isolation source: DHS bioreactor inoculated with subseafloor sediment | place: Japan: off Shimokita Peninsula | collected 2006-08
TGTTTGACCTTTCTTATATGTGGCAAATCGACCTTTTGAGTTTCAATAACATAGTCTATGAGACAACCTAGGGAAAGGATAATCTCTTTTTCCATGGCAAGCCCAAGGCTATCTGTTGACATTATTTTAAATTGTCTCTGTATTGTTTTTTTTGCATCATCATAATCATCTTGAATTCCAACATCAGTCGTTAAAACTCCAGGCATTGCGGAATGTATAAAATCAGCCATTTTTATTGAAAGAGATGAAGAATCAGTCAAGATCTCACGGGGAAATATCTTAATCAATTCGTTTTCTGCCGTCTTATATCGAGAAATCCCCTTAAATGATGTTACGAGTAGCTCTCCTGTGGTAATATCCACATAGGAAAATCCAATTCTATTTTTCCCCTCAGAAATCGAAAGAATATAGTTGTTTAGCGATGAATCCAACATATCAGGCTCTGTGATAGTTCCTGGCGTAATTATCTTCACTACCTCACGCTTTACTATTCCCGTAGCTTGTTTTGGGTCTCCTATCTGCTCGCATATCGCTACCTTAAGGCCAAAGTTAACAAGCTTGCGAATATAATTCTCAGCGGCATGGTAGGGGATTCCGCACATGGGCGCACGTTCTTCCAGGCCGCATGATTTTCCGGTAAGAGTTATTTCAAGAAGTTTAGAACATGTTAATGCATCATCGAAAAACATTTCGTAAAAATCTCCGAGTCTGAAGAAAAGGATGCAATCCTTGTATGTCTCTTTTATTTCAATATATTGGCGCATCATAGGTGTTAGTCCCATGAAAGACTCCTTTCAAAATACCGCTTTATCAACAAAGTTCACCAATCAAGGTAGCTCGCTTGGCTTCTAGTATGCGTACAAGAACTATTGTGCCAACCATGGACAAATCTCCCTTGAATGTCACAATCTTATTGCCTCGTGTTCTCCCATATACGTTTCCAGGATATTTATCGCTTAAACCGTCTACAAGTACCTTCTCGGTGCTACCTATGGTTTTAAGATTTTTTTCGTATGCAATCTTATTCATTTCCAATAGAATCCTATCAAAACGTTCATGTTTTACCTTTTCCGGAATTTGATGCGACGATTCCGCGGCCTTCGTTCCAGTCCTTTTCGAATAAAGAAATATATAAGCACTGTCAAAAAAAGCTTCTTTTGCAAGTGATAATGTATCCTCAAAATCGGATTCAGTTTCTTCCGGAAAACCTATTATTATGTCTGTTGATAGCGTTATTTCTGGGATATCTTCATAAAGCTTTTTTGCAAAGCTCAAGTATTGTTCTCTCGTATAGTGGCGGTTCATTTTTTTTAGAATACTGTTGCTTCCCGATTGTACTGGCAAATGAAAATTTTCACAGATATTTTCAGAGGCTTTTATTGTGGAGATAATTTTTTCGGTGGCATCCTTTGGGTGAGAAGTCATGAACCTAATTCGCCGAATTCCATCAATTTTATCGACATCACTAAGCAAATCCGAGAAATCATAATCGCTATACAAATCCCTTCCATATGAATTTACATTCTGCCCAAGCAATGTCACTTCCAAAACCCCCTCCTTTACAAGGGAGGAAATTTCATCGATAATCGCCTCTTTCCCACGGCTTCTTTCACGTCCTCTTGTATATGGAACAATACAGTATGAACAAAAATTATTGCATCCATACATAATGTTCACAGAGGCTTTGAATTTGTGTTTTCGGATTGATGGAATTCCTTCAACTACACTTTTCGGCTTGTCCCACACTTCCACCAAAGGCCCCTTGGAATTCTTTTTTTCTAGCACTTTTTCAAGCAACTGCGGAAATCTGTGTATATTATAGGTTCCGAGTATCAAATTCACAAATGAAAGATTCTTTTTTATTTTATCTATTACATGTGGCTGCTGCATCATGCATCCAGCAATGATAATTATGAGATTAGGCTTTTCATGTCTAAAATGTTTCAACCTCCCAATGTTTCCAAGCACTTTTCTTTCGGCAGTCTCCCTTACACAACATGTGTTGAAAAGAACTATGTCTGCATCCTTAAGCCTTTGAACCTCAATGTGGCCCATTTGTTTGAACATTCCAGAATATCTCTCTGAATCATGTTCATTCATTTGGCAACCCCATGTTCGTATATAGTATTTCAATTGTTGCATTTATTATTCACTCCCAGTCAAAATAAATAGTGATACGCTTTTTCAGAACGTATCTCGTATCATTATATCAATTAATAGCGCAAAATCCAACAGGATTACGCTTTGGAAAAATTATTGCAATATTATGGTATTAATAAGGAATTATTATAAATTGAGTGTCGATTTATGTTATTATTAAGCTGGTTGATATATTATTTTAAACATTAATAGGGGGTAAAGAAATGAAATTTTCTGGAAGAATCACCAACATGCAACAGTCTCCGATAAGGAAATTGGTTCCAATCGCAGAGGCCGCAAAAAAGAGAGGCAAAACGGTTTATCACTTGAATATCGGGCAACCGGATGTGAAAACACCGGAAGTTTTTTTCGATGCTTTAAAAAATTTCGACAAGGAAGTTTTAGCTTACAGTTTTTCACAAGGTAGTCCTGAATTGCTAGAGAGCTTCAGCAGCTACTATAAGAGTTATGGAATCGACTTTGACCCTGCCGACATACTTGTTACAAATGGTGGCAGCGAGGCTTTAGTTTTTGCAATGCTTGCTATTTGCGACAACGGAGATGAAATTCTGGTTCCGGAACCATTCTACACCAACTACAACGGCTTCGGAAATGTTACCGGAATAAGCGTAGTTCCAATAACTACAAAAGCCGAAAACGGATTCAATCTTCCTTCGAAAGAGGAAATCAAAAAATTAATAACCCCAAAAACCAAGGGAATACTTCTTTCTAATCCCGGAAACCCGACTGGCGCCGTATATTCGAAAGAACAATTGAACATAGTTCGCGAATTGGCCAAAGAAAACAATTTGTACATCATAGCAGATGAAGTATACAGAGAATACATATTTGATGACTTCCCTTACATGAGTTTTGCACAGTTTGATGATATTTCAGACAGGGTTATCATCATCGATAGTATATCAAAGCGTTACTCCGCATGTGGCGCTAGAATAGGTTCACTCGCCTCTAAAAACAAGGATTTAATTGCACAAGTACTGAAGCTTTGCCAAGGAAGACTCTGTGTTCCTACAATCGAGCAACTTGGTGCTGCCGCACTCGCAAAGGTTCCTAAAGAATACTTTGATAAAACAAAAGAGGAATATAGGCAAAGAAGGGACATCGTTTACAATGCCCTTCAGGAAATGCCTGGTGTAGTCTGTGAATTACCACATGGTGCTTTCTATATAATGGCAAAATTGCCAGTCAAGAATGCCGAGAAATTCGTAATATGGATGCTTGAAGAATTTGATGTTGAGGGAGAGACTGTAATGTTCGCCCCTGCTGAAGGATTCTATGGAACACCGGGTCTTGGTGTTGATGAAATAAGAATGGCTTATGTGCTTAACCAAGAATCGCTTAAAAAAGCAATGAACATATTAAAAATGGGATTGGAAGCTTATCCTGACAAAAAATAGTCTTATAATTTAAAAACATAACATAAAAGTGGAGGTTCCAATTGGAACCTCCACTTTTATGTTTAATGTACTTGAGCTATTGGTTTTTCTTTGACTCAAGCATATCTCCTATTGTTATTGTTTCTTCTTTGACACTTTCTGGAATTTCGCGGCTGTCATTCTCTTCTTCCTCGACTTCCTCAGCAGGTGCCTCTTCTACATCTGCACCCTCTACAGCATCTTTAATGGAGAGACTTATACGCTGCTTTTCTTTGTCAATGCCAAGAATCTTAACTTCAACTTCCTCGTTGACTTTAAGTGCGTCTGAAGTTGTTTTTACATGTTCTTTTGAAATTTGCGAAATATGAACAAGTCCTTCAAGACCAGGTTCTATTTCAACAAATGCTCCAAAGTCTGTCAAATTTACAACTCTTCCATTTATGATGTCTCCAATGTTGTATTTGGTATTTACCAAAGACCACGGATCCGGAAGAATTTGCTTGAGGCTAAGAGAAATTTTGTTATTTTCTTTGTCAAGGCCAATGATAACAACTTCTATATCATCGCCAACCTTCAAAAGTTCGCCCGGGTTCTTGATGCGACCCCATGAAAGCTCCGAAATATGCACCAAACCGTCTACGCCGCCAATATCAACGAATGCGCCAAATTTAGCAAGTCTTTTGACCTTACCTTGAAGCTTCTGGTTGACTTCGAGTTCAGCCCAAAGGGTTTCGAGTTCTTTCTTTCTTCCCTGCTCAAGTACTTCCTTATGTGAAAATACTACATTTCTTTTTTCTTTATTGAATTCTATGATTTTAACTTCAATTTCCTCATTTACAAAAGCGTTTAGATTGCTTACATAATTGAGCGAAAGATGCGAAGCGGGGATGAAACCCCTGATGTCATCAAAGTAAGCTATTATGCCTCCCTTGACTACTTCTTTGGTGGATACCTTAACTGGCTTGTCTTCGTCGAGATAAACTTTTAAATCATCCCATTGCTTGAGGGCATCCACTCTTTTTCTTGAAAGGAGAACATTTCCCTCGCCGTCATCCGATTTTATTACCATGACTTCGATTTCATCGTCCTCATTGAGTATATCTTTAAGATTAACTCCTTCGTCAGAGGTTAATTCTTTTTTCGGAATAATACCATCAGATTTATAGCCAATATTGACTACAACTTCATCATCAGAGATTTGTACGACTTTCGCTTTGAGAATCTCACCCCTCCTCGGCACTCTCAGAGACTTCTCAATCTCTTCAAGCATCTCATTCATCAAGTTTTCATTTTCCATAGTTTGCCTACCTACCTTTATTTTAATTTTTTTGATAACATCATTAATTATCCAATCAGGAGTTGATGCCCCTGCGGATATCCCGAGTGTTTCAACATCTTCAAGCCATTTAAAATCCAATTGCTCTGCGGTTTCTATATGGTGGCTCTCGGGGCAATATTTTTTGCTGAGTTCAAACAACTTTTGTGTGTTCGAACTATGAAATCCACCGATAATCAAAACAGCATCGGCCTTCTGCGATAAATCAATGCAGGATTTCTGTCTATTACTGGTTGCAGAACATATAGTGTTGAACAATCGTACATCCTTTGAAAGGTTTGAAATAAGGTTTGTCAGCCTATTCCATTTCTCTATATTCAAAGTGGTTTGCGCAACTATGCTTATTCTATCACAATTTGAGATTGAATCAATGTTTGATTCATCATTTATTACAATTGCTTCGTTTTGACACCATCCGTTGATTCCAATTACCTCAGGATGGCCCGGATTTCCCAATATAACAACCTGACGGCCGCTTTCGTGTTCAATCTTGACGATTTCCTGTACTTTTCGAACATATGGGCATGTTGCATCGATAATTTCTGTATTTGCATCTTTCGCTTTTTCATATACACTGAGCGGAACGCCGTGCGACCTTATGATCAAAGGGCCTTCTTCCACCTCGTCTATTGAGCTTACGCTGAATACATTGAGACCTTCCAAATACTCTATTACTTGATTATTATGAATCAGTGGTCCGAGAGTATGCACGCTTTTTTCATTTGATTTCGCAAGATTCAGCGTTTTTTCCATTGCGCGCTTTACACCGAAACAGAAACCCGAATCATCAGCTATTATTATTTTCATGAAACCTCCATCTGTTATTTACTGTTTTCACTGAATTTTGAATCCTTTAGGATGTATATATTTCTCATGATATTGTCACTGATGAACTGATAGGTCTCTTTGGAAATTCTTTTTGCGGAATGATATTCCTCAAGATCGATCATTTCACCTATAACAATGCTTATCCTTGTAAAAACTCTATATTTTTTTTCTGCTGCTATTGCAACAGGAAGCACATTTTTTTTTGCTTTGATAGCAATGATAGCCACACCAGCTTTTGATCTGGACTTACCGGACAGGTTGCGAGTGCCTTCGGGGAAAATCCCCAATATGTTTCCTTCACGCAGTATTTTGACAGCAGTTTTTATGGCTTTCAAATCACTTCCATTCCTATCAACAGGGAACGCATTGAGCTTTCTTACAAGAAAGCCTAGTATCGGAGATTCAAATAATTCTTTTTTTGCCATGAAGTGAAGCACCCCCGGATAATGACTCCCTAGCAGAAGCGGGTCGAACCAACATGCATGGTTCGCGCATAAAACATATCCATCACCAGGCTCAGGAATATTTTCATAACCTTGTATATCAATCTTATAAAAAATACCGAATAAAAACTTGAAAATTATTTTTGCAAATTGCATGAAATTCACTTAATGCCCTCCTATTTCCCGAGAACTGCTTATTTAATATTGGACATAATTTCTTCTACAACTTCTCCAATGCTAAGCTTATCAGTGTCAATAAGATGTGCATCCGAAGCCATTTTCAATGGGCTTATCTCACGCGACGAGTCCATATGGTCCCTTCTTACGATGTCATCGAATATTCGTTCTATCGGTATGTTTATTCCTTTATCTCGCATCTGATTATACCTTCTCCGCGCCCTTTCTTTAGGGGAAGCCGTAAGAAAAAATTTGTGTTTAGCATCCGGAAAGACAATAGTTCCTATATCCCTTCCATCCATTACGACAGGATGGGATGCTGCATATTCACGCTGCAATTCAACCAATTTCGATCGTATTTCGCTTATGGCAGAAACAGCCGAAACATTTTTGTCGATTTTTTCGCTTCTTATTTGAGAAGTAACATCTTTTCCATCTAAAAAAATATTAGATTTATTGAATTCGATTTGCGTACTACTAAGCAATAATCGAATACCAGCTATATCTTCCAACGAAATATTAGAAGACAGTATTTTCAATGTTATAGCTCGATACATCGCGCCAGTATCAATATATGTCCAACCAAGTAAATTTGCAATTTCCCTGGCTATTGTGCTTTTGCCTGAACCAGCTGGTCCATCTATGGTAATACATTTGTGATTCATAAAATACCCCTACTATTCTTAGTCTTATTCTTATTCTTAGTCTTATTCTTAGTCTTATTCTTATTCATATTGCATTATATCGTATTTATAGTTTGCAAACAAGAAAACAACTACCCCTAAGGGTAGTTAAAGTTTAATCTATGATTTGCTGTATATGTTAAATTCATCCCAAACTGATTCCAATTTACGAAAAGTCTCGGTCAAGTGTTCTTTTTCCTGAAGACTGATGGATACAATCAGTAGATTAATTAGGCTCATTGGCGCAACCAATGAATCTACAAAAGATGTTACATTGTTTTTTGCAAAAAGAGTCATTTCCGATATTGATGCAAGTGGCGAAAATTTGCTATCCGTAATGGAAATAATTTTGCATCCTTGCCGCCTCAGCAACCTTACTGATTCATACGTCTTTCTTGAGTATCGTGGAAAGCTTAATGCAATAACCACATCCTCATTACTAATGTTAATCAGTTGCTCGTATACATCATTGTACTGGGCTTTTATTACATGAACGTCTTTTAGAATAAAGTTTAGATAAAATCCCAAATACTCTGCAAGCACGGCTGAACTTCTTAACCCAAGGATGTACACCCTTTTTGCGCCAAGAATTTCGTTGGTAACCTTTTCAAGCATGTCATTATCCAATTCATCCATTGTTTTGCGTATGTTTTGAATATCGGAATCCATGACATTCTTAATGGTTTGCATGTCGTTGGTATACTTGTTTGTCAATTCAAATCTCTGAACCGTTGTCAGTTTTGTCTTTATCAGTTCCTGCAAAGCCCTTTGCAGCTCTGGATAACCGCTAAAGTCCAACGCATCAGCAAATCTTACAATGGTTGATTCGCTAATTCCAACAGTTTCGCCAAGTTTTGACGCGGTCATAAAAGCTGCTTTGTCATAGTTTTCAATAATATAATCCGCTATCAATTTCTGGCTTTTGCTAAAGTGCTCATACCTTCTGTTTATTATTTTAAAGATGTCTTTTTTTTCTTCTCTCATAATATCACTCTTTTATAAGATTGAATCCTTCCGCAAGCGCTTTTCGATTCAAATCTTTGAATTTTGCGGGAACCCTGTTCAATACAGCCTCTTCAAGAAAATCTTGATTTACGACTCCTGTCACCTTCTGAATCGCCCCGAGGGCTACTATGTTTGAAACAATGGATTTCCCGACTTTTTCGGATGCCGTTTTAATTATTGGTATACTTATTACCCTAGCTACTTTCAAGCTTTTGTCTATATTTATTGCCGAATCTACAATTACAATACCTGATTCCTTTGTAGCGCCCTTGTATTTGTCATATGCAATTTGTGTAAGAGAAAGTAAAATATCCGCATTTTTGACCTTTGGAAAGTCTATGTCTTCTTTGCTTATGATGACTTCGGATTTGCTTGCTCCGCCTCTTGCCTCGGGTCCGTATGACTGAGATTGTATTGCATTTTCTCCCTGAAGCAAAGCTGCTTCTGCCAATATTATACCAGCAAGTATAAGGCCTTGTCCACCTGATCCAGTCAGCCTAATTTCCGTTTGCGTCATCATGAGTCATCCTCCTCTCTGAATCGTTCAATCAATCGGTCATACTGCTCTGTATATTCCGGAGCTTCAGTGTTTTTTAATTCGCCTATCGTAAATTTTCCAATCATTTCATCCGATGACATAGTTGATGCCTTCGATACGGGCACAGCTGAATCTCTGAGCCACTTTATCATATCCACGGCGTCACCGAGCTTGTTCCGTCTTCCGAAGCTGGTAGGACATACCGAAATGGCTTCAACAAGCGAAAAGCCTTTTTTGCGAAGAGCTTTTTCAATATAGTTTGTCATTTGCGGTACATGATAGACAGTCGAACGCGCGGTGTATGTGGCTCCTGCCGCACCGGCTAGTTCGGCTATGTCGAAGCATCTGTCTATATTTCCATAGGGAGCCGTGGTCCCAAAGTAATCGGTAGGCGTTGTTGGAGAATATTGTCCTCCGGTCATACCGTAAATATTGTTGTTAAAAACAATTGTAGTAATATCTATGTTTCGTCTTGCCGCATGTATAAGATGGTTCCCTCCAATAGCTGAAGAATCGCCATCACCAGATACAACTATTACATGTAGATTAGGATCCGCAAGCTTTATTCCTGTAGCGAAGGGTAGGGCTCTGCCATGCGTTGTGTGTAGTGTGTTAAAGTCCATATATCCAGGCGCTCTCGATGAGCAGCCTATTCCGGAAACGACGCATACCTTGTCTTTTTCCCATCCGAGCCGATCAATCGCTTGAATGATGGAATGCATTATGATTCCGTGTCCGCACCCGGGACACCACATATGTGGAAATTTGTCAGTACGCATGTATTTTTCGATCAATGCACTTGCCATGATTAGAGAACCTCCTTTGCTTTTGCTACTATTTCGTCGGGCATAAGGACTTCCCCATTAGCTTTTCCTATAAATCCAAGCCTACAGCTGTCCTTTACTATTCTTTCGACTTCAAGAACATACTGTCCAAGATTCAATTCGGCGACGATTATTGCTTTTGCCTGCGCGCTTAATTCCTTTATTCTTTTTTCAGGGGAAGGCCAGATGGTTTTAGGTCTGAACATGCCCGCTTTTATGCCTTCCTTGCGAAGAGTTTTTACAGCACTCTTGACAGATCTTGCTGTTCCTCCGTATCCCAAGATAATGATTTCCGCATCTTCTGTCATGTATTCCTCGAAATCGAGTATGTCATCTTCATTCATTTTAATTTTGTTCATGAGCCGATCAAGAAGCTTTTCGGCGTTTTCGCTACTATTGCTTGGAAAACCTGTTTCATCATGCATAAGACCGGTGACATGGAATCTGTATCCTGTTCCAAATGCCGCAATTTCAGGAACGTAGGATCCATCGGCAACGGAATATGGTAGATAGTTTGACTGGTTTGGAGCGGGTTCTTTTCGGTTGATTACCTCAAGTTCTCCAGGTTCCGGAACCACTATTTTTTCTCTCATATGACCTACAATTTCGTCCGATAGCAATATGACCGGTGTTCTGTATTTTTCAGCCAAATTGAAAGCTCTAACAGTAAGCTCGAACATTTCCCTTACGGAAGACGGACAAAGCACTATAACTGGATGATCGCCGTGGGTTCCCCACTTAGCCTGCATTACATCCCCTTGCGCGGGAGATGTCGGAAGGCCTGTACTTGGACCACCCCTTTGTATATTTACTATTACCAATGGTACTTCTGTAATGGCTGCATATCCAATATTCTCCTGCTTCAGTGAAAAACCTGGCCCGCTTGTTCCCGTCATTGCCTTGAATCCAGTCAGTGATGCTCCTATGGCAGCGGCGATTCCTGCTATTTCATCTTCCATCTGTAGGAATTT
>SWCB01013698.1_pt1 | contig 10335 bp, 5 predicted proteins | sample 4692901 | NCBI WGS metagenome assembly SWCB01 (sample SAMN10267276, study PRJNA491770) | bioreactor metagenome | isolation source: DHS bioreactor inoculated with subseafloor sediment | place: Japan: off Shimokita Peninsula | collected 2006-08
GGGCATCGATGTACCCCATCCTTCAATGAATAATTTCCATCACACCACGTTGGGTGACCGGGCTTTAGTCGCACATGTGAGCAACTACCGACTTCTGACTCAGTGAATTTGCATTCCAGCGCAACTCGGTATGCTCCATCAAAGTATCCATCTAGGCTGGTAGGTTGCGGTTCTCCCAGGTAGCTGACCTTGTGTTCCATACAGAAATTTTCACTGTTTAATTGGGCAGTGCAAAAAAGTGCTCCCCCTTCGTCATCCAATAAATCCGAGAGGCTCTCCAGGTAGCCATGGATCGCCAGGTTTCCGAAAACACTCTGCGCCAACGCCTGTGAACTGTTCATGCTGCGAAACCATTTATGACGTTCGTAGCGGGGAATGATTGCAAACAGGCGTTCTTTTTCAAATGATTCACTCCCCGGATGAGTAATGATGTTGAAATCGGAAGTGGCTGGGAGAAAAACTGGTGGTCCAATTTCTTCTGGATGCTTGGGATCCAGGTATTTTATCCAATCTGGATGGTAATAGAGAATGTATGACCAGTAGCGCTGGTGAAGATCGGATTTGAATTCGGAGAATTTGTTTAGCATTCTTTATTCTATCATTTTAGAAAACTAGGAATTTAATCAATCAGACTCGATTCCAGGTTTATTAACTTAAAAAATGGTAGGTTTCGAACCCTCATTACTAAATAATTTTTAAACTATGCTTACAGACTCCATCTATCTGCAAAATTATCCTCGTAAACATCATCAGGACAATGACTATTAAACTATTTTAAAAAATTGCCATAAAACAATTCTTTCCAAACCAAAATTACCCCGATTTGGTTAGTGATTATTCACAGAATTTTAGATAACCATTGAAAGAAAATTTATTCGGTAAATGAAATTCCCTGAACCCTTCTGATAATCCCAAACATTCATCTGATCGGGCATCACTCTCGAACCAGTCCTTCCAGACGGAGGTATAAGGTCGGAAGAAGCTTAGCCGCCAGAAGTCGCGCATAAGTCTCTGAAAAAAGCGCGGCACGATAATCGGGTCGCCTGCGAATGTGTAAACCTTTTTGGGACGGTCGACTGTCAGTTTGGCATGTTGCCGCTCCTGAAATTCCCAGTAATAGGCGCGGTCATCTTTTTGGAGAACGAAATCAAAGGAGATTTCTTTGGGTTGGAAGGCGATGCGCAGTTGAGGGCCGGGGAAGGCTTTCAGAATTTCGAGGGACGTCTCTCTTTTTTTGGTTGGAAAATAGGGTTCCACTTCCAGCCAGTGGATGATTTTCTGGACATCAAGAAATTGATCCAGAGTAGCTGGTGGCACATGATAGTGAGAATTAGAAATCATGGCATCAGGGTGGTGGTTTATCAGGGCTGCAAAGAATAAGCTCTCGCTGGTGCGTTGGATATTGGGTTGGTAGTACAGGATGGTTGGGGACATTAGTTTTTTTCTATTGAATTCTCTGATACAGCCAGATCTGATGATCTAGGCTGCGGGAGGTCAAGAGGGGATAGTCTCTCACAAGTTCTCCATGCGCTGCTACCAGCAATTCCTGGCTTTCATCTATGCTCACTTCCCTCCCAATCGCCGCCTGGATAAACCGGTGGATCATGCGATCAGGTTTGATGAAGTTCTCATCCCCTGCCAGCATATAGAAATAACGGGTGGACAGTCCACTTGACTGCCTGGGGATTCTGGCAATTTCCGCTTCAAATTTCTCATCTCCCAAAATTTTATCGACATCCTGTAAGTACTCCACGCCAAATTTCTGGATCACCTATGCAAAAAAGTAGCTGGCTTCAGCTTTCAGGATGCCATTGCGAGTGGAGGTGCGTTGTTTGTTCTGGTAAACCTTTTCCGCCATTTCCTGACTAGTGAAGCCTTGATGAAATTGAATAAATGAGGATACAGAAAGTTGTTTGGATTGGGGAGCCAGTTCTTTTTCCCGCAAACGGGTGACAAAGAAATATTTGCAGAAGCGTTTGACGGCATTTTCGGTGGATGTGTAGCGAACGCCAATGGATAAAACAGTGTCGATGATGCAGAAAGATATAATTTAATAACCTGGTTCAGGTTGTAAAAGGTTGATAAGATCGAAGTTGTCTTTGCAGAGTGAAAATATTTATTAGAACTCGGTATTAGAAATCAACAAATCTACTTATTAATGCCCTGTACAACCAGTTTTTAAATTAATTCTTTTCCCTTATTGAAGTTAGGAAAAAATATCATATAATAATATTAATGGAGGGAAAAATGGAAAATCAATTAATTGGCACTCAAATACAAAATTGTGGTCGGTATTTACAATCTTTAGACTCAGTCAGATTTTCAAAATCGGAATTATATTTAGATCCAAACGCATTGAAAATTCATGCGCGTATAGAAATGATTATAGGGCTTCTATTTGGACAAACAATACCAATCGGAGAACATCAATTTTTGGATTCAGATGGTTTCATCCCTAACGCAGTCGAATTGATAAAAAGCTTGGAATCAATTGATGACCAAGATGATCGCCGAACTGTCGAATCAATTTTCCCTTTCCGAGTTGGAATAAGGTCTGAACTATTGCCTATTGATAACTTCATTGCCTTAAAACTAGGAGATACTGGCTATCGCCTGAGTAGATGGGAAAAGTTGAATGGTTTACCTGACAAACGTAAAGAAATAAATAGACTGCACGGAAAAGGAAAATTCGAATTTAACGATTTATATACTATACTTCCAGATCAAGAAAATGACATTAAAGAGTTAGAAGCTATTCGTAAACGTTTTCTTTATGGAGAACAAGGCGGAGCGTTTCATACACTTTATAAAACCCCCACCATAATGACAGCAGGAAGAGTCCCCCTACTACCACTTGGTCTAAAAGAATTAACAAAACTTGATAAATCCTCCCTCGATGCCGAGATTGAAAAGCAAGAAATATTGATAAATCAAGGTATAGAACCTAGTGCATATATCGATCCAGTTCTAATTCCTCCTTGCATAAAACTAATTGAGCAGTTAAAAAACTTAGAAAATGAAGGGCTGTTATTTAATAACCGCTCTAGTATTCGAAACGAAACGGAAATTACAAGCAAAGTTATATCTGATAGAAAAGAACTGGAACCTTTGCTAGAAATTTTCGACAGGCTTTACAATACAGCTGCCGCCACGGCCACGGAATCCTATAGTAATGTAGTCTCAAGTGCTCGAGATTTTGATGACATCAACATACGAGCAGCAACAGCATTGGCTGAATTAGCAATATCAAAAGTCCCAACAGCTGACTTTGTTACTGGAGAACCAGAACAAGATGCACATTTAAATTGGGAGATGGATACCGATTTTAGTGTTCTCCACAAATCTAAAGTAGAAGCAGTAATGAAAGATATTCCCTGGGAAGTGGTTTGGCATGCCTACTTGGATGAGAACTGGAAGAAAAGTCTCGACAATCTTAATTCCAGATATGGACAAATGGATTACTTGCTTAACCACCCAACTGATAATATTAACCAAATAGAGTCTGCCCGTTGTTACTTGGATGAGGCGATTTCAACCCATATTGACAATATCTCTAGGTGTCTCAAAGACTCAGTTGTTAAAATTTACCAGGGATCAAAAGCTGGGCAAATGCTGGTAAGTATATTAACAAACACTGGAAGCGCTGCAGCCACCTATGCGATTGGCAACACAGATATAACAAGTGCAGTGGAAGTTGGAGTAGCTGTTGGGCTAATCATAAAACTGGGTGACCCTATCATAAAACCATATATCCCCAATATTGCTGCTTGGAATACGAGCGGCCAGATCAGGCGAACACTAAAGAGAGTATACAGACAATACTAGTGTACTTTTTCACATTTAGGGAAGAAGGTATCTAAACATGGACTCTGCTTTATCGAAATACCTCGAACTGCTTCACAATAATTCAGCCCTTATTGCAAACAAGGACGCGTTAATTAAAATAATTCCAGATGAAGATGCAATAAAGAACTGGGAGGTAACGCATAAAGAAAAATTAACTGCAAAAGGGAAACCAAAAGAGTGGGCCGAAATCGGTTTTGTTTATACCGACCCATATATAGTAATTTTGCGCGACTTAGTGGAATTTCCAAGTGGAAGAATGGGGAGTTATTTTCGGTTGATAAATCAAGCTGATCTACAAGGAGGACAAGGAGCCGTAGTTTTAGCAAATATGAACGGAAAATATTTGTTGCTTCGGCAATATCGACATCCTATACGCTCTTGGAGCTTTGAAGTACCGCGTGGATTTGGTGAACCTGGTATTACAGCAGAAAAACAAGCCGAAATTGAAATTAGAGAAGAAGTTGGCGGAAAGATTTCAAAACTCATTGATCTTGGAATCTATTTTAGTAATACCGGTCTAGAAGGAAACAAAGTGCGATTGTTTTTTGCGAAATTAATTTCTATTGGAAAACCTGCTAAAGAAGAGGGTATTGAAAGTCTTCATTGGGTTAGTCTTGAAGAGTTAGAAACAATGCTAGCAAAAGCACAAATCACAGATGGTTTTACAATTGCAGCATACACAAGGGCAAAGTTACAAGGATTACTTCAATAAGTTCTAAAAAATTCTCGAGAAAATAAATCAAGAATTGATTCTACCTTGAACAAACTACTTTACTTGGTACAGTTCTGCATGAAAATTATCTTGTTATTTGTTTATCAAAAAAAGGTTCATAATTTAGCAAATTTAATCTTAACGACTCCTAGAAATTAAAAACAAAACACCCATCTTCAACTAAACAACCCTGCTTTTTGTAAAAATTAATCAATTTTGGCCAATCCCCTGATTGTTCAGGAACCATTTTCCCCTTTATTGATTTGAGATTATGACTTATCGCGATTTCCTTCAATTTTGTAAACATCCATGAACCAATACCACAATTCCTGAAATTTGTATGCCTATCAAAAACCAATATATCCCATATTTCAATGTAATCATCTTGTAAACCAAATAACATCTTCCCAATGCATTTTCCTTTATAGAAAAGGTACAGTGGGCTTGATGAATCCTCTTCAAACTCATACCAAATTTTTCTGCCACTATGATCAAAAAAGTATTCGAGACCAAATGAAGAATAATCATTAAAAATTTTCTGTTTATATTTTTGAATTATCCCCAATCTATTCTTCCCCCCTACACCCACTCATTACACAACACCTCGGTCTGCTCCAGCACCAGCTCCGTCGCAGCCTTCTCCAGATCCGGGGGATAGCCGTAGCGGCGCAGGATGCGTTTGACGAGGATGCGGATTCTGGCGCGCGCGTTTTCCCTCAATGACCAGTCGATGGTGACGTTCTGTTTGACTTTCTCCAGCAGTTCGTGGGCGATGATGCACAGGTTCTGGTCACCCATGACTTCGATGGCGCTGTTGTTCTGCGCCAGGGCGTCGTAGAAGGCCAGTTCCTCCTCGTTCAAGCCCAAATCCTCGCCGCGGGACTGGGCTTTCTGCATTTCCTTGGCCAGCTTGATCAGTTCCTGGATCACTTCCGCGGAGGTGATGGCGCGTTTCTGGTATTTGTTGACCGCGTCATCCAGCATCTCGGAGAAGGCGCGTCCCTGGACGATGTTCCTGCGCGATCGGGTGCGGATTTCATCATTGAGCAGTTTCTTGAGCAGCTCAAAAGCCAGGTTTTTCTGCGGCAGCAAACGCACTTCTTCCAGGAAGGCATCCGAAAGGATCGAGATATCCGGTTTGTCCATGCCGACTGCTTTGAAGATATCAACCACTTCGGTGGAGGCGACCGCTTTGGAGACCAGCTGTTTGATGGCAGCATTGATCTGGTCCGGTGTTTTGCCGTTCCTGTCATCCGTGCCACTGTCGGACTTGGCCAGCATGGCGCGCAGTTCCTGGAAGAGTCCCACCTCATCGCGGATGGCAATCGTCTCCGGGTGTGGGACCGCCAGGGCAAAGGCTTTGCTCAACTCGCTGAGCACCTGAAGGTAGCGTTTCTTCCCATCCGGCAATGCCAGGACGAAATCAGTGGCCAGTACCAACCCCTGCAAACGCGATTTATCGTCTTTCCCCAGCATGGATTTGTAATCAAAGCCGTGCAGCATATCGCGCACGATGCCGTATTTCTCAAGCATGATCTGAACCGCCTGTTCCTGTGTCCGGGTCAGGTCGCCTTCGCCACCGCTGTTGGTGTAATCGGACAGGGCACGTTTGAGCGCTTCAGCAATGCCAATATAATCGACGATCAGTCCACCGGGTTTGTCCTTATAAACGCGGTTGACCCGCGCAATGGCCTGCATCAGGTTGTGACCGTTCATCGGTTTGTCCAGGTACATGGTGTGCAGGCTGGGACAGTCGAAACCGGTCAGCCACATATCGCGCACAATCACCAGTTTGAGCGGGTCGTTTTCGTCCTTGAAACGGGCTGCCATGTCCTCGCGTTCCTGTTTGCTGCGGATATGCTCCTGCCAATCGGTGGGGTCGGAAGCCGAACCGGACATAACCACCTTGACCTGCCCGGTCTTGTCCTGGTCGGTGCACCACGCGGGTCGTCTGGCACGGATGGCGTTATAGACCTCCACGCAGATACGCCGGCTCATGCAGACGATCATGCCCTTGCCTTCCAGCACCTGTAAGCGCTGGTCGAAATGTTGCAGGATGTCATCCACCACCAGGTTGATGCGTTCCTCGGCACCGATCATGGCTTCCAGTGCTGCCCATTTGGCTTTCAGTTTGTGTTTTTCTTCCAGTTCTTCGCTTTCGGTAATCTCTTCGAATTCGGGATCGAGGGTCGGTTTGATCTCATCGCGGATCTTGATGCGCGCCAGCCGGCTTTCGTAGTAGATCGGGACGGTGGTCTCATCTTCCACCGCACGCAGGATGTCATAGACATCGATATAGTTGCCAAAAACAGCCGGGGTGCTGCGGTCGGTCAGTTCAACCGGGGTGCCGGTGAAACCGATAAAGGCAGCGTTCGGCAGGGCATCATGCAGGTGCCGGGCGAAACCGTCGATAAAATCGTATTGGCTGCGATGGGCTTCATCGGCGATGACGACAATATTCCTGCGCTCGCTCAGCAGCGGGTACTGGTTTTTGTCCTCGGGCAGGAATTTCTGGATGGTGGTAAAGATCACCCCGCCACTGGCAATCTGCAACAGACTACGCAGGTCAGCGCGGGAATCAGCCTGGATCGGGTTCTGGCGCAGGATATCCTTGCAGCCGGCGAAGACACCAAAGAGCTGGTTATCCAGGTCGTTGCGGTCTGTGATCACTACCAGGGTGGGATTGTGCATGTCCGGATGGCGGATGACCTTGCCGGCGTAATAGACCATTGAAAGGCTTTTGCCGCTGCCCTGGGTATGCCAGATCACGCCAATGCGTTTGTCGCCAAATTTCTGGGGATGGTAACCATCGCGATCATCACCGATCTTGTGTACATCAACAAAATCAGGGAAGCGTCCGATCAATTGATTGGCGTCACTATGGATGCCACAGGCGTAGAAAGTGCTCTGCAGGGCTTTGTTTACCGCCCAATACTGGTGGTAAGCAGCATTTTTCTTGATCAGTTTGCCCTGGTTCTCGAAGACTACAAAATTGAGCATATAGTCCAGGAAGCGCCGCCGTTCAAACAGACCTTTGACCAGCACCTCCAGTTCCAGATAGCCCTTCTTTTGCACGTCCAGCCCATCGATGGTGCGCCAGGGCATGAAGCGGTCCCAACCGGCGCTCAGGCTGCCGACACGTGCCAGCACGCCATCCGAGGTGACCAGCACTTCATTGGTCTGGAACAGGCTTGGGATTTCGTTTTTATAAGTTTCCAGTTGCTTGAAGGCATGGAAAGTATCCGCTTTTTCGTCGGTTGGGTTTTTGAGTTCCAGCAGCGCCAGCGGGATGCCATTGACGAACAGCACCACATCAGCGCGGCGGTTGCGGGTACGGCCGTTAATGGTCTCGACCACGGTGAACTGGTTGAGTGCCAGCCAGTCGTTGTTGTCGATGTCGTCCAGGTCCAGCAGCCACAGTTTCTGGTAATCCACGCCATAGCCACTGCTGGCTTCGACCTCGATATCAATGCCCTCGGTCAGCAGGCGGTGGAAAGCCTGGTTGTTGACCAGCAGATCGGGGGTAGACGGGGTACTGATCTTTTCGATGGCTCCTTCGATGGCTGCCGTAGGTGCATCAGGGTTGATGCGTCGCAGGGCAGCCCTCAGTCGTTGCGTCAGCAGCACCTGCTGGTAGCTCTCACGCTCCGGGTTGGCAGTACCGGGTGCCAGCTCCGGGGCAAAACCGGTCTGATAACCGAGCGATTGCAGCCAATCCAGGACAGAGGATTCGAGGGTAGATTCAGAGGTTTTAGGCATTATCACTTCATTACACAAGCATATCGTACATGTCTTTGCTTAAATGCATCTTCTCCTCCATCAAGTTCCAATAATTTTTCCACAATGTTATTATTATCTAAGGAACCTAAATGTTCAATCTCACCAAATTTTCCTGATTCAGTAATATTCTGTTTTATAGATATTATTTGTTCGCTGTCACCTAAAACAGGTATATTGGGAATATGAGTAACAAAAATTAATTGACGAGATGTTTTAACCATTCTCACTTGTTCAACTAATTCGTGGGTTATTAATGAAGGACCTAATTCATCTTCAGGTTGGTCAACAATAAGTGGCATTCCTTTAGGGATCATAGCTACAGAAATCAATGCTAATGCTTGTTCCCCTCCTGATAATCCGGAATTAATATTAGTAAAATTAGTTTCACCTTCTTTCCTAAATTTAATTGCCAAATTATCCGAAATATATGTTGCTTCAATTTTTTGAATATCTTTTTCAGGGATCATTAATGCTATCTTTGCAGTGTTTTCTGTCACATTAGTAGCATTAATTAAGCCTGTCAGATTACTTTCACGGATCAATTTTACAAATTCTTCAGGGCTTATAGATTTAGTGATTTTATCTAGCTGTTGATTTTTACTTTGTAGTTTATACTCACTTCCTGAAGTAATTTTGGTAAACACATGATCTAAGATATTTTCAAAATATCTTTTATCATCATCGATTAATAATTCTGCAACGACATTCTCAGAAGCATACTTATTTATATTTGTAACAATTTCTATTCTGGTATTGGTTATCTCATCCTTTAAGTCTTTAAATTCTTTTAATAACCCCTTGCGATGTTCAATTAAATTTTCCAGTTGATTTGTTTTTCCTGCTATTTCTTCTTCTGTTGATTGAATTTGGGTAAATTGCTTGATATATCCCTGTAATCTTCCTGTTAAAACTTCCTTCTGTTGAGGCTTTTCATCTCCCGATACTTTAGAAATTTCATCAAATATTTCTTTATATTTCCTTGATCTATATTTTTCTATTTTCTCAATTATGTCTGAGCTTTGATTTATTTCATCAATTAGATTCTTTATCTGTTGTTTAATACTTTCATCAGTAGTATTAAGAACGATTTCGATAAATGAAATAATATCAAAATCCACCAAGCCGGTCTCTAAAACCTCTTTAATTTCACTTATTGATATTACCTTTCCATCTTCAATAAGAGAAGTATGATTTTGTAGTATTGTTTGTTCTTCTTGAATATGCTTTAAAGCTTCTATTAATTTACCTATATGTGTCTTAGCTTGATTAGTTTTCGTTTGATAACTATCCCATTTCGACAACTCATCATGTTTAGAACTTTCAATAATATTTTGGAGGCGTGTAATTTCCGATTTGACCCCTTCTTTATTTTCGATTTTTAATCTTAGATTATCAATATTTGTTTGTAATTCATTTATCTCATCGCCATTCTTAATCAAACGTTTGTAAATTGAACCTTCTTCAGAATCTTCCGAGTAAATGAGATTGACAATTTTGGAAGATAAATCTCCAATATTATCGACTATCTTTATTTGCTTTGACGCATCATCTTTTATATTAACAACCTCTCCTTGAGGATATGCTTCTACTGTAAATATATTCTTCATTGCTTCATCTGTAACTTTAAAGAAATCTTCCCCAATTAATTTATAGATAATTGGCATCCCTTCCAGTGACTGAGGTTCTCCTGTCCGTGATTTTTTTGCAAATAAAGTTCTATTTATTGCGTAAATTTCTTGGTCTTTACCTTTTACATAGACTGTAATATTTCCATTTTCTGTAAGTAAACCCCATAAACGGTTCAAGTACAATTCATATTTTCCATTATTTCTTCCATCTTTATCTTTCAATTCTGGCACGTTGTCAAAGGCAAAGCGAAGAAGGTCAACAATTGTTGATTTTCCAGAATAATTTTTTCCAATAATACAATTTTGATTTGGACTAAAAGGAATAATTTGTTCGTTGAAATATCCACCATTTACCACAATACCGATGAT
>SWCB01009124.1_pt1 | contig 10325 bp, 8 predicted proteins | sample 4692901 | NCBI WGS metagenome assembly SWCB01 (sample SAMN10267276, study PRJNA491770) | bioreactor metagenome | isolation source: DHS bioreactor inoculated with subseafloor sediment | place: Japan: off Shimokita Peninsula | collected 2006-08
CTATGACAATTTCCTCTCCCTGTTCAAGGTTAATAGCATGAATAGAACCATAGGAATTTATAAATACAGTACCATTCCCAGTAATATTTAGAATAAAGAATCCCTCTCCTGAGAATAATCCCTTCGCTATATTCTGCATTTGTGCATCTACCTTTATACCATCGGTTCCAGCTAAAAATCCATCCTTCTGTACGGTTAAACCATATGAACCATCTAGTTCTATAGCCTCTATTGCTCCAGGTGTTGAAGGTGCCAGCAAAACTTCTCCAGGTCCTCTGGATGACTTTAATGTTTGAAAAAAGAACTTTTCACCAGCCATCATTCTACCGATACCCCCAAAAAGTCCACCTTCCATTTTTCCTTCAACATCAATAGTGTTGGACATGGCAACCATTGCATCTGATTCAGCCTTCATTGTTTCTCCCGATTGAAGATATGCCTTTACTATAGGAAAAGCTCCTTCATAAAGAATTTCATATTTCATATTTCATTCCACCTTTATAGTATTTCCTACTTTAACATTATTAGAAAGGGCTAGAAAACTTAAGAAGTTAACTTCTCTATTCCCTAACCCCTGTGTTTTAACTTATCCTACATTAATACCAAAATTACCACAAAGAGCATTTAAGCCACCTTGGAAACCACTACCTATTGCATTGAATTTCCACTCTGTACCATGACGATATAATTCACCAACTACTACTGCAGTTTCAATGCTGAAGTCTTCCCCAAGATCATATCGAATCAATTCTTCATTAGAGTCTCCATTCATAATTCTTATGTATGCATTTGAAACCTGTCCAAAGTTCTGACTTCTTTGTTCTCCATCATGAATTGTAACAGCAAATGCTATTTTGTGCACTGTAGCAGGTACTTTTGATAGTTCAATTAAAATTTGCTCATCATCACCGTCACCTTCTCCTGTACGGTTGTCTCCCTCGTGAACAACAGAGCCATCTCCACCCTTTAGGTTATTATAAAATACAAAGTCTGCATCACTATTTACTTTCCCCGTATCTCCTAAAAGAAAAGCTGCGGCGTCTAAGTCAAAGTCTTGTCCTCCATCATACTTATTGGTATCCCATCCCAGACCAACTAAAGCCTTAGTAAGACCTGGATTTGATTTTGTTAAGTCCACCTTTTGTCCTTTTTGTAAGCTAATTGCCATTTAAAACCCTCCACTTTTTTGTTTTTTTTCATATATATTATATTTCTATTTTTATCCAGTATTTCCTTCTTGATTCACAAATATTTAATTTAATAATTAATTATCATCTTCCTTGGAAAAATATGTATCAATTATCTTTTCAGCTAGTCTCTTTTGTGCATGGGCTTGAGCCGTGAGCATAACTACAGCTAAAAACCATTCCGCTTTTTCCTTATCCTTTTCTTCATCCTCTGGTTTTTCACTATTCACATTTCTAGTTTTCTCTCGGATAGAACTTAAATTCCTTGAAATTGTATGATCATAATTCTTAAACTCATCTCTTTTAAGCTCTACAAAAATAGAGTATATTTCCTCAAGGGGAATAACATCATCATCGGTAGTTGACATATCCTTAAATACAACCTTGAACATTTTTCCAATATCATCTAAGGATAAAATTTGTTTTAAATAATATAATAAAATCATTAAAATAATATGCTGTTTTGTATATTGTCGTCCCTTTGTAGGTTTCATCAATAAATTATCCTTGGTATAATTGTTAATCATAGTAGTAGTAAGTATTTTGTCAAGTTCTGATCTTTTAAGATGACCTAGCTTGTCCCCCAAGAAGTTTTCCACCTGTGTAATATATAAGTTTATATCGGGAATATCAGAAAGTTCAATCTCATCTGTTAATGATATTTCATTAATCAATCTTAACAATTCCTTTTCATCCATTGGATAACCACCTCAACTATATTATATGGTATTTAATACTATATATCAATATATTAATATCACAAAGTATGGTCTTTATATAATTCATTAGATATCGGGAGTATTTTAGAGTATATTTGATTATATATGCTAAATATGTAAATAATACTAGTAATTTAAACATTGATATTATTAGAACTATGTATTATTATATCATTATCATGATATATAGTTTTGAAAACCACATCATTTACAAATGAATAATATTTATTAATTGAAGGAGGCTTTTATACATGAAATTTTATCACGGCTTGACCAGTGAAGATGTATTACATTCCCAGAAAGAACATGGCACCAATAAATTAACCCAAAATGAAGTTGAAAGTTTTTGGGACAAGCTAAAGGGAAACCTAAACGATCCAATCATTAAAATATTGATTGTAGCACTTGTAATCAATGTAGTGTTTTATTTCTTAGGTAAATCCGAATGGTATGAATCATTAGGTATTGCAATTGCTGTTGTATTAGCCACATTAATATCTACAGTAAGCGAATATAGCAATGAAAATTCATTTCAAAAACTTCAAGAAGAAGCATCAAAAATAAAAATCAAAGTATTTCGTAATGGATTAGCCCAGGAAATACTAATAGACGATATAGTTCAAGGAGATTATATTTTATTACAACCTGGAGATAAGGCACCAGTGGATGGATACATTTTAGATGGTGGAATTAAGGTTGATCAGGCCTCTCTCAATGGGGAGTCTGAGGATACTTTGAAAATTAGATCAGATATAAATAGGGAATTTGGAGAAGAATCCTTCTCTGATAAAGAAAAGGTATTTAGAGGTTCAGTAGTTACTTCTGGAGAGGCCATTTTAATTGCCTCAAGAATTGGGGATAATACAACATTTGGTAAGATTGCTCAGGAGCTTTCTATTGATGCTGAAATAGCGTCTCCTCTAAAGGTAAAGTTAAGTAGTTTGGCAGATAAAATAGCTCTCTTTGGATATACAGGTGGAACTCTAATTGCCATATCCTATTTCTTCAAAACATCTATTATTAATAACAATTTTCACATGCCAACTATTATTCAATATCTAGCTAACTGGAACAATAAGTTTCCCACTATGGGAAATCCTCTAAACGATGTAGTTACAGCTCTGATACTTGCTATTATTATTATCGTAGTTGCTATACCAGAAGGCTTACCCATGATGATTGCCATTGTTCTATCATTAAACATGCGTAAGCTTCTAGCGGATAATCTATTGGTAAGAAAGCTTATCGGTATTGAAACTGCGGGAAGTATAAATATGCTTTTTAGCGATAAAACAGGAACTATAACAAAGGGGCAATTGGAAACCGTGGAGTTTCTAACGGGAGATAGCACTAATTACAACAAATATTCGGATATTCCAGCTCCACTTAGAAAACTAGCACGTGTATCTATAGAATACAATACAGCTGCTATCATGAGCGGACTTAATACAGAAAGTCCTCAGGTCGTTGGGGGAAATCCAACGGATCGAGCCTTAATGAATTTCGTTGACTTTAATGATTTTAAGGATGATGAAAATCTTCATAGAAGTTGTGAAATAGAATTTAATAGTGCCAGAAAATTCTCTGCTTGCGAACTAACCGGAGAAATAGAAGGTACACTTATAAAGGGTGCCCCAGAAAAACTCCTCCCTAACTGCAAATATTACTATGATGTTGATGGAAGTAAGAAAAAGCTATCAAAAGAAATTATGGATACTTTGGATGTTAAAATGGATGGCTTAGCTAACAGAGCAATTCGTCTTCTAGCCTTAGTCATCTCTGAGGGGAACATAGAAGATGATGAAGTTTTAGGAACATTTACCCTTGTAGGCATCCTAGGAATTAGAGATGAGATTCGCAGTGAATCTGTAACAGCTATTAGGGAAGCCCAACAGGCAGGTATTCAAGTAGTTATGATAACAGGTGACCGTAAAGAAACTGCTATTGCAATTGCAAAAGAGACTGGCTTATTAAAGATTGATACAGATTTAGCCCTAACTTCCACAGAAATCAACGCCATGTCAGATGAAGACCTTAAAGTTGCTCTGCCTAATATACGTGTAATAAGTAGAGCTCTACCTTCTGATAAATCAAGACTGGTACGTATTTCTCAAGAATTAGATCTTGTTGTGGGGATGACTGGTGATGGTGTAAATGACTCTCCAGCTTTAAAAAGAGCAGATGTTGGATTTGCCATGGGCTCAGGTACTGAAGTAGCTAAGGAAGCAGGAGATATAGTTGTACTAGATGATAATTTCTTATCCATCACAAAATCAGTATTATATGGAAGAACTATATTTACTAGTATTAGGAAGTTCATTATATTTCAGTTGACAATTAATGTAGCAGCTGTTCTCATAGCTTTTCTCGGACCATTCCTTGGTATAGCAGGAGGATTACCCCTTACTATGACCCAAATGCTTTGGGTTAACCTTGTAATGGACACACTAGCTGCCCTTGCATTTGGTGGGGAACCAGCTCTTAAGAGATATATGGAGGAAAAACCTAAATCCCGTGGAGAGTCTATTGTCACTAAAGACATGTGGCAATCTATATTGTTTAATGGTATATTTGTTACCGTTGCTAGCATATTTTTCTTAGAATCAGACTTTATACGTTCATTTTTTAGAAGCTCTCCAAATGACATTGTATACTTAACTGGATTCTTTTCCTTCTTTATATTTTTAAATGTGTTCAACATGTTCAATGCAAGAACTGAAAAAGCGAACATTTTTGAAAACATCGGGAAAAACCCAGGATTCCTAAGGGTAGTATTACTAATAGCTGTTGTACAGATAGCACTAACCTTTGTAGGTGGAAAAATTCTTCGTACAACCGGTTTGATGGTAGAGGAATGGGCCATTATTTTCCTAATGACAGTCTTGATAATTCCTTTGAACATGCTACGAAAATCTATTTTCCGTTAATATTTCCGTTAATAAGTATAGAGGTAGGGGAAACCCTACCTCTATTTTATTTTGTTTTTATTTCATAAATCCATCCATTATTTTTATCATAGCTGGTCCTAGGAGTACTGAGAATATTGTAGGAAATATAAAAAATACAAGGGGAAACAGCATTTTCACAGGAGCTTTCATGGCTTTTTCTTGAGCTCTTTGTCTTCTCTTTTCACGCATTTGTTTAGATTGAATTCTAAGAACATTACTTATTCCAACCCCTAATTCATCAGCTTGAATTATAGCACCTACAAAGGTTGTTAGATCGGAAACCCCACATCTTATAATCATTTCCTTTAAAGCTTCTCTTCTACTTCTTCCCATTCGTATTTCATTTAGAGCTCTTCCAAATTCCTTAGACAACTGTCCTTCCACCTTACTTACTAGCCTTGATAGGGCTCCATCAAAGGAAAGTCCAGCTTCTACACTTACAGTTAAAAGATCTAGTGCATCAGGTAATGAATTTGTTATTTCTTTTTGTCTTTTATTAGTTATTTGTTTTATAGCTAGATCTGGAAAATAGAACATAGCTATTGAAATTACCATAGTTATACTTATCATTTTAAGATCAAAATCATTTATAGATATAGTAAAAGAAACCAAAACTATAGGAAAAACCACAGCAAAAAAACTTTTAATAAGTAACCATTGACTTATACCTATATTAAATGGATTTCCTGCCATAGTTAGCTTTTCATTTGCTCTACCCTTTATACCTCCAGGGGTAATACTTGATATGGCTCCAGAAAGACTTTCCCCTATAGGCTTTATTATTCTTTGATAAAAGGGGAGACTTAGCTCATCATATCCTTCATCTTTTTTAGAGGTTTTAAGAATATTTAACCTGTTTCCAATCAATATACGATTCCTATATAATGATTTCAAAAAAAGATATATATATATAAATGAAGTTGTAAATGTTAGTATAGTAATAATTAAGAGCATATCAACCACTCCTAGACTTCAATTTTAACAATTTTGTTAATTGCAATAGCTCCAATAATCTGATTTAATATTGAGACTCCAACTATTATGAGTCCATATTTATTTCTAAATAGAGTCATTATATATTCAGGATTTATAACAAAGAGAACTCCTCCAAGTGCAATAGGTAGCATAGATATAACAATTCCGGAAATTCTCCCCTGGGCAGTTAATGTTCTAATCTCACCCTTTAACTTAATTCTTCCCCTTATGGTACCAGATATGTTGTCAAGAATTTCAGACAGGTTTCCACCAATTTCTCTTTGTATCATTACTGCAGTTACTACTAGCTCCAAGTCCTCAAGATCCACTCTTTCAAGAAGATTCTCCAGGGCTTTTTCAGTATCTACTCCTAGTCTTAGTTCCTTAAGAACCTTCTTGAATTCATCAGAAATCGGTGGTGGCATCTCAGTAGCTATGGAGTCCACTGCCTGCAAAAAACTATAGCCCGCCTTAAGAGAATTAGATATCAAAACTATGCCGTCTCCTAATTGCTCATTAAATAACTTATATCTTTTCGTCCTTCTTAATTTTACAATTATTCCCGGAAGAATCCATCCCAGACTTCCTAATATAAGGGAGACTGACATACTTTGTGAGGCGTAATAGCTCATACTAAACAATGTAACAAAACCTATGAATTGTATGGATAGTAATTCCTCGGCCTTTAAGGGAAGTCCAGCCCTTAGAAGTTCTCCCTGGGCTCTTTTAAGATGTTTTTTCATTAGTAGGTTTTCTGATATCCTTGTTCCAAAATCGTTTAGGCCCTTCATTATCTTGATTCTTAATCGTTTTTTAGGCTTTATCAAATCCTTCTCTTCAATTTCAAGCTGTGGATTAAAGTATTTTTCAAGTCTTTGGGTAGACTTAGGCTTCAAGATTATCAGAGCCATAATACTATAAAGCAAAGTAGCAGTTGAGATAAACACTAAAACACCTATAAAGCTCTTCACTTAATCACCCCTCACTATTTAATAAAAATATGGGATGGTATCTTTACCCCATTATCTTCAAGCTTATCAAGAAACCTTGGTTTAATTCCCGTAAATGTGAATTTTTTCCCCTTTTCACCAGCTTTTTGGTCATATCTAAATATATCTTGGAGGATTACTACCTCTCCTTCCATACCCTGAACCTCTGTTATATGGGTTATTCTTCTACTACCATCCTTTAATCTAGACTGTTGAACTATAATATCTACTGCAGAAGCTATCTGTTCCCTGATAGCCTTCACTGGTAGATCCATACCAGCCATTAATACCATTGTTTCAAGTCTTGCAAGCATATCCCTTGGAGTATTTGCATGTCCTGTTGTTAGAGAGCCATCATGACCTGTGTTCATAGCCTGGAGCATATCTAGGGCTTCTCCTGAACGAACCTCTCCTACTACTATCCGATCCGGTCTCATACGCAGACTATTTTTCACAAGATCTCTAATAGTTACTGCTCCCTTTCCCTCAATATTTGGGGGCCTAGTCTCGAGACTCACCACATGATCCTGCCATAATTGAATCTCTGCTGCATCCTCTATTGTAACTATCCGTTCGTCATTTGGTATAAATGAGGATATAACATTTAATGTGGTTGTTTTACCACTACCGGTTCCCCCTGAAACTATAATATTAAGCCTTCCTTCTACACAAACCCTGATAAGCTCTGACATTTGAAGGGATAGAGTTCCAAAGTTTATTAGATCTCCAATTTTAAAGGGATCCTTGGAAAACTTTCTTATGGTTAGGGTGGGTCCCTTGAGTGCTAAGGGTGGTATTATAGCGTTAACACGGGATCCATCGGGAAGTCGTGCGTCTACCATAGGAGAGCTTTCATCTATACGCCTTCCTATTGGTGCAACTATTTTTTCTATAACGTGTAGAATATGTCTATTATCCTTAAATTTTACATCAGTAAGGACAAGCTTTCCCTTTTTCTCAACGTATACTTGATTTGGTCCATTTACCATTATCTCTGATACATCTTCATCCTTTATTAGGGGATTTATTGGGCCAAACCCAAGGGTTTCATCTATAATTTCCTTCTTAATTCTTTCTCTATCCATTCTGCTTATGGTGGATTTTTCCTTTTCTAAAAAATCTTTTATTATTTCTTCAATTTCGTATTCTAGTTTTTCATTGTTTTTTTCATCATTAAAATCTATAGACATTTCTTCAATGATTTTTCCCTGTATTTTTTCCTTTAATTCTTCATAGGGATTATTTTTAGTTGCTACTTCCTGTTTTGTTTCAGAATTTATTATATTTTTTTCCTTTTCCAACCGTTTTTTAAGTGACATATAATCCCCACCTACCTTAGTTAGTTGTTATATTTAATTTTGGTTTAGAAAATATCCTGCCTATACCCCTTTTGCTACACTTTACTTCTTTTCCTGTAACTATCATTTTACTAATTTCCTTTATACTTCTTGAAACCTTACTTTCTCCCCTAGACCTCATAAAGGGATATCCCTTATTCGATGCTGGTATAACCGTTTTCATATCCTCTGGAATGCAAACATTTACTGTTTTCTCTAGTACTTCCTCTATATCCTTTATATCTACATCAAAATACTTTGATGCCCTATTTACTACAATCCTTATCTTTTCCTGGGGATAGTGAAGGGACTCCATAATCTCTAATCCAAGCTTTACATTTTTTAACGTAGGGAGGTTCATTGTTGAAACAAATATTATTTCATCAGAATTATCTAGGGCTGTTAGCATTACATCACTAAAGGCCGCAACGGAATCTATAACTATATACTGATAATTTCTCTTAAGGGTCTGAATGATCTTTTCTATATGTGAGGGCATTATATACTCTGCATATTCTGGTTTAGGAGGTGAAGCCAATACCTTCACGTTTTTCATATAGTCAATCATATATTCCTCAAGAATTTCATCATTTAAATGACCTATGTCCTCTATTAAATCAACAATAGTTTTAGCCTGAGATATATTTAGCATTACAGAAATATCCCCAAACTGTAAATCTAGATCTAAAAGGGCTACCTTTTGTCCTGTTTCCTTTGCCAGACTAATGGCCGTATTTGCAGCTATGGTTGTTTTACCGACTCCTCCCTTGGTGCTAAAAACAGTTATTACTTTAGGCTCCTGTCTGTTCTGTTTTGCGTCCTCCAAGGATTTTAAATAGTTTCTTCTATCCTGTTCCTTATCATAGGTGTTCAGTATAGTATTATTTAAATCTTCAAGATTAAAGGGCTTAACTAGATATTCCTTAGCCCCACATTGCATGGCATTTTTAAAGTATTCCCTCTCCCCTTGAACTGACATAATAATAACTGGTATGTCTGGAAAAAGAATACTTATTTTTTCCGTAGCCTTCAATCCATCAAGCACGGGCATATTTATATCCATAAGAATTACATTGGGTCTTAGTTCCTGGGTAAGATTTATAGCTTCCTCTCCATTTGCCGCTTCTCCTGCAACTTCAATTCTTTCTTCAAATTGAAATAGAGTTATAATATTTTTCCTGGTTTCCTCAATATCATCGGCTATTAATACTCTGATTTTTTGACCCATTATACCCTTCCTTTCTATTTAGAAATTGTTATTGCTCCCTTTGTTGGTACTAAATCATCCCTTATAACTCCCGGTGTATCAAAGGTTTTATTATCATTTTGAGGTCTTAGAACCAGCTTTAATCTCCCTGCTTCTTCCCCTAGGGTCAGCTTCTCTGCTTCATTCACAGATACAGCCAGGGTCATATTGTATCTTTCAGGGGAATCCAATCTTTGTCCCTCTGGTCTATTGAGCTCCGTATCAACAGCTAGCACCTCTGCTCTTTGAAGAAATAGCTTTGTTATCTGAGGATAAATTGTAGAAGTATTCTGACCCTCTACAGTAAGTTCATCTATAGTTAGGAAAACATCAACAAAATCCCCAACCTTTATTAAATCCGATACTCCACTTGTTTTGCTTACAGAAATTGATACAGCCCTTTTGTTATCAGGAATTCTTAGGGCAAGATCCCTATCCTTTTCCTGAATCAATCTTTCCATAGGTATTACTTCTCCAGATATAATTAATCCCTTAGAATACTTCCCTAGTATTTCTTCCCTGTGTTGTACTGAATTTATAATATAATTATCCTTAGGTACTTTTACTTCACTTATCATCTCTGAAGTGATCTTAGTTCTTGGGGGTATATCCATTGAAGCAACTAGTATAGTCACTTCTTCTAATTTATTTGAAGTTGTTTCAGATCTACTTAAATATATATAGGATAAATAGCTTGTAATTAGTGAGAGTATTATGGCGATAATTAGTATTTTTCTATTTGTATTTTTCATTTGGTCACGTCCTTTTCTCCATCATAGGCTAATATGTCTATTGAATTAACTTTACCCCTGTAAGCCCATAGCTTGTTTGACTAGGATCAATGTCTCCGTTTGTAGTAAAGTTTATAAATCTTCCCGTCACCTCTGTTTGTCCTGACTTTTTCTCTGCATTTTCAACAAAGAA
>SWCB01000592.1_pt1 | contig 10318 bp, 8 predicted proteins | sample 4692901 | NCBI WGS metagenome assembly SWCB01 (sample SAMN10267276, study PRJNA491770) | bioreactor metagenome | isolation source: DHS bioreactor inoculated with subseafloor sediment | place: Japan: off Shimokita Peninsula | collected 2006-08
CGGATGGTGTCGGCGCCGTCGTACATCTCGCCGAAGGCGGCGAAGAGATTGTCCAGGGTCTCGGTGCGTTCCCGGCCGAGGCAGATGAAGAACTGGGAGCCTGCCGAGTCGGGATCGTCGAAGCGGCGACCCATGCTGAGCACGCCAAAGTCGTGGGGGAGCTTGCTCTCTTCGTAGTCGATCCAGCGTCCGGGCCCGCCGCGGCTGTTGGCGAGTGGATCGCCGCCTTGCAGGATGAAGTCGGGGACGACGCGGTGGAAGGTAGTGCCGTTGTAGAAGCCGCCCTCGACGAGGTCGAGGAAGTTCCAGACGGTGTTGGGGGCCTGATCCGGCCGCATGCGGAAGGTCATCTCACCCATGGTCGTGGTGAGCTTGACGAGCGATTCGGGGTAGAGGCGCAAGCCGTTCACGGTGTCGGCGCTGCCTTGGAAGTTGATCTCGACGGCGGCTTGATCGAAGGTGGCCCGGCGCGGCGAGAGCAAGGGCTCGACGACGAGGGCCGGCCCGGTGGGCTCGCCGGCCAGGGTGGGCTGGAGGTAGGTGAGGCGCTTGGTGGCCCAGAGGCTGGGGAAGACATCGTCGAGGCGGATCTCGCCGGTGTCGATGTCCGATTCGTCCCGCACCCGGCCGGTGGGATCGAGCCAGAGCAGGCCGTCCGCCTCGGTGATGGTGATGAGGACGGGCATGTCCTTGGCGAAGTAGGTCTGGTTGGGGGTCACGGCGGTGACGGCCGCGAGGAGTAGGCTGCTGAGCATCGCAAACATGGTCGAACCCTCCATCTGTGAGCGAATGTGAGCCCTCCAGCCTAGCCGGTCGGGCGGGGGTGTGCGAGGGGCATTCGGGTGAGGCTGGGGGTGTTCGGCCCCAGGTGTGTTCACCTGGGGCTAACTTGGGCTGCGGCATGGCCTAGGATGCGAACATGGACCTGCCAATTCTCCGTACCGACGACGCTGCCTCCCCCGCTGCTCTGCTGCGGACGGCGAAGAAGGCCCTCGCCGACCTCGCCGCTTGCACGGTCGAGCCGGAGCCGATCGCGGGGTGTACGTTGTATTGTGCCCCGGAGCGCCCGGGCGTGCCCAGCGTCAATGCCATCTACGACCTGCACCTCGCGGAGGGGCGGGGTGCTGGCGAAGTGCTGGCGGAGGTGAGCGGGCGCTGCGACCCGGTCGGTGGTTGTGGGGGTCGCTGCCAGTTGGTGATGAGCGCTGGTGAGTCGTTTGAGCCGGTGCTGGGCGAGGCGCTGGGGGCGGCGGGCTGGCGGGAGACGGCTGCGGAACTCCTGGTCATGCAAGGGTTGCAGGTTCCGAGCGAGCTTGATGAAGATGTGCAGGTGCTGCCGGCTCGGGCGGTGCTGGGGCAGTACGAGGCCTTGGCGCGGGAGTTGGCGAGGTCGGCTGCTGAGGAGACGGCGGCTTGCCTGGTGGAACAGTTGGATGAGACGCGGCACGACGTGCTGCTGGGGCGGCGTGAGAAGCAGCCGGTGGCGATGGCGTCGGTGCTGGGCCAGGGCGATGTGGGCGTGGTGTCGCATGTCGATCACCTGCCGGGCGAGGAGGCAGCGCTGCAGCGCGTGTTGACGGAGGTGTTTGAGCTGTGCAGTCGAGCGCAGTTCAAGACGCTGTGCGCGTTGGTGCTGGAAGGGGAGACGGTGAAGGGGGAAGCGCTGCGGGCGTTTGGGATGGTGACGGGGGCGGAGACGTCGGTGTATTGGAATGACTAAGGACGAATGACGAATGTCGAATGGGGGAGATTCACCACGGAGTGCACGGAGATCACGGGGGGAGAGGGTGTGGTCATCCGCAGCCCGAAGGGGGAGCACTATCGGTTCTGGTTACTGCGCCGGTCGATCATTGGCCCGTCTCTGACGGTTCGTCATCAACCCCTTTCGCGCTGAGCCAGTCGTCCGACGCCTCCATTGCCGCCATCTCGGACTCGGACACCTCGACCATTCCCCAGTAGCTGAAAGCGTTGTATGTGGCTGCTCCCTTGTCCCAGCCATGATCGCAGGGGCAGTACATCATGATGCGCGTCGAGTCGGGTGTCTGCAGAGCTTGAAACGTGTCGACTCGATTGAACCGGTAGTACTCACCACAGACGGGGCAGGTCAGGAAGTTCCCGAGGCTGATCGGCAAGAGAAGTTGCGAGGCGCCATAGGGCGTGCGCGCTGTGCGATCGTCGATCGTGTCAGCCAGGTCGTAGATCAGGAACTTCGCTCGTTCCATACCACTCATGCAGCGGTGGTAGTCCGGCTCATCGATGCGGTTGCTCAGCATGAGCGCCCGCATGAGGAAGCCGCCAATGATGATGCCGAGGATGAAGGTGCTTGTCGCGATAACGAACTGCTTACTCACCTGACTCATCATCCCGGTCTCGCTTCCACAGTGTCCGAGGTTCCCAGTTGGCGGGGCTGGTGGCGTCGGCGTACCAGCGCTCCGGTATGTCAGGAAACCGGCGCTCCATGGCGTCCGTCAGGGCGCTGAACCCCTCATCGTACTCCTGCAGCAGACACCAGCGACCTGCGACGAGCAGGTCCAGCGACACCTCGTTGTAGGACCAGAGATCCCACTTGTAGGTTTCGATCTCATCCACTTCATCCCAGCGGAACGACTGCGCCTCCAGGCCGTCCGTGCGCGCGAGCGTGAACCCCGCATCATCCGCGACGAGCAGGACCTCCCCTGTCGGCCGTGGCCAACAAGGCCTCTTCTCGTCCTCGCGCAGCGGTCTGATGAGATTCCAGAACCCCCTTCCCAGCCAGACTGAGACCAGGATCACGAGGAGGAGAAGCAAGCAACCTTGGATGGCATCACCCATCGAAGCACCCCTCTGGTGGGTCGTCTCAGCGCCGACGCTGCTGCCTGCACCGTACCCCGCGTTTCGAATGTTGTCTATTGCGGATACTGAACTTCTGTTTTGGTGCGTCCGGGTCTTGGGGACCGCGCGGGGACTGAAGTCCCCGCGCCGCACCTCAGTCAAACTCCACTCCGAACCCCTCCGCTTCGCTTCGGGGCTAAACAACCTCCTGCCCCTGCGTCCGTTAGTCGCTTGGTCCCTCGGTCGCTTCCCTGCCCCAAGTGGACCCGCGCTACTGCCGCCGGTATCCTTCGGACCGACCACGTACTCGACCCCCACGGACCCACACGTCCCCATCAGGAGCCTGGGCAATGGCCAGCACCGGTGTGATCGCTCAAGTCATCGGCTCAACCTTCGACGCAAGGTTTCCCGAAGACGACATGCCCGAAATCTACAACGCGTTGCGCGTGGAAACCAACCACAAGGGCAACGACATCAAGCTCACCGGCGAGGTCGCCAAGCACCTGGGCGGCGGCATGGTCCGCGCGGTGGCTCTCGGCTCCACGGACGGCCTGACCCGAGGCATGGCGGTGCAGGATCTCGGTGGGCCGGTCACCGTTCCGGTCGGCGAGGCGGTGCTCGGCCGCGTCTTCAACCTCCTGGGCGAACCCGTCGATGAGAAGGGCCCGGTCCATGCGAACAAGCGAGCCCCCATTCACCGCGAGCCGCCTGAGTTCGTCGAACTCAACCCCAAGACCGAAATCCTGCCAACCGGCATCAAGGTCATCGACCTGCTCTGCCCCTTCGTCCGCGGCGGCAAGATCGGGCTGTTTGGCGGGGCCGGCGTCGGCAAGACCGTCATCATCCAGGAGATGATCGCTCGCGTCGCCAAGAATTTCGGCGGCTACTCCGTCTTCGCCGGCGTCGGCGAACGGACGCGCGAGGGCAACGACCTCTGGTTGGAAATGGCGGAAGCGGAGTACACCGACGAGACCGGCGCTACCTCGCACGTGCTCGATAAGGTTGCCATGGTGTTCGGCCAGATGAACGAGCCCCCCGGCGCGCGTCTGCGCGTGGGCCTTTCCGCCTTGACCATGGCGGAAGAGTTCCGTGACGCCTCCGGTAAGGAAACGCTGCTCTTCGTGGACAACGTCTTTCGCTTCACGCAGGCGGGGTCCGAGGTGTCGGCTCTCCTGGGTCGCATGCCGTCGGCCGTGGGCTACCAGCCGACGCTGTCGACGGAGATGGGTGAGATGCAGGAGCGGATCACCTCAACCTCGAAGGGCGCCATCACTTCGGTGCAGGCGATTTACGTGCCGGCCGACGACCTGACCGACCCGGCTCCGGCGACGACCTTCGCCCACCTCGATGCCTTCGTGGTGTTGGAGCGCAACATCGCCGAGAAGGGCATCTACCCCGCGATCGATCCGCTGGCCTCGACCTCGCGTATTCTCGATCCGAACGTGCTGGGCGAGCGGCACTACGCCATCGCCAAGCGCGTGCAGCAGATTCTGCAGCGCTACCGCGACCTGCAGGACATCATCGCCATTCTCGGCGTCGACGAATTGGCGGAAGAGGACAAGCTCATCGTGGCCCGGGCCCGCAAGATCGAGCGCTTCCTCAGCCAGCCCTTCCACGTCGCGGAAGTCTTCACCGGCTTCGTCGGCGTGGACTCGCAGCTCGACGACACGATTGACTCGTTTGAGCGGATCGTGGCGGGCGAAGGCGACGACATTCCGGAAGGTGCGTTCATGTACGTCGGCTCGCTCGACGACGCTCGCGCCAAGGCGGAGCAAATGGCGGCGAACGCTTCCTAAGCACCGCACGACCATCGCCAGACGACACAAAGCCCCCGATGACCTCTCGGGGGTTTCTTCTTGCGCCAGCGGCACCCCCGGATGCGCGAGGGGCTCCCCCGAAGCCCGCTCGGCGCACAGCCGACAGATTCGTCGGTAACCACAATCGTCTTCAGCGGTACAAGCGACGAGCCGTTCGTTTGGGTGGCAACGCTGACGAATCCAAGCTGCAGGCTGTTTTGCCCGCGGCGTGAGGAGACGAATCATGCAGGCAATGACGAACACACGGCGTATGGGGCTGGGCACCTCGCTGCTCCTGGCCGCCGCCGCGACGGTTTCGGGGCAGGCCACGCCGACGGCCCAGGCACCGGCACACCCGGTCCGCAGTTGGCAGCTCTCGCGCTCGTATCCCGAAGCGCAGGTGAACCACGACCTCTACCCCCACTTCTTCACCATCTTCGGGGCGCAGTGGCGGTCGGTCGAGTCGGAGCCGTCCGGCCTTGTCGACATCTCGAAGCATTCGCCGCGGCTGAACAGCGAGGGCGATTGCGTGCTGGCCCGCGCCGTCTTCGCCTGCCCTGAACCGACCGAGGTCAGGCTCGACGTTCGCTACAGCGAAGAGACGCACCTCTTTCTCAACGGTAACAAGATCTTCACCGGTAAGAGCGCCGGTGAGCCCCTTGACTCATCTTCCCCAGGCATCGCCGACTTGCGCGACACCATGCACCTGACGCTCGAGAAAGGGCTGAACGAGCTCTTCTTCGAGGTGACCGATCGCGTCGGCGGCTCCGGCCTGATCTGCCAGACCGACGTGCCGCTCGCGCCGCCGGCCCGGGACCACGGCTGTCTGAGCAAAGCCTGGGAGACGGATGCCGACTTCAACATCCCCGAGTCCGTGCTCTACGACCCGGAGCGTCAGGTGCTCTACGTTTCCAGCTTCGCGCGCGTGCAGACGCGGGAGACGCACCAGGGGTATCTCTCCCGCCTCACAACGGATGGCGAGGTTAGGGACCACAAGTGGATCGACGGGGTCGACGGCCCCTGCGGCATGGCTCTGGCGAACGGGCGACTGTACGTGGTGGAATGCAGCGGCCATCTTGTGGAAATCGATCCCGACGCTGGCGAGATCATCGCGCGCCACCCGGCGCCGGGCAGCACGTTCCTTAATGATGTGGCGGCCGACGCGCAAGGGACGGTCTACTTCTCCGATACGACGCGCACGGCGGCAGGCTCCGATGTCTATCACTTCCGTGATGGCGCGGTCGAGGTTTGGAAGACGGGGCCGGGTCTGGCGCGCACGAACGGCCTCTTCGTCCACGACGGGGCGCTGCTCGCGGGTAGCAGCGGCGACGGCTTCTTCAAGTCGGTCGATCTCAAGAGCGGTGCGGTCTCGCCTATCGTGTCGCTGGCCCCGCGCATCATCGACGGCATTCGCGTGGACAACGCCGGCAACTACCTCGTCTCGCATTGGGAGGGACAGCTCTACCGCATCACGCCGGGCGGCGAGATCACGGAGCTTCTGGACCTGTTGCCTGAGGGGTTGAACATCGCGGACTTCGAGTACATCAAGGATCAGCGCCTCATCGTCATTCCGACGTTTCTGGGCAACAAGATCGTGGCCTACAAGCTCGACGAGTAGCGCCGAGGTGCCTCTCAGCGAGCCGCGGCGTCCACGCCAGCGGCCCGAGGCACTGAACGTCACCCGTCACACCCCGAAGACCGCTCGCGTGGACGCGGCGGCTCGCTGTCCCGAATCGACGGCGTGACATCGGCGCAAGAAACAAGCCGACGATTGTTCGCCGGCTTGCGTGGGGGATCAGATTATCATCTGGGCGCTAGCCGCCGAAGGCGCGGCGTTGCAGGGGGTCGATGATCCAGAGCCAATCGTCGACGATGAATTCGATGCGAATGGCGAGTAGAGCGATGCGGCCCATGACGGTGTAGCCGAAGGCCGCCCCGAAAGTGATCATCAGGAACCAGATACCCAGCTTGGCGGTCTTACCGACGAGCCCCTTGTGCTCGATGGAGAAGAAGAAGTAGACCAGGCAGGACAGGACGCCGATCACCAGGATGACCGCCGCCAGCGAATCCCAGAAGGTCGAGAGCTCCTGCAGTTGGCCATTGACCATCACCGGGTTGTAGAGCGAGACGACGCTGTTGCGGATCTGGCTGAGGAAGTCGGCGTGGATAAAGCCGATCATGCGGATGCCGGCCGTGGTGCCGATGATGAAGGCCAAGGGCCAACGGCTGATCCAGGCGCCCTTGGGCGACAATCGCATGAGCAGCAGGATGCTGAAGACGAGCGGCACGATGTAGAGCCACTCGACGCGTCCTTCCAGACCGGGCATGGCCCAACTCTTGACGACCCCGGGCACCAGCTTGCCCAGCAAGTTGGGCACGATGGTGGACCAGAAGGCGACGACCATCCAGTACGCCGCCGACACGCCGACCACGACCGACTCCGCAAACTTGTAGAAGGGGTTGTCCTTGTAGAGGAAGGAGAAGATGGCGAGGGTGAAGAAGGCCGCCACCCAGATGCCCAGCGTGCGGCTCCAACTGAAGCGAATGACGCTGGGCGGTGGGGTGGAGTTCAGTTGGCGCTCGAACCGCGCCAGTTGCACGGCGTGAATCGCCAGCGCCTCGTCGAGCTCCTTGACGGACTTGTAGGGGATCGACTCTGGTTCTTCGCCGGTTCCCGCTTCGAACGCCGCCTTGGCTACCTCGTACTCAGCCAGCGCCGCTTCCAGTTCGGCAGCGTTCGCGTAGGCGGGCGATTCCGGCACGCCGCCGAGATACTCCGTGTAGCTGGCGAGCGCCTCGTCGTACGCCGTCTTGGCAGTGTCGAAGGCCTCGGGGGAGTCGTAGGCGTCCGGCGCCGGTTCACCGGCTTGGAGCACTTCGAACTGTTCGAAGGCGGCCTGACGCTCGGCCTCCGCTTCGTCCCACTCTCCCATCGTCGCCGGCACCTGCGATTCCCAGGTGATGCGGCGATCCTCGGGCAGGGCCTCGACGTCGAGATCCTCGGTGAGCTCGTCGACGCTCTCCCAGCGTTTGACCCACGTGGCGGTGTAGGTGCTGTTGCGCCAGGGGATCTGCACCTTGCCGTTGCCGGCGGTGGGAGGCGACACCGCGTAGGTGCTGCCATCCGGGTGCTGGTAGGAGATGTCTTCCGTGGCGCCGAGGTCGGCCTCGAGCTTGTCGCCGCCCCAGGGAAGCTGCAATGTGTGCCCGGTCATGACATAGTCGTGCGGCGTCACCTTCACGTGCGCCTGGCCGGCGTGGCGGAAGACGGCGTTGCAGGCCAAGCCGATGACGAGCAGGGTCAAGATGACGGCCCAGACAATGGATTCAGTCTTCATGCCGCACCTCCTTTCCGCTTCTCATCGAAGTAGATGATGTTGGCCACCACGATCAGCAAGATGATGAGCAAATGGGCCACGAGTTGCGGGCCCATGCGGCGGACAGCCTCGGTGTAGCGGCCGCGGAAGGGTTCACCCTCCCGACCGTTCTCCGCCAGGTACTTCGTCTCGTAGGTCCGGTTCACCAGTTCCTCGTACTCGGCAGCGCCCTTGATGGCGCCCAGGAGCCCGGGAAGCTGCTCGGGGATGTAGGGATACAAGAGCGGCGCCTGCACACCGGTGCAGCCACCGACAATCTTGACATCGTTCGGATAAGGCGTGGCCGCGTACTGCACCCATTCCTTCGTCCCCGGATAGCCCGCGGAGACGTTGATCTGCAAGTCCATGTCACGGATGCTCTGGATGTCATCCATCATGTCGATCTTGTCGATCGAGGTGCCCTTGTCGTCCGTGGTGTAGAGCTCTTTGATGTTGTTGACGACGACCTTGATGACGCCCTCGTTGCCGGACTTGTAGCCGAGGTTCATGTAGTCGACGCCGTACTCGTATTCGCGATCGGTGCCGGCGATTCCCGGCCTGCGATTGAATTCATGCAGGATCACCTTGTTGATGGCGTCCTCGATCATCTGCGGGCCGACGGGCCAGAGGGCCATGAAGTAGAGCTTCAGGTCCTTCTCGCAGCAGTGCCGCACGAAGGTGGTGGCCATCGGCCCCAGTTCGCCTTCGCTGGCGGGGTCGAAGTCGAAGGCCAGCAAGACGCGATCGCCCGGCTGCAAGGCCTCCACCTCGTTGAACACGGCTTCGGCCATGGCGGTGGGCGACTCGGGGAAGCGTGCCTCGGTGAGGATGGGGATCACCACCGACAGCATCATCAAGAGGAAGATCCAACGTCGATCGAGAGTCTTAAGGAACTGCAACATGCGTTAGTCTCCTGATCCCAAGTAGGACCGATCGACTCCCAGGAGCACCTTCAGCGACGTGGAGGCGATTCCCAGAGCAACACCGATCATGATGGCCCGGTTGCCGGCGGTATTGAACACTTTCATGATGTAGACGGTCAGGTTCTCCAACCGCAGCCCCTGAAACTCACTGTCCTCGGGGATCCAGCCGGTCAACCAGACGCCGGCGAAGGTGCGGCCCAAGAGGATGATGAAGGCGGTGCCCAGGAGGAGCATGGCTTCGACGTTCTTGGCCCGGAAGGCCCGGAAGGCCGCCGAGGCGATGTAGAACGCCAACATGGAGAACATGGTCGCGGTCAGCGGCTTGAAGACGTACTCGTACATCCACCAGAAGGCGACACCGTTCTCACGGTAGCTGCCCGACCAGGGATACTCCGGGTAGTTGGGGTTGGGATGCACTCCCGCCTGCGACAGGCCGATCACCAACATGCCAATGAAGGCACAGAGGGTGACCCCGGAGAAGGCCCAACCCTTGTTGCGGTCGGAGACCTTTCGCAGGTGAATGCGAAGCAGGTTGCCGCCGCCCAGGACGAAGGCCGCCGATGCCATGACATCGAACCAGATGGTCGAGATCTCGGCCCATCCCTGCGTCTCAGGAATGAAGTAGGCAATGGCGAGGACAAAGCCGCCAAGCGCCGTGATGATGAGCGGGATCGTTCGTTTCATGCGTCTCGCTCCTTAGACTAGGACCACGTCTTTGATGTAGGCGGCGATCGAATCAAAGGTGTCGGGGCCGGCGATGGCAACGCCAATCGTAGCCGCGGTCACGCCGATGATGATGCCGATCGCCACGATGACCTTGCCCACGTCCTGGCCCTTGAGCGAACCGAGTTGATCGGGCTCGCCGGAGAGGTAGGCCGAGGCGGCGAAGAATTCCTCGCCGATGAGCGTGTAGTCACAAGCCGCCACGAAGAAGGGCAACTGGGCGGGCATGGCCGTGCCGGCGACCTGGATGGCCCCGACGTTGTTGCCCGTCTCCGCCAGAATCAGAGACTCGGCGTAGAAGGCGCCCATGTAGAAACAGGCAGCGGGCTTCTCACGCGTGATGTGACCCTGCAGATACGCCACGAAGCCGAACTGCTCGTCCGTGACGTAGTAGATCAAGTCCTGGTTGTAGGCATCGGGTCGGCCGGCGGAGAGGTAGGCCGCCTGCACCGTTTCCCGGGCCGTGGTCATCACCAGCGAGCGCGAGCAAGGCATCTCCACCTTGGCGTCGTACTCCGCCGCCGTCTTGGCGACGTGCGACAGCACCGTGATGCCGGCGATCGTCTGGATGTCGTTCATGTCCTGGGTGCCGGCGATATAGAGACAGGAGCGGCCCATCTCCGTGGCCCGGCCGACGGCTTCGTCCACCGCTTCCAGGCCGGCGATTCGGCGTACCTTCAGCACCTTGCCGCTGCGGGCCTGGCTGATG
>SWCB01009258.1_pt1 | contig 10306 bp, 11 predicted proteins | sample 4692901 | NCBI WGS metagenome assembly SWCB01 (sample SAMN10267276, study PRJNA491770) | bioreactor metagenome | isolation source: DHS bioreactor inoculated with subseafloor sediment | place: Japan: off Shimokita Peninsula | collected 2006-08
AAATAGCTTCCTTTTTTCAAAGTGTCTATTTTATAGGTTCCATTTTACAATTTAACTCCTTTTTTCTTATGTTAATTTAGATGATATTGCTTATAAATACTCATGATAAAATCACTTTTACCTTCTATATATTGATCAATATAATTTGGATATGCTTTTGCAAGTGCTTCTTTTAAATCACCATAAATATTAACATCAATTGGATGAGTTCTTAAATGATCCCTAAGAGTGATATGTCTTTTAAAATGCAAGTTATCTTTTTGACAGACATATAAGTGATGCTTCATTAAGTGGGATTTATTAAGATATTTAAAAGCTTCTCTACCTTCTAGTCCTTGATTACCTTCATATATATATCCAATGGTCCCTAATATTAATTTAACCTCATTAAAATCATCTAATGAATGAATTACAATATCAATATCTATGATTGGTTTTGATTTTAATCCAGGCACTGAGGTACTACCAACATGTTCAATTGAGATGATTAAATCTTTTAATATGGGTTCAATCTCTGATTTTATTTTTTGAAATGCTTCTACCCATAATGGATTGTAGTTTTCAACAATAACTTTTTTTGTTTTCATATTTAACCTCATTTTTAATCTATAATTATGTTATATTATTACTATAAATGTAAGGGAGTTTTACAATGAAAATTGTTTTAATGCAAACACTTAATAAAAAACAACTTAATGCTGCTGCACGTATGCTTTCAGATAGTTTGCCAAATGGTTGGCCAACACTTAAAGATGCTTTAGATGAAATCAATCAATTGTTAAAATCAGAAAATAATTATATGATCGCTGCAATCAATAAAGACATCGTCTTAAGTTGGGCTGGTATTCTAGAACCCATTTATAATGGGAATGTTGTTGAACTACATCCTCTTGTCGTAAAATCTGATTTTAGAGGTCAAGGCATAGGTAAAGCCTTGGTTTTAAATCTCGAAAATGAAGCTAGAAACCGAGGATGTTTGACCATCTATCTTGGATCTGATGATGAATCTGCATTAGGAGAAACATCGCTTGCAAATGCCGATTTATATGATGATTTACCAACTCATATCAAAAACTTTAAACCTGGTACACATCCATCAGGATTTTATCTTAACATGGGTTATAAAATCATCGGTGTTATGCCTGATGCGAATGGTATTGGTAAACCAGATATTATCTTTGGTAAACGTCTTAAGTAGACTTTTCTTCTTTCAATTTAAAAAATATATTTTGAATAATAAATAAGATAATAATGATTATTGCTGCAACAATCACTACAAGTAAATCTGTAGTGATTTTTATATATAAGAATCCCATAAGAATGATAAAATCTAAAATAAAAGCTGTCCAAACAATCCATCTGTTGACTTTTATCTCATCTTTCATTTTATGAGCTAATCCATAATGAATCATCATGTCCATGATCAAATATAGAAATACTCCTAAAGATGCAATTCTAGTCAAATCAAATAATATCGTTAATATGATCGCAAGCCCTACTGTATAAAAGATCGTTTGTTGCTGTGTTCTAATGTTTTTTGATACCTTTTTATGAGGGATCATATGCATATTTGCTAACATAGCTATGAGCCTTGAAACAGCAAACACGCTAGCGATAATTCCGGTAATCGTTGCTACAATAGCAAGTATTACTGTAAACCATAGCCCTAATCCAGAAAAAACTGGTCTTGCAGCTTCTGCTAGAGCATAATCTTTTGCATTAATAATTTCTGAAACTGAAAGATTTGTAGTTACAGCAAAAGTTACAACAATATAAACGACTAAACTAATGATGATAGAAAAAATAATAGCTCTACCCACATTAACTTTGGGTTTAGTAATTTCATCACCATTATTAGTGATTGTTGTAAACCCTTTGAATGCAATAACTGCAAGCGCGGTTGCTGCTACATAATGCGCGAAATTTAGAGACTCTAAACTATTTGATGTCTCAGGTAAAGATATTGCAAATTTCGCAGCAAAAAGCCCTCCAGCTGCGAATATAACTAAACCTAATGTTTTGATTACAGACATAATAGATGTAAATGTTTGTATAAATGAATTACTTAATAAATTAATTATAAGCGCAAAAATTAATAATCCAACACCTAACACTGAGATGATCCATTGATCTGCTGTTCCATTAAATATTTGCATCGTATAAGATCCAAATGTTTTTGCAACCAGACTTTGATTGATCACCATCGATAATATCATCATTAAAGCACCTGTACTGGATAATACACCTTTACCGTATGCTTTAACTAAATACATACCAATGCCCCCAGCACTTGGATAATTGTGACTAAACTTAATATATGAGTAGGCACTAAACCCTGTAACAACAGCACCTACTAAAAAAATAACAAATATCCACTGGTTAGATAATTCTGCTATTTGTCCAAGCAGTGCAAAAATACCTGCACTAATCATAACACCTGTTCCTAATCCGATAGCACCGATTAAAGTGATACTATTTTTCTTAGGTTCATTCATCTTATCACTCCCTATGTTTTAAGATTCTTGAGTTCTTAGTATTTTCTCCATGGATCTTCCTTTAGCTAGTTCATCAATAAGTTTGTCTAAGTATCTTATTTTTTTCATGAGTGGATCTTCTATATCTTCAATTGTCACACCGCATATTTTGCCTTTGATTAATTGTGCATTTGGATTTATTTTTGGTGCTTGATTAAAAAAAGACTCAACAGATATATGCTGATCGATAAGTTCTTTTATTTGTGCATCTGTATATCCTGTTAACCAACTGATAACCTGATTGACTTCTTCTTTTGTACGCTGCTTTTTTTTAGCTTTTGCTACATAAAGCGGATAAAGTTTAGAAAATGACATTTGATATAGTTTATGACTCATGACAAACCTCCAAAAAAATGATTCATGATGACTTACACTTTTATTATAACACTTGCTATAAAGTATATGAAATCTATGTTATTGGCTTAAGTTTGTTTTTTAGTGGTTAACTCTACCCACGCTAAAAAATAGTTAGAGTTTATCGCAACACTACTTGAGTTTGTATGTGAAATTGATGTTTTATAAAAACTAACAATGCCTTCTTCTAATAGTCTTTTTGTCAGTAATGACACAAGTTTTGTGCCGATACCTTGATGTCTATAATTTGGATCTACATTAATTCCAATTTGATAAAGATTATCTGAATCTTTGCTGACACCAGCCATACCGATAATTTGACCATTTTCATATAATGCAACACCTAAAGCATCAGGTGCTTCTGGATTAAAACAAAAAGCTTCATCAAATCTTTTGTCTCCTTTAAATTGCATAATATCTTTTTCATCAAACCATTTGATAGATTGGTTATTATATGTTTTTATTTTTTCAGGGTCTGGTAAATAATGAAGTAATACCTGATTAATTTCATGTCCTAAGGTATTAAGTTTTTGATCTATTTTTCTTAACATATAAAAATCAAATATCCAATTGGCTTGTTTTTTCATGATTTCATCTTGAACCCAATCAAAAAGATTAGGATCACATGATGTTACAGAAATCCCAAAAATAGAAAGCATATTAAAAATCTTAGAATCATGTAAGTCAATTCTTTCTTTTTTTGAACATATTCTTTTTGACAAGATATTTTTTTGTTCATAAAAAATGTTTTTATCAACATGATACTCTAATGCTAATTGCGATAATGCAATATCTAATACTTCTTTTTTTGTAAGCATAAAAACTCCCTTAAATACTCTTATTATTCTACGATATAAACGATACCCTTCCATGTGTTCATGAATGTTTCTAAAGGAAACTCATAATAGACAAATAAAGGATTCCCTTGATCATCATTTCCAAATCTTTCATTGATGTTAGGATCGTTGACGATTACAAAGATATCACCATTATCGGTGATTCTATATCCTCTAACAACGATTAAATGTCCACCTGTTTGATATAATCCCATATCACCACTTACACTCGCAGCAACCGGACCAACTTCAACTAAGTGTTTCATGAGTTCTTCAAATGAATACATCATTCCAACATAGGCTTTTTCGTTAAAACTTGATATTCCAACTGTGTTAAATACCCAATTACCGTAAATGTTTGCTCCATAATCTCTAAAAAGCCCAGCAGTATAGCGATGTGGAAGTTCATCTTCTTGATATAAATCATGTCCTTTATATAAAAGGAGCATTGCCGCTGATGTTGGACTGCAAATACTACTTCCAATGTCAGGAACTCTTTGTTGATTTAACATAGGAACATCATAATCAAAAAAACGAGGAAGATCATCAACATTAGGTTTATATTGATGCTCAAGTATCGTTAATGCAAAAGATACAAGGTCTAATTTAGGACTAAGTGTAATGATATCATTTCTTTTTAAAATGACTTTATATTGGAATTTTTGAGCTTGTTTATCATTTAAGATGACAATCTCATCTATAGAGGTTTTTGCGATATGATCACTCGAGTTTAAACTGAAGTTATTTTTCCCAAATCCCCAAGCTCTATAGGATAAATATTTACTCCACTGTCCATCAACCATAACTCTTACCTGTAATTCTACAGTTGCTTGAGTAGATGAAATTGCTGACCATGATCCTACCATTTTTGTAAATGATGTTGATTCAACTTGATCTGATTCGTAGTAACCTTCTAATTGTCCTTCAACAAGTTCTAATTTTTCATTAGCTAGTCTTACTTGATTAAATCTTGATGAATCTAAGTCTTTAGCATATTTAACATATTGATGAGCCTTTATCCATGAACTTATGATTTCTTTTTTCATAACTTTAACCTCGAATGTGATTGTTTTTGAATACTTTTCTGTATGAACAGTAGCTTCTAATTGAACGACGGTATCTTCGTCAGCTTGTATCACATGCCCATTTTCATCAATAAAACTTAAATTTAAAGACGTCCAAGTGATGTTATAAACTTGATCATTAAAAGTTATTGTAGTTGGTAAATCAATATCTTCATTTACCTCAAGTGGTATATGTATTTGATCTTGCATCGCATATAGCAACTCATCTTCACTTGATACAGAGGTGCAGCTCGTTAGCATCATTAACGCAATGATTAAAATAATTAATTTTCTCATAAATAGCTCCAAACGGAAATTTTTACGTACTTAGCCTTTGATTGAATTATACTAAATAATGACCTTAAGGTAAAGAATCTTTGAGTTTCTTTCAGAAAATGAAAAAAAATGAGGATAATCCTCATTTTTTATATCTTATTTTCAACGTGATACATTTTATATTATAATCATTCATTTGGTAGATTCCAATTATTTAATATTTTAAATGCTTGCAACTCACTTTGATACACTTGAAGATCTGTTAATTCCATGATGCTATGATATAAATTATAACTACCATCAGATTGAAAAATGATCACTGCATGAAAATATTGTATGAGCGAATCAGGGCTAACACCTTCACCAAGCATATCTCTACCAATACCATAAACATAATACATTGTACGACCATAATCATCTGTCAAAAAGTACTCTGAATATCGATATAAGTCATCATCGCCTAGATAATTTGATTTTTGTGCTAATGATTTTAATAATATTTCGAATGTATCTTTTGAAATTTTAGATTTAGGTTTTTCTTTTAAAGAAGTGATTTCAAAATGTATCATTTTTGAATCATCAAGTGGTAAATTCCAATCGTTTTGTGTCTTAAGTTGATTAATTTCATCCGTAGTAAATATAGTTTGTGTCGTAGCTTTATCATAATCATAAGCTGCTGATATAAAATTGTAATTAGGATAAAAATAAACATAGATATCATCAGATTTTTGAGCAATTAAATAACTATATGAACTGACATGATTACTTTCGTAATAAGCATATAATATTCTTCCATAATTATCTTCTTCAATAACAATTATTTCAGGATCGTCTAGTATTTCACCTTCTAAAAAATATCCCCGATTGCCAAGAAGACTGTAGATTGCTTCAGTATACAAATCTTTATATTCTTTTTCATAGCCATCATAGTCCTCAAATAAGTAGATGAAGAATAGAACAATCACAAAAATAGTCATAACAATTGATATCATAATGCCTGCTATAACAAATTTTTTCATCATAATACCCCTCCATAAATTATCTGGTTTAACACCTATATTTCCATCCTTTATAGGTTAAGTTAAATTCTTTTATTACACTAATTTTATTTCCATTGTTATATGAAAAACTATACCAATGTTCCACCAATGGAAATATTAATCTAATTGTAAACTATGATGGTTTTATATAATTAAACTAATAATTAAAGCAACTATAGTAGCAACCATCCCTAGTTGTAATACTTTCTTTAATCTTCTTTTTGCCAAATTCTCATCATATGGAACAATATCCCAATTTGTTTGATCTGATTGTTTTCTTATGTTCTTTACATAAATAAAATATTCAACATAAATAAATCCAAATAAGAGAATTACAATTGCCACTATAAAAAGAAAAATAATCAATCTATTTTCTTTAATGATTAATAGTGAAATAGCTAGTATCATTTGAACTAATAATATCAATAAATATCTAGGTATAAAATATGAAGATCTCTGCCATGACTGATCAGCATAATAAGCGGTTTTAAAAAACTTTATTAATTTATCCTCTTGATATACATGTGACATTTCAATTTCATCTATTTTCTGTTTAATTTGTTTGATCATTAATCCAATGTCTTTAATCGTGACCATTAATCTAAGTGGTTTTTTAGATTGACCATAGATCAGCATCCATCCACCTGTATATCTTATACTTTTTGAGTCTATTTTAGTGATGTCAGCATATTTTATTTCTTGTTTTATAACATCTTTGATTTTTAATGTAATCTTTTCTTCATCTAAAATAAATTCTGCTTTTGTGAAGCGATCATAGGTTTTATATAATAATAAATCATATATACCAAAAAACAACCCTACACCCACGAAAGTATATTCCCCTGTAGCAACACCTAAAATGATACCTAAAATAACAAACAAAACACTTAGTGGAATACCAATAATTAACATCCACTTTTGAATTTTTCTTAAATGTCCTCGATATGTATATTTTTGTTCCATGTTAAATCCCCCAACCTTTATATTTAGTTTTCTTGAACTATTTCCTATATTATAACATTTGTTCATACAATCATCCATACCATAAAATCAAAATCATAATGCAAATCAATGATATTTTTTTATTCTATATTAAAAAAAGTCCAATACTTGTGTATTGGACCTATAAGACTATAATAGGTTGTATGACCTATTTTGATACATTTACGCACCCCTGATAGGATTTTACGCACCCTAGATAAAATTTACGCACCCTTAGTCTGTTTTTACGCACCCCTAAATTACGGCTCAACTAAGAGGTTTTTTAATTCATGATTCCTGTCAATCAGTTTTGTCTACTTCTTCTCACTTTTATTTTTCTTGTCATTGTTGTTATTAATTGGTTGTTATCATAATTTAAATTATCATCTTAAACATGATTAATTAAAGTAGACTCCTCGATTAAATAATTTCCTTTATCTTCAATAGAGCAACCTAGTTCTTTTAAATCTTTCCCCCACTTTTTTCTTCGATCTATATAATTTCTTTGGGATGTCATAGACTCAAGTAAGACATATGAGCATACTTTTGAAAATTTATTATCTAAAAAGGTTAGCTTAAAACCCCTTTTTCTTGCAACCGTATAATTAACTCTTATAGTCATTAGTTTTGTATCTAATTCATACTTTTTTTCTTTTCCAAAAAGAGAATAAATAGAAATATGATTAGAAAAAATTTGTAACTTGCTATTTCTTAAAAATAATAGATAATATAAATTTAGAATTGCAAGAAGAAAGGGGATTATAGAACTAAGAATTTCTATATAATCCTCTTTAAACAGACCTTCAATAATCATTCCTAAAGATGTAATAATAAGCCCAACAAATGAAATACACAATACCCAAAAAAATACTTTTATAGTTTTATCTATTTTATATGGATAGTATTCAAATAAAATGTTTTCATCCATCTAATTATCCCCCTTAATATATCTTGTAATGAAATTATAACATATTTTATTACTTATTAAATACAAAAAAAGGACTGATAATTGTATCAATCCTGTTCTTCTGAATTGGGTTGAGTGACCTATTTTAATACAATTACGCACCCCTGATGTTATTTTACGCACCTTAAAGAAGTTTGTGTAACCCTAAGCAAATTTAACGCTTCATCTCTTATTTTTTATAGCAACCATACCAAATCTCTGATCCTTCAAAACCGCAAGATTCGTATAATAGTTTTGGGTTTGTATCATTATATAGTCTACCTGATACTGTCACAAAATCAGCTTTTTTTGATAATCTATACAATAATTCTTCAACAATCATTCTTCCATATCCTTGGCGTTGATACTCAGGGGAAACTTGCACCCACTCAATAATTCCTTCTTTTGTATTCTCATCATATTCCGCTATACCACTCGCAATCATGCAACAATCAACAACCATTTTAACCCAAAGTGACTTATCATAAGTTGGATGATTTGTCCAACGTTCAACATCCTCAATATTCACAGTAATTCTTTCATTGCTATATGAATGATTAATCTGCAATATTAAATCTTTCATGTCTTGAGCAATCTTAATATCAGAAATTGATTGACGGGGTTTCAAGGGTTTTTCTAAATAGTGTATAAGCCTAAAATATTTCTCTACATGATTATATAAATCGTCTTCACGATAGTAACTTTCATGAAATACATCTATATTTGGTGGTTGATTAAATAATAGGTATTTCCAATATGAATGGATAATTTCGCACACGGATTAACTAAGTATTCTTCATTTGTCATCTTATTTTCTCATTACTCATGACTTATATTGAACATATCAAGTAATTTCTTATATTTGTCTTGTCCAGACAGACAGGTATCCAGAAGATATCCTTTTTCACTTTTCCACTCTTTTAAACCTCTATAATAAAAGAGTTTAATACTTTCATCAATCGTGAATGGAACAAATCCGTGACGTAAACATTCTTTAAACGCAATCAATCTTCCGACTCTACCATTACCATCTTGAAATGGGTGTATACATTCAAATTGATAATGAAATTCTATGATGTCTTCAAAAGAATACTCTTTTTTGATTTCATATTTACCAATCAAGGAAATTAATTCGCTTTGAACATCAGTAGGTTTGATTGTCTCTATACCACCTACAGTATTTGGTCTTTGTTTATACTCACCAACATTAAACCAATCAAGTTTAGCATCACTTGTTCCTGTTTTTAATATTCTATGTAAATCCTTAATTAATGCTTCAGATAATGGCTCTAAAGCAGATTTAATCATATAGTCAATACATCTAAAATGGTTTTGAGTTTCTATAATATCATCAACATTAATTGAACTATCTTTATCTAATCCAATGGTGTTAGTTTCAAAAATGTACCTAGTCTGATCAGGTGATAGTTGGCTTCCTTCAATATGGTTTGAATTATAAGTTAATAGTATTTGTGTTTCATGATAAATACTTCCTTTAATTTTGTGGGACATTTCTTCTCTTAGTCTTTGATATAAGATAGATGAGTTTTCTATAATCAGAAATGATAAGATATCATTGATGCTCACCGATAAGTATTTACAGATAGATTCTAGTGTCTGAAGTGAAACATATTCACCTTTTCTAAATTTAGCTTGAGTTGCTGATGAAATGTTCAAATCCTTTGACATTTCTGATATTGATATATTTTTCTTATTTAGCACTTCAAATAATCCTTTGTAAATTATTGACATTGCAAATCACCTCTCACATATATTATAGCATAAATATTTAGATTTATTTATATATTTCTATATTATATTTAGTTTTATAAACATATGTGCATTTACGCAATTATTATTTTAGTTAAATAAAGATTCACTTTTGATGTAATCGCTGATTTAAGATTAGTAATCGTGTAAAATTCAATCAAATCGTGTAAGTTGTTATTCTTATATTGAATTTCTCTCTAAGTTTCGATTTATTTAAGATATATTAATAGATCTTCAAAGTACTTAAAAGTCTTTATTAAAGCAAAAAAGTCTTGATACATGGGCGATTAGTGAATCGCTTTATTATATCAAACCTACGTTTCTTGTATGGGTTTGATGACCTATTTTAATACAATTACGCACCCTATCAAAAGTTAAGCATCCTACTATTTCCATGCATATGATGAACCCATCCAATGTAGTGATTCTTACATAAAGAGATACTTGTCCCTTGGTGTGGTCATATCTTTGTTTAAACGCTCATCTTTCATTACTTCTTCCTCCC
>SWCB01009664.1_pt1 | contig 10306 bp, 7 predicted proteins | sample 4692901 | NCBI WGS metagenome assembly SWCB01 (sample SAMN10267276, study PRJNA491770) | bioreactor metagenome | isolation source: DHS bioreactor inoculated with subseafloor sediment | place: Japan: off Shimokita Peninsula | collected 2006-08
TTTAGCCTTTTTGTGTTTAAATTCCAGCGTATATACTCAATCGCATCGCTGGGAACTACATATCTGCTGGCTAAACAATCTATCCGCTTCTCTACCTCATCTCAAATCAATAGCCTGCGCCTATCAAACAAATATAAACAATCGAATTTTATAATTGATAATGATTCGCAATAATAGCGGCATCAAGAGAGAGGACATCACCATGAAAAAGACCATCAGTTTTGCCGGACTTCACTTTACAGTCGCTTTTACCGTTGCCTACTTATTAACTGGCGATCTACTGATCGGTAGTTTGATTGCGATGATCGAACCGATGGTCAACACTGTGGCCTTTTACTTCCATGAAAAAGCGTGGCAGACCAAGCTCTTGAAAAAATCGCACTACAGTGCCCCTGCCAGTAAAACCATCAGTTTTGCAGTGGTACATTTCACCGTCGCGTTTACTGTGGTGTATTTACTGACTGGTGATGCGCTAATTGGCGGCATGATGGCGATGATCGAACCTGCGATCAATACCGTGGTGTATTATTTCCACGAACGTATTTGGCAAAGAAAAGAACAGACAGAAAACTATGCTCGTCACAACGCTCTTGATATGTTGGTCTGTCACCACTAGGCGCAAAACACACGCCAGCAGTGACAACCAAAACCCAGAAAGACTATTATACCAATCTAGACAAGTACCAGATCATCCTTACTGATTTAAATTGCTTATCCATATATGGTATTACTTGGCCAACGATTCAATCCTTGATTCTAAGGCTGGGTGAGTATTCAGCCACTCTGGCAATTCCCCCTTCGCACCCAACGATTTCAGGCTTTCAAACATCTGCTGCATGGGCTGCACAGTGCCATAAAGGCGCTTCATTTGAACAGCTGCGTATGCATCCGCTTCTTGCTCATCGCTTCGGGAGTAACCTTGCGATGCCAGAAATACTCCAGCTCCACTAAGCGTATCAATCAAACCAGTGCTCTCGCCAGTCAACACCGCTACAGAGGCTGAAAGTAAGGTAGAACGCACCAAGGATTTCATTATGTGCTGGTGCTGAATGTGTCCCAACTCATGCAGCAAAATACTGTCGAGCTGCTCCGGAGTTTCAGCCAGATCGACCAATGCATCAAACACAATAATCGAGCCATCACTGAGCGCCATGGCGTTCGGTCCCGCATCCCAGTTGCGAAATAACAATTTGGATTGCACCGATATCGGCGACAGCTTGGCGGTCATTTCGACAAACCTCTGATTAATAGAAGTTTGCTGTTCCAAAGTGAGATCACTGGACTCCAGAATATGCTCATCCAGCGTAGCCAACACATGCTCCCCGACGACAACCGACACCTGCGTCGGCATCACCTTAACTAGGGTTCCTGTTAACCAAGGCATTCCGTGAGTAAAAAACAAAACGAACAACATGACCATCGCCACTAGGCTACCTGCAATCATCGACAAGTTCCGCTCGACTCGATGCAGTCGAGAAGGTTGGCGAGTATGAAAGACGCTCTCTAGCAACCGTGAATCATGTGGAATGAATTGCATTCCATTCGGAAAAATCAGCTTAATCGGCAGATCGCCCAGAGGCTCACTGATCTCAAGCTCAGCCACAGGCAACTCTTGCTGCTCCTGCTCCGCCACCAGCCGCAATAGGCCTTGCGACAGTAACTCCACGCTGGCATTACGCTTTTCCGAACTTCGGGGAGGATGGCAAAAGCCGCTGACAATCATCCGATCCCTATATTCAGATCGAAGGCATTGGCCACCTCGTCTGCCACTGCTGAATTGGTTGTCATATCGGCACCTTCAACCACCAACTGTTCAAGATCACCATTTACGACCGTAACATCGGCAACATAGTTGGCACTCCTCACCATTACCCACGGACGAGCAAAGCCCAGCGTAACGACCATCAGTAGGAAGTTGGTAACCATCAGTGCAACCAGCCCCCAAGCCGTCATCTGGGAGCCAAAACTATATTCTGGCTCACCATCACTTTTAATCTGTCCAAACAGATAGTTACGTAACCTAGCCTGTACAAAGCCCATTACGACAAGCATGATAAGAACCATGCAGGCATAGCCAGCCAACATACTAACAACCATCCCTAATGATGTGCCCTGATCAGCAAATTGGTCTGGTGAGCTGAACTGGACCAATAGGGAGAATCCACCCAATCCCCCACCAATAATCAGCGGGATCAGAGTAAGCGCAGCCCCCAGAAGGCCACCTAACAGATAAGTTTTGATATAGACTTTAAGATCAACGGTTCCACTAAAGGCCCGATCACCATATCGGTAGCCATTAATGAAGTATGACGCTACCTGCGCCGATACCCATGCATAAAGAATAAACCCAAAAACAAAGGTCAGAAAGCCCAGAATAATACCGCCGATAGGATAGCTACCTCCTACTGCTCCAGCGAAAAAGATACACAAAAAGATCAAGAGATAAGAGAGCGCCGGCCAGCCGAGGAACACCCCGTAGGCTTCTTTCAGCGAGCCTGTAAAGTCAAAATGGACATTGCGGAAACTCGTCACTCGGGCATCGAAACGGGTATTGTTTCGAATCAGCCACGGCATCAGCAAAATAAAAGCAATGAACAAGATGGCAGAGACCACTGGGAAGAAATTACTCGATATAAACCAAAGGGTGACACATAGCATGGCAATGATACGCCCCTTGAGGATCTGAACCGGCTTGGCATGGTAGTCAAATCGATCACCAGCCACATCCGTATTTCCATAAAAGTATTTCTTGGTCCTGACTTTCGCCCACGCTGAATAAATCCCTAACGTGACAATACTGAGCAGAAGATTCACGATCCAGATACCGAAGAACTCACGCCCTCGGCCATAAAACCTAACCTGATTTTCCATTTTTATTATTCCTTTATTTTTATAGATGATGCATTGATAGTTATCTGTCCAATGATTAAATAGATCGCCAAAATATTCTTTATTTTACAAATCAACAGCTAAGTATCTCATAACGCAACATGATGATAAAAAACATAATTCATATTAATTTTGAATGATTTAATTGTAATAACGCCAGAACAATCACTAATTTCTTAGCAATCTGTAGAAGTAGCAATCTATCACTAAAGGTCTTCGCTTGACTTTGTTGCGAATAGCAATTAAATTTAATTGCACACCACAACCAGTTTGAGACAATATGCAGCCAAAAGAGTTACGCCAGTTATCGCGGCAACTGATCCGCCAGCTAGGTTTGCTGGATAACCATTGTGGGTTGTTAAAGTTAACTCCCGTGCAAGCTCATACATTGATTGAGCTTGAATATGCGTCATGCACCGTTAGCCAAATGGCCGATAAACTCAAGGTCGATAAATCGAATGCGAGTCGAACCTTGGCTGTTTTACTCAATTTAGGTTTGGTTGAAAGCACCCCTAATCCTGACGATAAACGCAGCCAGCTCTCTCAGTTAACGTTATTAGGTCAACAGACACTGACGTCTTTACACACCCAACTCAATCTTCATGTGCAAACGGTACTGGACCAGATGGACAGCGATGAGATCACCAAACTCAAAAACAGCCTTACGCGCTACAACAAAGCGATTCATACCGTTAGCAAACAACACGGTTATACCCTTCGTCCATTAACCCCTTTAGATAATGCTTCTGCTGCTGCCATTATTCGAAAGGTGTCAGCAGAATATGGTTTAACCGCAGATAAAGGCTATGGCGTAGCCGATCCAACGCTCGATTCAATGAGTGAGGTTTATCAACCGGATGGCTGTCAATATTGGGTCGTTGAAAAAGATCATCGAATACTTGGCGGTGGAGGCATTGCAGCACTAAGCAATACTGATGGATTATGTGAGTTGCAGAAAATGTACTTCCTAAACGAATTGCGTGGCAAAGGGCTAGCCCGAAGCTTAGCGGTAAAAGCGCTAAAGTTTGCCCGTGAATACGGCTATAAAGGGTGCTACCTCGAAACAACCGAGAATCTAACAGAAGCGATTGCCTTGTATGAGTCATTGGGGTTTGTTCATATTCCACATGCTATGGGAGATACCGGCCACGATGCGTGTGAAGTTCGCATGCTCAAAACCTTTTAGGTGATATCCGTAATTAAATAAAAAAGCCAGTAGGCAAGCAATAGCTTCCTCTACTGGCTCATTTTTTATTAACTAGCGAGCACTTCGATTAAGGCTGGTAGCTCTGGTGCAAATGGTAAACAGTTAGCCCCGCAACAAGCTCTTCATAGGTCGCTGGGCCAAGATATTTCACTTGTTTCTGATACTCAGGTACTAACGTAAAACTAGAATCGTCAAAGCGCCCTTCACCAGCATATTCCAAATGAACAAAGAACGCAGGATGTTCACAATTTAGCATTACGTAAAGCTGGTTATTAATATCAGCAACTTCATAGCGTAATTCAGGAGCAGCCAGTTCACAATGCTTCGGCCTTAAAGGGAAATAGGTATTCTCTATCACCTCTTGTCCACAGGTTAAATGCACATGAAAAAAGCCATCCGCTTCATGCTGTTGTAAATCTTCAGCTAACCATTGCCATGCCACAATATTTTTATCGGGTTCCAGATATTGCGAGATTGGTTCACGATATAAGATTTCACCTTGCCAGCTCTGCCACACCACCTCACCTTTTAATTCAGCACTTTTTCGTGAGTCATTAATCAGATGCAAAACAACCCCGCCGTTATTAGGCACAAACGCCGCCAATTGCGGCGCAAAAAAACGGCGCGCATGGTAATGCAGTTGCTTCCATCGGCCACTGTATTCTAATGATGACCATGAGCTCACCGGCCAACAATCATTCAGTTGCCAATACAAAATACCGCGATTGACTGGCTTTTGGGCTCGCCAATATTCACTTGCTGTTTTAATTGCAAGCGCTTGTTGTACTTGGCTCACATAAAGCATGTTGGCGAAGCCATTAGGGAAACGGAAGTAACGGGTAAACATCTCGGTAATAATTGAATTACCTCGAGCATTTTTTTGATGCGATTCAAAGCTTGGAGAGGTGATATTCCAGTCTTTTTCAGGTGCAAAGGTGCGCACCGTTGGCAGTGACGGCCACGATTGAAATCCAAATTCAGAGCAAAATCGGGGGGTTACACTGCGATATTCTTCGAGATCTTTACCTGAATGCCACACATCCCAAAAATGCATATCACCACGATGATCATCATGCCACGCATCGCCAAAGTCTAACTCCCCATTACACGGGGAGCTCGCCCAAAAGCGACGAGAAGGATCTTCACGCGTGACAACCTCAGATAACGCACGATTAAGCCGGTCGTAATTCACCACATACTTTTCTCGGTTCTCACGAGATTCGGGATACCAACCGATAGCACCGATCACTTCGTTATCACCGCACCATAAAGCCAGTGAAGGGTGATCCTTTAAACGCCTCACTTGAAATTCCACTTCAGCTTGTACTTCAGTAATAAAATCAGGTGTTGATGGGTACAGCGCACATGCAAACATCAAATCTTGCCAAACCAGTAAACCTAACTCATCGCACAGTTGATAAAAAATGTCTTTTTCATACATGCCACCGCCCCATACCCGCAGCATATTCATGTTGGCGGCAACCGCATCTTCAAGTAATTGCCGATAACGCTGATCATTCATCCGGCTTGGCAGTGCATCGATAGGAATCCAATTAGCACCTTTAGCGCTGATTGGCACATCGTTAACTTTAAATACCATGCTCTGGCCGATGTCGTCATCTTCAGTGCATAATTCAAGCTTGCGCAGCCCTATTTTTTTCTCAATATGGTAACCATTAACCACAACCTGTAAGTCATACAACCGTTGCTTACCGTAACCTGCTGGCCACCAGCGCTTAGGGTGATCCACTCTAAATAGCACGGTTGATTGGGTCGATGTTTGATCCAATGCCAAATGATACGTTTGCCCATCAAATGAAACCGATGCGGACGCTAACCCTGAGTTAGGCATTGATTCATAATGAATCGTGACCTCAAGATCACAACGCCAATCATCCCAGTGCTGCTCGGTACTCACATGGCTCACACGCACCTGTTGAATAGGCTGAAGCAGAATATCGCCATAAATACCAATGACAGATAAACAAAGCCCCCAATCCCACCCAGTATGGCATTGGGTTTTTCGGAGGGTATTCATATGAGGGATCTGGTTGTTACCAATGGCCCATGGAATAGGAAACGGTAATCGGTCTGCACGATTTTTAGCAGCAATATCTGCGCGATGTAATACGATTTCAATCCGATTATTACCCACCAATAAGCAGGGTAAAATATCCACTTTATGGCGTATAAACATATTATGAAAATCAGCAACACTGTGACCATTCACCCGTATTTCAGCCACAGTATCGAGATTATCTAACACCAAATCTAAAGCCTTGCAGGCTATATCATCTTCTGTCAGTTCAAAATGGCGTGAGACGATCCAATCACACTCACTGACCCATTGTACTTTGGCTTCATTATCAGCCCAGTACGGTTCAGGAATTATGCCGACATCCAGCAAGGCTGAATGTATGTCACCTGGAAATGAAATAGCGATATTTTGAATCGAGTTACGCTGCACACAAGCCAGTAACCACTGACCATTTAAAGAGATTGTCATTACGTGCTCCATAAAAACCAACGACAACATAATAAGGTGAGAATGAGATTAAAATGAGGGGCAAACGCAAGCTATAAGACATTAATGGTTCGAAACAGAGATGAGAATTGTATCTCTGTGAGCAGAGTAAAAGTTTTACAATATTAACGACGTTAACCGATGTTCTATACCCAAGTTACCTCAAGATGCTCGTTTCAGCGAGAATTTTTGGGGCTCTAGGCAAGGCACTTATTTATAGACCTAGTCGTTCTACGTTGAAAATAAGTAACACCATATAGAGCCCAACAAAACTCGCCCTCGGGAGTGATTCAGCGTATCTACTTCTGCGTCAAATGTGTTTAAAAGGGAAAGTCATTCCTACACACATTTTTCTTGAATTAAACACGCTGAGATCACTCTGAATCCTGCATATTAAGGTAGCTTGGGTATAATCAAATTACAGACAAAAAAAAGCCGACTTCAGTCGGCTTCTTTTTAACTAACGATAAGTATTAAGCTTCAGGCTTATCTTCTGACTCATCTTCTTCGTCATCTTCATCAGACTCGAAGTAAGTGCCCCAGCCGTCATAATCAATATCATGTTTATCAGCAAGTGCAATTAGCTTTTCAGTTTGCTCGTCAATCAGTTCAGCATTCAGTGCTGACTCCATCACTGCATCAAAGCAAACAACTTTGCCGCCACCATCTTCAGGAGCTAGCTCAAGTTCTTCTGCTTCGAGTACTTCAAAGCCCATTTTAAATGCTTCTACTGCAGCAGCTTCTAGCTCAGCAAATGTATCTGCCGAAAAGTGGTGCTCAATCGTATAAAGTGCTTCAGGCTCGCTACCATCTTCCAGCAATGCTGCAATAATATCGCGGGTTTCTTCCTTTTGCTCTTCAATCAGTTCTGCATAAGACATGGGATAACTCCAATAGAGGAATAAATTTGCAGGCAAATATCGCATGGATTGATAGTAATTACCATCGGTTAGTCATACCGTTCAATAAAATTGATATTTATCAATGTTTCTTCTGATTTCTGCCCTACCTTACGCACACTTTTACTCATACGCAGAGTGAATAAATACCCACCCTATTCACTTTTTAAAAAATAGAAATCTACGACTTATTGAAAAAAAACGCATAGACACGCGCTTAGCGATTACGGCATAAAAAGACATAGACGCCTTATAATCACAGCTTAGCCGTATATACCCATTTCGTATTACGCATAAAACCGATTACCATAAAATATAACTAAAAGCATATTCACCCAGTAATTGTCGCAAAATACCCTAAATCACAAGCATCATCGCCGGTTAAGCCAAAATACAGTGCCAGAAAAATGTGAACAACCCCAAAGTTAACATGTCCCCAGAAGACTAAAATCAGGGCGCAAAACAAAAACAGACTCGATGGCAATCAAGACTATTGAGCTACAAATAAATACAGAGAGATACGATCATGAATACATCAGATGCCGATCCTGAGGCTGAGCAGTTACACTGCATTACTGATCCCATAGGGTAAAACCCCACCCTCGACATCCAGAATACTTTTACTGAGCATATGCTTGGCAAGCCCTTTTACGCCTAATTTCTGATGCGGCGTGCTGGTTTACACCGAATGCTAAAAATAGATGCATGAGGTGCAAGGAGACAATTATGACGACTCAAACCGTAAACAAGGAAGAAAAAGGTGGCTTCTTTGCCAACTTTAAATTCCCTTCAGCCTACACAATATTATTTGGTCTTATCGCCGTAGTCGCACTACTTACTTGGATAGTGCCTGCTGGTCAATATGATCGTGAAATGAATGAAAGCCTTGGAAAAGAAGTGCCGATTACAGGTACTTATCATGCGGTTGAGGGTAACCCACAAGGTATTGTCGATGTATTGTTAGCGCCTATTGATGGCTTCTATGATCACAATAGCTACGAAGCAGCAGCGATTGATGTCTCTTTATTTATTTTGATCATCGGTGGTTTTCTTGGTCTAGTTACTAAGACTGGTGCTATTGATGCTGGTATCGAACGCGTTACTGCCCGATTGGATGGGCGTGAGGAGTTAATGATACCGATTCTTATGGCATTGTTTGCGGCCGGCGGTACCATCTATGGTATGGCAGAAGAATCGTTACCTTTTTACACGTTACTTGTTCCAGTTATGCTAGCTGCACGTTTTGACCCTGTTGTCGCTGCTGCAACCGTTTTACTAGGTGCCGGTATTGGTACACTTGGTTCAACGATTAACCCATTTGCCACTGTTATTGCAGCAAACGCTGCGGGTATTCCATTCACTGATGGTATCGGTCTACGTATCGCAATGTTGGTTGTGGGCTGGTTAATCTGTGTTGCTTACGTTATGCGTTATGCAAAAATGGTTCGTGCAGATAAAACTAAATCAATTGTTTATGATAAGTACGAAGAAAACATTTCGCACTTCCTAGGTAATCGTTCTAGCGAAATGCTTGAGTTCACAACAACACGTAAAATTATCTTAGCGCTTTTTGCTGCCTCTTTCGGCATCATGATTTACGGTGTGTCTGTTGCAGGTTGGTGGATGGCTGAAATTTCAGCAATGTTCCTTGGCGCGACCATCATCATCGGTATAATCGCTCGCATGAGTGAAGAAGAGTTCACTACCAGCTTCATTGATGGTGCACGTGACCTACTAGGTGTTGCACTGATCATCGGTATCGCACGCGGCATCGTGGTTATCATGGACCGCGGTATGATCACAGATACGATTCTAAACTCAGCAGAACATGCGGTAACAGGTCTGTCCTCTGTTGTGTTCATCAACGTGATGTACTGGTTAGAAATCTTACTATCATTCCTTGTTCCATCATCTTCAGGTCTTGCTGTATTAACCATGCCTATCATGTCGCCATTGGCTGACTTCGCAGGTGTTGGACGTGAACTTGTTGTGACTGCATACCAATCAGCATCTGGTGTCGTTAACCTAGTAACACCTACCTCTGCTGTTGTAATGGGTGGCTTGGCTATCGCTCGTGTTCCTTATGTTCGCTGGGTTAAATGGGTCGCTCCTCTACTTGGTATTCTTATTGTTCTTACAATGGTTATGTTAAGTGTTGGCGCAATGCTATAACCCTTAATAGAAAAGATTTATAACCTATAAATCCTAACGTTAAAGCCACCTCAGGGTGGCTTTGTTATTTCTACTCATCTTACCCAATCCATGCGATCACCTTCTTAATGCACTCCGGCTCTTTCCTTATGGCCAAGGCATCGTTTTATACCTAAAAAGTCACCTCACGAGTCACTCCCGAAGGGCGAGTTTTATTGGGCTTTATACGGCGTTGCTAATTTTCAATGTAGAACCACTAACCCTATAAATTAGTGCCTTGCCTAATGCCTAATAATTTCTCGCTGAAACGAGTATCTAGAGGTAACTTGGGTATAGACATATCTTACAGCCTGCTTACTTACCCCTCCCCACGTTCACGCACAATAACAGGCGATAAAGAACCAAGTGCTTTTATATTTTAGAATACGTTGTTATATCTAACCCTCTCTTCCTAATAAATTCACCTCAGTGCATTTAATAAAAACTTACGTCAACAAAGTCACCACCGACATTTAAAATTAAAACTCAAATACTAAATCAATAAACAAAGACAAGTGAAAGTTGCCATCAGAAAATAACAATTAGAAGTAAATAATGATTATTTTTATGCATCGAAAATCCATGTATTAAAACTAC
>SWCB01016463.1_pt1 | contig 10301 bp, 11 predicted proteins | sample 4692901 | NCBI WGS metagenome assembly SWCB01 (sample SAMN10267276, study PRJNA491770) | bioreactor metagenome | isolation source: DHS bioreactor inoculated with subseafloor sediment | place: Japan: off Shimokita Peninsula | collected 2006-08
AGCCGTGTGATAGATACGGTCAAGGAAGCGGGAAAAGCCGGGAAGGGAGTGGCTTCTATGGATGGAAAAATGATTGACAAGCCAATAGTGCTTAGGGCGCTCAAAGTGCTCAGAGCGGCTGGTATAAAGGAGGATTTCCGATATGAATAAAATAAAGGCATCCTTGAAATCGGCAATTCAAGCCGCAGGACTGAGAAACGGAATGACGGTTTCCTTTCATCATCATTTGAGAAACGGCGACTTTGTATTGAACATGGTGATGGATGAAATCGCCGACTTGGGTATTTCGGACATCCGAGTCGCAGCCAGTGCTTTCTTTCCGGTTCACGGTAAGATGGTTCGTCATATCAAAACCGGTGTAGTGACTGCGCTTGATTGCAACTATATGTCAGGCCCATTAGCTGAAGCAGTGACGAGTGGTATGCTTGAAAAACCTGTAATGTTTAGAACGCATGGCGGTAGGCCGCGAGCCATTTTGGAGGGAAGCCTGAAAATAGACGTTGCCTTCATCGCAGCCCCGTCATGTGACGCAATGGGAAACCTGAACGGGGTCGATGGGCCTTCGGCGTGTGGGTCTTTGGGATACGCAATGGCCGACGCTCTTATGGCGGACAAGGTGATTGTCGTAACAGACAATCTGGTAGCCTATCCGAATGGACCTGTCAGTATCGATGAGACTCTTGTGGATCATGTGGTAGAGATTGATTCGATAGGGGACCCTGAGGGCATTGTATCGGGAACGACAATGGTCACTCGTGATCCTGTAGGCCATGTCATGGCACGCCACGCCGCCGATGTAATAGAGGCTTCAGGCCTTTTGAAAAACGGCATTTCCTTCCAAACCGGGGCAGGAGGAGCTTCGCTGGCGACAGCGCATTACCTTCGGGAAAAGATGGTTTCCGGAGGCATAAAGGGAAGCTTTGGAATGGGCGGGATAACAGGCTTTTTTGTAAAGATGCTGGAAGACGGCCTCATGGAAAAACTGATTGATGTGCAATGTTTCGATCTGAAGCAATCAGATCAATAAAGCAAAATTCGAATCACCTGGAAGTTCCGCATCCTTTTACGCCAATCCCAAGGCTAAAAGCTGCGCTGTGGAAAGCCTCGATGTTGTGGTTCTCGGAGCGACTGAAATAGATACGGATTTCAATGTCAATGTACTGACCGATTCAAGCGGGAACATCATGGGGGGTTCCGGAGGTCACAGCGACACGGCCCAAGGCGCCAAATTGACCATAATAGTCGCCAATCTGCTCAGAGCACGATTGCCAATAGTTGTAGACAAGGTCACCACCAAGGTCACGCCTGGAGAAACTGTGGATGTTCTCGTGACAGAGAGAGGAATCGCTGTGAATCCGAGAAGGCCGGATCTGAAAGAGGCATTGAAGAAAACGGGCTTGCCTGTATTTGAAATCGCCGAGCTGAAGGCAATGGCCGAGAAAATAGCTGGCACCCCGCGCAAGGTGGTATTTACCAACAGGGTGATCGGCCTGGTTGAATATCGGAATGGTGAAATAATCGACAAGGTGTACCAACCTGTCAAGGAGTGACGATTAATGAGAGCACTTGCCATTTTAAAGGCCCGCGAGGAAAGAGGCCTGATGATAGAAAAACTGAAAAACATGCATTCACAGGCGGTCATTTCCGTTACGGTCAACATTCCGGGAGGAAACAAGGCACATGGAAACTATTCATGGATCGGTAGATTGGCATTCGAAGAAATAAAGAGGCGACTAAAACCGGACGGAGTTCTTTACGAGACATTCAGAGAAACGCCGGACGGTCCAGAGGGCATCATGGCTGTTGCGGGAGATCCGGCTGATTTGAAAAAGGTTGCTGTGGAAATAGAGGAGACCCACCCCCTCGGTCGTTTATTTGACATCGATATATCGGGGCAGAGCCGCCAGGTGAGTGGAGGCAAGCGGATTTGCATTTTATGCGGAAATGAAGCGAACCGTTGCCGAAGAGAAGGGAATCACAGTCTTGAAGAACTCATGAGTCACATTGATTGCATGATTGCGGATTGGGATGCCGGGATTGTCGAAAAGGCAGTTGAGGCTGCGTGTATGGCCATGAAGGATGAGGTGGATGCCACTCCGAAGCCTGGTCTTGTGGACCAGTCCAACAACGGAGCCCATACCGACATGGATCATGGAACTTTCATAGAAAGCATAAAGGCGTTGAAGCCGTATTTCAAAGAAATTGCGGCGTACTCAGTATGTTGGAAAGGAAGTCCGGAAGCTCTGTTTTCGGCCATAAGGCCAATTGGTCGTAGAGCGGAGGACGCTATGCTCAAGGCAACAGGCGGAGTCAATACTCATAAGGGCCAAATCTTTTCTTTGGGGCTGGCAATTGGGGCCGGGTCTTATCTGAAACGAAGAGGAGAGGCATCGCCTGAGTCAATTTCAACATTAATCTCGTTTATGGCAAAGGGTCTCCCGTACGCGGAATTGAAACGCAATACCGAGGCAACTACACATGGTGAAAGAATGTATGATGCTTACGGCGTCACGGGCATAAGGGGCGAAGCGGAACGCGGTTTTCCAGCCGCTTTCCATGTCGGATTACCTGTCTATAAAGAGGCTCTGGCTTCGGGAATTGATGAGAATCGGGCAATGGTAAAGACGCTTGTCGCCATCATGGCAGGGCTTGAAGACAGCAATGTCTATCGCAGGGGCGGATCGTATTCGGCTGTATGGGTAAAGAAGACTGCTATGACCATTATTGCTGACTTGGGTAATTTCAATGATCCTGAATTATCCAGACTGAAGGAATTTGATAGAGAAATGATAAGAAGGAATTTGAGCCCGGGGGGCGCGGCCGATATGCTGGCGCTCACAGTCTTTATCCACCGTTTTGCTAGGCGGTGACATTCCAAAATACAGCACCGCAAATCGATTGGTGGAACCTGCGCTATTGGAACCGAAAGGTTTGACAGTGTTGATTTCTTATGTTAGCATTATAATCAAAATTAAATAGATCCTTCAGGGCAGGGTGAAATTCCCGACCGGCGGTATAGTCCGCGAGCCGATTGGCTGACTTGGTGAAATTCCAAGACCGACAGTAAAGTCTGGATGGAAGAAGGCGATCTGAATGCGAAGAGATGACAAAATTTGTCTATCATATTCTATTTCATGCATGCAAGCTCTGAATAAATCTATTCAGAGCTTTTAATTTGCAAAAAAAACATTTTGCACCGGATGGAGCTCTTTTTGAGGGATCGAAAGGAGAAGAAATGGACAAGAAGCATATGGAAAGGGCATTGGAATTGGCGATTCGCGGAAAAGGGAATGTCAATCCAAATCCGCTTGTGGGAGCTGTTGTCGTAAAGAACGGCAGAATCATAGGAAAAGGATGGCACGGATACTACGGCGGGCCACACGCTGAAGTGGAAGCGATAAGGGATTGCAATGAATCGATTGAAGGAGCGACAATGTATGTGAACATGGAACCGTGCTCACATTACGGGAAAACGCCGCCTTGTGTAAAGGCCATCATTGAGGCTAGTATAAAGCATGTTGTCATAGGCATGGAAGACCCGAACCCCTTGGTCACCGGCAAAGGCATAGAATTCCTGAAGCTGAATGGCATACGGGTCACAAGGGATATTATGCATGATGAAGCGATAAAGCTCAATGAGATGTTCATCAAGCATGTGTCGACAGGATTGCCGTTTTGCACAATGAAAACAGCAATGACAATGGATGGGAAGATCGCGACCGCAACCGGCTCGTCAAAGTGGATAACCGGCAGCGAATCGCGGAACCGTGTGCAGCAATTGAGGTTCGATCATACGGCCATTTTGGTAGGAGTAGGCACTGTCGTTAAGGATGACCCCAGATTGACGCTGAGGGTGGAGGGGAAAAGAGGAAATCCATATATAAGGGTTATCGCCGATTCACGCCTTAGGATTCCGATTGAATCCGGAGTGTTGCATCAGGAAAAGAATGACGGCATGAGGACGATAATTCTGACGACTGAAAATTGCGGCAAGGAAAAGAAACGGAAAATTGAAGAGCTAGGTGTGGAGGTTGCAGTCATAGAGAACCTCAATGGAAGGGTCGACCTGTCAAAAGCATTCAAGGTCATCGGTGAAATGGGGATCGACAGCGTATTGTTGGAAGGCGGAGCCGAATTGAACTACAGCGCGCTTTCATCCGGGCTCGTCGACAAGGTGGTTGCTTTCATTGCACCCAAAATTTTCGGCGGCAGAGAAGCAAAGACCCCAGTGGGCGGTGATGGTATTACGGATATCAGCCGGTCAATTCGGCTTTCGAATCCTTCTGTAAAAATATTCGGAAGCGACATATGCCTGGAATCATATGTGGAAAAAGAGGAGGCGGAGAAAACATGTTCACTGGAATCATAGAAGAGATAGGAACAGTCGTAAACATCGTGCGAAATTCGAATTCTGCAAGCATTGAAATTAAAGCGAATGAAATCATGTTTGACATCAAGAAGGGCGATAGCATATCGACAAATGGAGTATGCCTTACGGTTTCATCGTACAAAAGCGGGTCCTTCAATGCCGATGTTATGCCGGAAACAATGAAAGTCACAAATTTAGGCGAATTGCGACCGGGCAGCGAGGTCAACCTCGAAAGGGCATTGACCCCGAGCAGCCGAATGGGAGGGCATTTCGTCTCGGGCCATATAGACGGGACGGGTAGAATAGCAGACGTTCGAAGTGACAGGAACGCATCACTGTTGACTGTACAGACTGCGGAAAACATTATTAAGAACCTTGTATACAAAGGCTCTGTCGCTGTGGACGGAACGAGTCTGACAGTCGTGGATGTCGGGCGGAGCCGATTTGTAGTATCCATTATTCCTACGACAAAGGAAGATACGACATTGCTGAAAAAAAACATTGGAGACACACTGAATATCGAGTGTGATTTGATAGCCAAATACATTACAAATACACTTCGGCAGGAAGTTGAAAATGAGAAGGCACCGAGCGGTCGTGGTTTGACGCTCGACAGCCTGAAAGAGAAAGGGTGGTAATATGAAGCATATAAGCAGGATTGAAGAGGCGATTGAAGATATTCGCAATGGTAAAATGGTCATAGTTGTCGATGACGAAGATCGCGAAAATGAAGGAGATCTTGTCATGGCATCCGAGAAAGTGACACCTGAAAATATCAATTTCATGGCAAAACACGGTCGAGGATTGATTTGCGTTCCCATGATGCGAGAGCGATTGAATCAACTTGGGATTTTGGACATGGTGACAGACAATACAGACCCGAAAAAAACAGCATTCACGGTGTCTGTCGACTCGGCCACTGCAATAACGGGAATTTCAGCACATGAAAGAGCCGAGACCATAATGAAGCTTATGGATCCTCAGGCAAGTGGAAAGGATTTCAATAGACCGGGCCATATTTTCCCTCTTGCAGCCCGTGAAGGTGGCGTTCTTAAAAGGTCGGGACATACCGAAGCGGCAGTTGACTTGGCTCGCTTGGCGGGCCTTCAGCCATCGGGCGTAATTTGTGAAATCATGAAGGATGACGGGACAATGGCAAGATTGCCTCATTTGATTGAATACGCTGAAATCCACGGTTTGAAGATTATTACCATTGCCGACCTGATTGCCTATAGAAGCAAGAATGAAAGTTTGATCAGCAGGGAAGCGGAGGCGGTGATGCCCACTAAGCATGGAGATTTCAAGATAGTCGGGTATGTCGACAAATTGAATGGCGAACATCATGTAGCGCTGGTGAAAGGTGAAATTGATCCGGAAACACCAGTTCTCGTAAGAGTGCATTCCGAATGTCTGACGGGTGATGCTTTCGGATCCTTGCGATGTGATTGCGGAGAGCAACTTAGTGAGGCCATGAGGAAAATTGAAGAACATGGCAGTGGAATTGTCCTTTATATGCGGCAAGAGGGAAGAGGCATAGGTCTGATCAATAAAATTAAAGCATACAAGTTGCAGGACGAAGGTTTGGACACGGCGGAAGCGAATTTGGCGTTGGGATTCGAAGAAGACTTGAGAGATTACGGCATAGGAGCCCAAATTCTATCGAATCTTGGAGTTCGGGAGCTTCGCTTGATGACCAATAATCCGTTGAAAATCAGCGGGCTGGAAGGCTACGGTCTTAAACTTTACGAAAGGGTTCCGATTAAAATGAACCATAATGAAAAAAATGCTTTCTATCTTGAAACCAAAAGAAGAAAAATGGGGCATATGCTTGATTAGGACTGAAAAATGTTGTTTTATCATGATAGTGAAGAACATGGGAGGATTATATGAAAACGTATGAAGGCAAATTAGTGGCAGATGGATTGAAGTTCAGTATTGTAGTCGGAAGGTTCAATGAATTGATTGGCAGTAAATTATTGTCGGGTGCAATCGATGCCTTGATTCGACATGGTGTAGACAAAGAGGACATTGAGATCACATGGGTGCCTGGCGCTTACGAAATTCCTTTTATTGCCAAAAAAATGGCGAATACAAACAGATATGACGGGGTGATTTGCCTTGGCGCAGTCATACGGGGTGCGACACCTCATTTTGACTACGTTGCAAGTGAAGTATCGAAAGGGATAGCAAGCGTATCGCTTGAAACGGAAACGCCAGTCATTTTCGGAGTGCTGACGACGGATACGATAGAACAGGCGATTGAAAGAGCCGGGACAAAAGCTGGGAATAAAGGTTCGGATGCTGCTGTGGCAGCCATAGAAATGGCCAATTTGGTCAGGGAAATTGATGTTGCGTATAAAGAATAGAAAAAGTCAAATAAAATGTTCTCATGCGCGAAGTGCGGAGGGAACATTTTATTTTTGTTTTAAAACGAGAAAAATATATTGATAAACGATAAATATCATGTTATAGTATGTTCAATAAACAAAGGAGGTTTCAAATGCGAAAAAATGTTGTTGTTCTGAAATTTGCCATAGTCGCCATAAGTACGGTCGCTTTTCTTTTTTGTCTGTTTTGGTTGCCCATGCTGGCAGATACAGCAGCCGAGATGAACCCGGAATATGCCCATCTTGCTTTGCCGGTGCTTATAGGCATATATATAACGGTCATTCCGTTCTATATTGCCATATATCAGGCATTCAGGCTACTGGATCATATTGAGAGAGAAAAGGCTTTTTCGAGCCTGGCGGTAGTATCACTGAAGCGCATAAAGAATTGCGCGATTGCCATAGCGCTAATCTACGGGGCGGGTATGACTTTTTTGATTATGCAAAAGGTGGCACATCCATCGATTACGGCAATAGGAGTCGTCATAATCTTCACAGCTTCATCCATTGCTTTATTGTCGGCAGTTTTTCAAGAATTGCTCTCTAGTGCAATTGCAATCAAGTCAGAAAATGACTTGACGGTGTGAGGTGATACTATGGCGATAATAATAAATATAGATGTCATGCTGGCAAAAAGGAAAATGAGTGTGACCGAGCTTTCTGAGAGGGTAGGCATTACGATGGCAAATATTTCAATATTGAAAACAGGGAAAGCCAAGGCTGTGAGGTTTTCCACATTAGAGAAGATATGCGAGGCTCTTGAATGCCAGCCTGGCGATATCCTTGAGTATTCGAAATAACATGCATGAAAATGCCGATTCAATTTTACGGATAGATATGGCAAATTTATAAATCGATAAATATAACGGAGGAATACATGAAAAAATATTACTTTACTTTTGCTTCATTTTTGGCCGCAATCGTATGCTGGATGGCATACGGTATAATCGGTTCGGAGATTGCACCTGACGGCACCCTCGTGGAGCCGTTCTACCTTATTCCATTCACCTGGTTATTTTTGCTCGCCGGTTTAATTGGAATTGTAGCAATTATTGTATCTCGCATTCGCAACAGACAGTAATTTTGGCTTTTTATCATTATTTACAACAACCCCCGAACAAAAAGTTTGGGGGTTGTTGTTTTGTGTTCTATCTGAGTAATCAGTCGAATCAGAGAATTGCATTGTATGACAGAAAATTGGGTGAATTGCGACTATTGCTAAATCGATTGCTGGAGATAATTATATCTTGAGATTATTAAAACTAGGTATATACTATGTTATGTAATTGAAAAATTTTGCTTAGTTTATTCAAAAAAATGCATAATAATTGATTAATGGCAGGAGATGATTTTTTGTTTTCGATTTTATTCAGAAATGGAATAATGGCTGATAATTTGTCGATGTTTTTTACTGCAACAATTTTATTGGTCTCCATTCCCGTACTTATTTACACATTAGGATATATAAAGGAGTATAAAAACGTATACTCCTTGAAATACAACCTGATGCTCACTATTGTTTTTATTGTTTCAATGATTTTGGTTGTAATGTCAAAGGACACTTTGACATTCATTGTATTTTGGGAGGTCATGAGCGTCAGCTCGTTTTTTCTGGTCATTTACGAATATAAGGATCAGGGTAACATTGGCTCGGGCATCATGTATCTGATCATGACGCACATAAGCGGATTTTTCTTGATGGTCATGTTTGCATTCTTATACAAATTTACGGGAAGTACCGACTTTGAAGAGATTGCACGATTTTCCCATAATCTGACAGAAAACGATATCGCTGTCGTTTTTATTTTGGCGATTTTTGGGTTTGGTGCAAAAGCTGGATTTGTTCCGCTTCACGCATGGCTTCCAAAGGCTCATCCAAGCGCACCGTCAAATGCTTCGGCGCTTATGTCCGGCGTAATGCTGAAGGTGGCATTATATGGATTGATTCGAGTGGCTTTTTTCTTCATTGCCGATATTCCGCTTAATCTGTCATTGTCTTTAGTGGTAATCGGTACTGTTACTGCAATCTATTCGATTTTGAATGCGTTGGTGCAAAAGGATATAAAAAAATTGCTTGCTTATTCAAGTGCTGAAAATATTGGGATGATATTGGCGACGATAGGACTGTCGCTGGTATTTAAACACTATGGATTGAATACAATTTCATTGTTGAGTTTGGTAGCGGCACTTTTTCATATTTTAAATCATGCCGCATTCAAGAGTTTGCTGTTTGCAAGCGCAGGCAGTGTTCTATATGCAACCGGGACAAAAAACATGAACGAGCTGGGTGGACTGTATGGCAAAATGAAATTTGCGACTATTGTTGCGTTTATTGGGACTTTGTCGATTGCAGCAATTCCTCCATTCAATGGGTTTACAAGCGAAATGCTTATTTTGAAAAATTTCATATTGGGGGCATCTAAGGTTCCTGATAGCTGGGTTGCCGGAATATTAATGATTTCAGGCGCAATCATAGTTTTGACTAGCGGAGGGACATTGTTCGCGGCAGTAAAGAGTTTCGGAATTACATATCTGGGATCACCCAGAAGTTCAAAAGCTGAAAGCATTCATAAAATACCATTGACGATGAAAATAGGAATGGCTATCTTGGCGGCCCAATGCGTTTTGTTTGGCATCTTTTCACCAATCATAGTCAATAAATTGCTCTATTACATGTCGGACATATATTCGGGAACCAATATCGACATTTCTGTTGTCGCTGTGAATTATGAAATATTGATTGTATCAGGAATATTGTTGACAACGATTATGGCGATAGGCTTGGCAGTAAAAATCAACAGCAAAAATATTGCCAGCGGGGACACATGGGGCTGCGGATTTGTTAATACAAGCAATAGAATGCAGTATACAGCGAACGCTTTGTCTCAGCCGCAGACGAGATTGTTTGCTAAAGTTCAAGGTTATACAAAACACGTGAAAATTACTTCTCGCATACATATCGACGATCATGTATGCGATATCTTCGAGGAAAAATTATATTTTCCCATCGTAAAGCTTATTGACTATGTTTCGGGCAAAGTAATAAGAATCCACCTTGGCAAGGTCAGAGTGTATGTTTTGTATATTTTCATTGCTTTGGGGGCGACGTTGTTGGGGGTGTACAGGCTTGGATAAGATTCAAAAGCTGCTTAAGGTACAAGATGGGAAAGTCTTGATAATTTTCAGATCGGAGGAAGTCATTTGAAAAATATTATATTTTACATATTCCAAAGCATAATTTTAATGTTATTGTCGCCGCTGTTTTCTGGAGTTTTAAAGAAAATGAAGGCGTTCATGAGAGGCTATAAAGGAGCAAGCATCTTTCAAGTTTATTATGATTTAGTTAAACTTTTCAGAAAGGAAACAATAAGGTCTAACCGTAGTTCATTTGTCACGGAAATAGGTCCGACGATAGCCCTGGGCATTTCAATGACATGTGCGTTCATGGTTCCTGTTTTTTTCAGCAGCTCAAATAATGTTGTTGGAAACATGATTGTGATTGTCTTTCTGCTGGGGGGCATCAAGCTACTCAATACATTGTTCGG
>SWCB01006170.1_pt1 | contig 10293 bp, 9 predicted proteins | sample 4692901 | NCBI WGS metagenome assembly SWCB01 (sample SAMN10267276, study PRJNA491770) | bioreactor metagenome | isolation source: DHS bioreactor inoculated with subseafloor sediment | place: Japan: off Shimokita Peninsula | collected 2006-08
CCAAGTCCCATAATTTTATCTACATCACCGCTTTTTGCACTAAGCATGATAATAGGTATATCTGATTTGTCTCTTATATATGTACATAAATCCAATCCAGATCCATCTGGAAGATTTATATCAAGAATAACTGCATTAAATTTTGTGTTATCAAAGCTATTTACACCGTCTTTAAACGTATGCTTAACTTGAACATCAAAGCCTTCTTTTGCTAGATATTCTTTAATCATATGCGCTAATTCAATTTCATCATCGACTAATAAGATCTTATCCATGTAAACACCTCATTTATTATTCATATTATATCACATAAACAAAATAGAGCGATATCGCTCTATTTATTATTTATTCTACTAATAAATCTTTTGGTTTAATTGATGAAATATTTTTCTTAACTACAGCCGCGTTTAGAAAAGTAACTGCAAAGACTATTGCTATAGCTATAAAGACACTATTGTAATTTATACTTGTAGGAAATTCTGATATACCTAATTGAGATGTCATTGCATTCATAATTGATGGAACAAGTAAAATTCCCATTAATGCACCAATAAAGACTCCAATTAAATTGATAATACTGTTTTTATATAGATATATGTTGATAATATCTTGATCATTCATACCTATTGACTTATATATGCCATAATTAAATCTTTCTTTATTTATATTGGTTAGATTTAAATTTAATAAAACTATCAAACAAATAACTGAGAATATACTAATAACTCCTGTAGTGACAACACTTAAAACATCTAGCATCGATGCCATTGATGCATTTGTTTTCTCAAAAATCAATGTCATATCCGAACCAAATAATCTTTCTATTTCTATAAATAGTTCTTCTTTGCTAGCGTCCTCAACAAAATTAATTTGAATGTGTGAATTGTTAAGAAATTCATCTTTAATCGTATCTGAAAACAAATTAAATGTCATGCCCTGGTTTGTAAGACTTTGACTTACACCTACGATGAGTAATTCTTTTTCTACACCCATAGTTCTTACAGTTACATAATCACCCATCTCTTTTTTTAAAGCAACTAACATATTATGACCAAGCATAACTTCCCCTTCATTTTCAGGTATTCTTCCATCTAACATATTAAAATCAAGTATTTCTTGATCATCTGTTACATATATTTGACTTATTGATGTTAAATATTTTTCTTGATTATCATCATATATTTGACTATTTAAATCGACATACACTGTAAGAGTACCTAAAACATAATCTGAATCGTCTAATTTAGATAAAATTTCTTGATGCCCATTTAAATCTAGAGGCATAGAATTTACAATTTTGGCATCCACATCATAGCCTAACCATAAGTGATTATTATTTTTTTGAGTATTCAATGAAGTCGATGCTGTTGATAAAACCACAATCGTAAATGATGTAGCAATAATAAATAATACCAATGTAATCATCATTTTCTTGTTATACATCATATCTTTAATAGCTAATATAAAACTTAGAGGCAATTTCTTATGCTTAAGCACTGAAACCACAGCCTTAGTTTCATTAACTTGTACACCTCTACTAAGCGCAACAGCAGGATTTATTTTAGTAACATTTCTTGCTACTAAATAAACTGTTAGTTCTATGATTGATAAGATAATGATCAATACAATAATCATTTGGATGACATTTATGCTGTTAGGTAATCCAAACATATTAGATAATTCATTGAGATCACTTAAAACAACATCACCTAGCATAAAACTTGCAAACATACCTATAATGATACTAATGAATGCGATGATTCCGTATTCAAATATATACATAGATATAAGATTATTTGATGAGAAGCCAGTACTTTTTAAAGTAGCTATTTTTTTGCTTTCAGTTACTATATTATTAAATATAATGCTTCTTATGATAAATAGTCCAACAACAATTAATATAACTCCAATCAATGTAAATATTGCACCCATAATGATTTGAAAAAATGAATTTGCTTGTAAAATGATTTGAAAAGATAAGATAAGTGTATCACTTGAAGCATCACCTAATGCCATAGTTATACCATCGAGTATTTCCTGTTCATTTTCTGCAGAATAATTTATATAGCTTATTCCTATTGAATAATTTTCTTCTGTATTTCCTAGATTGGTGATAGTCGCTTCATTTGTCCAAAATCTATTTAAAGTTATAGTGTCAAAATTAAAAGTTAAATCAACTCCAATACCTTCTACTGACATAATTGTAGTACCTTGATCTGTATTAACTACAATTTGATCTCCAAGTTTTACATTATTTAATTTGCTTTTCCCATAGCTAAATATCACTTCATTAAGCAATAATTCATCTGCTGATTTTCCTTCTATGATTTTAATTTGATCAAATTCCCCTGTTGCATATTGAGTAAAAAATGCATCAGGAATAGGAGTTAAAATATCTTCTTGTTTAATATTTGTTTCAATAATATGATCATAATTAGCAAGAACATTTACATTTAGTATGTTCTCAGTATTTTCTAAATAATTAATAATTATATCTTTTGAATCTTCACCTTTAACATATATTAAGCTTTCAGAAGTTTTTGATTCTATATATAAATCTTGATATGCTCCAGTCGTTCCAAATAATGTAATTGCTAAAAAGAATAAAATGCTAACTGCAATAAAAACTGCAGCAAGTGCGAAACTTTGTAGTTTTTTATGTTTTACATTAGCCCAAACAACAATTAATATTGTTCTCATACTACCAACCCTTTTCACTTAAAAAATCAAAAATAACTTTTTCTTGATGATCAGTTTTAAATTTCTTTAAATCTAATTCTCCTTCAATTCTTCCATCTTTTAGAAAAATAACCCGATTTGCATATGAAGCTGATTTTATATCATGAGTTACCATCACAATTGTTTGTCCATCTTCATTAAATTTTTTAATTAGATCGAGAACTGCTTTGCCACTACTGGAATTTAAAGCTCCTGTTGGTTCATCCGCAAACAATATATCAGGATTATTAATCATCGCTCTTGCAATCGCTGCTCTTTGTTTTTGTCCACCAGATACTTGTGATGGTAATTTATCAACTTGATCTGTAATTTCCATTCTATCAAATAAGGTATGTGCTCTTTGATCTATAACATCTTTTGATTTAGATGTTAAATATCCAGGAACTACAATATTTTCTTTTAATGTTAAATTTGACACCAAATTAATGCCTTGAAAGATAAAGCCAATATTTTCTCTGCGAAATTTTGGTCGTTTATTTGACTTTTAAATTATTAATTTTTTTATTTTCTATATAGACTTCTCCACCTGTCATATCATCCATACCACTTAATGTATATAATAAAGTGGATTTTCCTGAACCAGATTGGCCCATGATAGCCACAAACTCACCTTGATTTATTTCTAAATCCACATTTTTTAAAGCATGGAATTCCACATCATTGCTGTAATAAGTTTTACACAAATTTTTGCTTTCTAATATCTTTTTCATACGATCACCTCTCGTTTTATGATTTTATTATATAGGATAGTTATTATCAAACAATTTTCAAATTATTAAAATTTCATTAAATCGTAAAACATATAAAAAAACAAGATACGATCATATCTTGTTTATTATATAAAAATTTAATTGATAATATTTTAAATAGTTTTTTAATAACCCATTAATGATGTATCAACATGAGGAATTGCAAATAATTCTACATCTTGATTTTCAAAATTAGTATATTGTTTTTCATTAATTTCTAAATCTAGTTTAATGACACCACCAATATAACCACTAGGCATTAAAATCTTTACATCATCTTTTGTATTTTCAATAGTTATATTTAAAAATTGAAATTTAGTCGCAATACTTGACCCGCTATCTAAGAATATCGCAAACCCAGAACCATAGTTATATAAAAACATATGTTGTAATTGATTTCCTAGATTATCATATGCTCCTAATTCATATGCTCCAAAGTAAAAGGGGTGTTCGCCATCTTGATAATAACCCAAGGTCACATAATAATATAGATCTTGAATTTGAAAACTTACTTCTTCACTTGATTGTTTTTCATACCAAGTAACAACCAATTCCTCTTCTGTTAACTCAAGATACTTATTATTTACAAAATTATAGTCTTGGTTCTCCATTTGATCATTTGTTAAGTAAAGATGCTCATATGGTGTAATGCCTATATATGTATCAGATTCAAAGATGATTAAACCTGCGGTTCTTCCTTGAGGACATTCATTAAATTCTAAGGCTTTAACATCTATAGAATATACCTTTTCATTAGTATGTCCAACTACATATTCTATATTTTCTCTGACATCGTAAAATAAAATAGTATAAATACTATCATTATTACACGATGAAAGTACAGTCATTATACATACTAAAAGTATAATTAAGTAGTTTTTTTTCATAAACTCCTCCCAATTTTGCTAAAATATAAATCATATAATATCATATATAATACTTTACTATTCTTCTATCTGTTCGATAATTTCTTTTGATTGATACTCAAGTTTCTTTTTAGGAAGATATTTATCAATTAATGATACTACAAGTGATTCTTTAAAATAAGCTATCCACATCAATACAAGAAACAAGAATGTAAATAATCGTCCAAATCCACCAGTAGCACTGCCTTCTGATCCGACACGAAAAACAAGTGCACCATAAAGATGAAATACTTGGGCAAAAATCAATTGAATGAGTAAAAAAATTCTTGCTTTTTTATCGTTATCTAATAATATAAAATAAAAATATCCTACAATAGATAATAAAATGGCTGCTTCAAAGATGAATGATCCTGGTAATTTAGCTAAAGAAAGTTTTCCATCAATGAGTTCAGGACTTTTCATAAAGGCCATTAATGCTCCGATATAAAATAATAGCCCTATACCAACGTAAACCATAGTTTTTACAAACTTAGGTTTATTTGTAAATAGAGTCAAAACTAATTCCTTCCATTTTTCCATCATTAAAAAAATCTCCTTTTTTAAAATTTATAGAAACTTTTTTTATATCTAAAATTGTTTTCTTTTTCTTCTTGGACTTACATAAACACTTAAAGCTTTTTGAATAGTCTTTATTTCAATATTACCTTTTTCTGCAGCTTCACCATCTGCATTCCATAAGACATCTGGATTTGTTTCTATTTTAAAATGACTTCCAACCAAATGAAAATCTTCTCTTAATTTTTTTCCACCTCTAATAAATGACGATGCTAATCTAAATCTTCTGAATTTTCTTCTACTTGTAAAAACCCTAATCTCAAATAAGCCATCATTCAACTTGCTTTTAGAGAAATTAATGAGTCTCATTCCACCTACACGATTTGAACTTAATCCTAAAACCATCATACAATCAGTTTCTAATACCTTACCATCGCATTCAATGCGACATGGATAATTATATTCTTTAACAAAATCTCTCATCGCTGCAAATACATAGGCAAGATATCCATATTTTTTAATTCTTCTTCTAGAAACATCATAACTTATTTTAGATAAGACTCCACTTGCAGCAGTATATACAAAATATCGATCATTCATCTGATTGATATCCATATAAACTGGCTCTTGTTTCATATACATTTTTAGCGCTAGCCATAACCATCTAGGTACCCCTAAAATAGCTGCAATATCATTAGCTGTTCCACTTGGAAGTATGGCTAACGACGGTCTTTTTTCTGATTTCATCATACCGTTAACAACTTCACTAATCGTTCCATCTCCACCAGCAACTAAAAAAACATCATAGTCTTTCGCTTGATGCTGCGCTTGTTTTTCTAAATCCCTCGCTTTTTTAGATTCATATATATCTAATTCTAAATTTCTTTTATCAAAAAATTTTTTTATATATTTTATCTTATTTTTGAACTTTGATCTACCGCTTACAGGATTATACATTAATAAATATTTCATAGTTTATCCCCTTTATGCTATTTTATCACATTAAAAAAAAATAACAAAGAGTCTAAAACACTTTGTTATTATAAATTATATTATCATTATTTATCAATCTAATTAAATAGATTGATAAAGTCCAATCACTTTAATATCATATAAATTCTTTAATTCTTCAAATACTTTTTGAATAAATATATATTCCTCTGATTTACCTTCTAATTCAATTATAAAATTATAGGTTCCTATTTCTTTTTTAGTTGGTCTTGACATTATCGCAATTAAATTAATATTTCGATCTGAGAATACTTTTAAAATATCATATAACAATCCAGGTCTATCATCTTTAGGTGTTATAACAAGTGTGGCTTTAATATCTTTTTTATGATCATAAAGCTTAAATAGCTCATGCTTTTTTTTAATGATTAAAAATCTTGTATGATTAACTTTTTTATCTGCAACATCTATAACGACAAATTTTTCTTTATCTACTAAATGGTTTGGAATGATTGCAGCTGAATCTTCATCTTTTTGATACATCTCAAAAGATGTAACATTGCTATCAGTTACAATTATATCCATATCCTTAAACTTATTTAAAAACTTAAGACATTGGTTTCTTGTTGCATACTGTACATATATTTTCTTTATATCTCTTATATCTTTATGGCTTACTAAACTAAAAGATATATCTAGTTTCACTTCACTATCAATTGAATATCCAAACTCTAATAAAAGATCAATATGCTGCCCAATATATCCTTCTAAAGTGTTTTCTATAGGAAGGATTCCAATACCAACTTCTTCAATTAATTTCATAACTTCTCTAATATTAGATCCATATATATGTTCTAATTTTTGATTTGTCTTATATTCAAATAAAGCACATGCCTCATCTGAATATGTATGTTTTGGCCCTAATACTGCTATTTTTTTCATATGTACACCTCATCTTATAAATAAAAAAGACCTATTCATCTATTTTACACGAAAACTTGATCATGTCCAATAGTAAAGGTCTTTTTTATTATTTTTAAATATGAATAGGTTTATCAACTGCACCATGTGCAGCTTCCATCACAATTTCTGATAGTGTTGGATGTGGATGAACGGTATTTGCTATTTCATAAGCTGTACCTTCTAATTCCATGGTTACTCCAAGTTCAGCTATCAAATCTGATGCATTATATGCAAGAATGTGAGCACCTAATATTTCTTTATACTTTTCACTTACCAATAATTTAATAAATCCATCTTTTTCATTATCAGCTAAAGCTTTACCGCTTGCCATCAGTGGGAAAGTGGAAGCTTTATATTTAATATCTTTTTCTTTTAATTCTTTTTCAGTCATTCCAACAGATGCAATTTCTGGTGATCCATAAACTGCATTTGGCATTCTCATATAGTTCATGCTCTTATCGTGACCTAAAAGATTTTCAACGACAACTAATCCTTCATGTGATGCCACATGAGCTAACATATATTTACCATTGACATCGCCAATTGCATATACATTTTCAACATTAGTTTTTAATTTATTATCCGTTACAATGGCATTTCTTTCCATTTTTAGATTAAGTACTTCTAATCCTTTAGTATTAGCTCTCATACCAACACTAACTAAAATACTATCAGCTTCGACTTCTTGTTCTTTACCATCTAATTTATATACAACTTTTTTGCCTTTAACAGCACTTACTTCAGCATTAACAAAGATATCAATACCTTCACGCTTTAGTATTTTTGTATAAGATGTTCTAATATCTTCATCCATCATAGGTAGGATACCATCTAATTTTTCAATGATAGTTACCTTTGAGCCTAGAGAACTAAAAATAGTAGCAAACTCAGCGCCAATGACACCGCCACCTATAATAACCAAATTCTTAGGTGCTTGTTCAATTTGCAACATTTCTCTTGAAGTTCTTGCAAATCCTTTTTCATAAGCATCTTTTAATCCGTCAATTGGTGGAACAATTGGAGAAGCTCCTGTAGCTAAAATAAGGTTTTTACAAGTCAATGTTTCACCATTAACTTCTACCTTGTCTTTTGCTAAAACAGTTCCTAATCCATTATATACATCAACACCGTTTTTCTTTAAAAGACCAGCTACTCCAGTTGTTAGTTTTTTAACAACTAAATTTTTACGCTTCATCATCTTAGGCCAATCATATCCTATAGCTCCATCAATGGTGACACCATAATCTGCTGCATGTGTTAATGTTTTATAAACTTTAGCGTTTTTCAATAAAGTTTTTGTTGGTATACACCCATGATTTAGACAAACACCACCAACAACTTCTTTTTCAATTAATGCGACTTTTAGATTGTTTTGCCCTGCTTTAATTGCAGCAACGTAACCCCCTGGTCCACCGCCTAATACAATAATATCGTAATTTTTCATATGATCACCTACTAACTTAATAATAACATCATTGGGTCAGATAATAAAGACTTAATTTCATTTAAAAATCTTCCTGCATCTGCTCCATCAATTACTCTGTGATCAACTGCTAGAGATAATGGTAGAACATAACCGATTGTTAACTCATCATTTATAACAACTGGTTTTTTCTCAATCTTACCAATTCCTAATATACCAACTTCAGGATGATTAATAATTGGCGTGCCATAAGCAACGTTAGCCGTTCCAAAATTAGTGATACTAAATGTTGTATTTTGTAGTTGTGATAATTGAATCTTGCGATCAACAGTATCTTTTGCTACTGTGCTAATTTGTTTAGCAAGTTCTAAAATACTCATTTGATCAGCATCTTTAATATTTGGCACGATAAGGCCATCTTTTGTATCTACAGCCATACCGATATTGTAGAATTTCTTTACAATCATTTGTTCATTTTCTTGATCAAAGCTTGCATTAAACCAAGGGAATTTCTTTAAAGCCAGAATAGTTGCCTTCATAACAAATGCCATATAAGTTAATTTGATATCTTGAGCTGCAGCTTGAGCTTTAACTTTTTGTCTTAACTCTACTAATTTATCTACATTCACTTCATCCATTAAAACAGTATGTGGAATCACTTGTTTAGATATCGTCATGCCTTTAACAATTGCTTTTCTTAAACTTGTAATCTTAACTAATTCAACATTACCTTCACTTGATACTTTAACATTTGGTATGCTATAAGATTGTGTAGTCCCGGTTGGTTTTTGAGAAGCTGCTTTAATATCTTCTTTTAAAACTCTTCCATTTTCACCAGTACCCTTAACTGTATAAATATCAACACCTAAGTCTTTAGCCATTTTTCTTGCTACTGGTGTTGCTAGTACTTTTTTATTTTTTGTAACTTCTTTTTTTGCACCACTATGTTCATTAGATGATGCCATGACACTTGATGAGACTTCAATTTCTCCAATAACACCTTGTGGTTCATCTTCTTCTTTTTCTGAAATTGAAGTTTTTTTAGGTTCAGCTTCAACTTCTTTTACTTCTGTTTTTTCTTCTTTAGCAGCACTGCTACCATCATCAATGATAACAACAGTTTCGCCAACATGAATGGTGTCGCCTTCTTGAGCTCCTAATTTTGAAATAACACCATCAACAGGTGAAGGTAATTCTGCATTAACTTTATCTGTTTCAACAACAACTAAAGTTTCACCTTCTTTTACCTTATCTCCTTGTTTAAAATTCCATTTTAATATTACACCTTCATGAATGCCTTCTCCGACATCCGCGAATTTAAAATCATACATAATAAGACCTCCTTAAAATCTAGCTACTTTTTTGATTTGATCTGCTATTCTTTCTGGTTGAACGAAATGATGCATTTCACCTTTCGCAAGTGGAACTGTGATATCAAAACCAGTAACTCTTGTTGGTGCTGCTTCTAAATATAAGAATGCTTTTTCATTTACCAATGAAATAAGTTCAGCGCCCGGTCCATAAGTTTTTACAGCTTCTTGAACGACTAAAAATCTTCCTGTTTTCTTAACTGATTCTATAATTGTTTCTTCATCTATTGGATTAATTGTTCTAAGATCTATAAGTTCAACACTGATGTTTTCATTTTCAAGTAACTTAATTGCTTTTTCAGCTTCTCTCATCATAGCACCCCAAGCAACAACAGTAATGTCACTACCTTCTTGAGTTACTTTAGCTTTTCCAATAGGTATTCTATACATTTCTTCAGGTACTTCTTGTTTACCTGAACGATAAATTCTTTTTGGTTCCATAAAAATAACTGGATCTGGATCTTCAATTGCAGAGATCATAAGTCCTTTTGCATCATAAGGTGTTGAAGGGAATACAACTTTAAGCCCTGGAATATGTCCTAGTAATGTTTCAATAGATTCACTGTGATGTTCTAAGGCTCTAATACCTCCACCAACAGGAAATCTTACAACAATTGGAAGTCCATGTTTTCCACGACTTCTATTTCTATATCTTGCCATGTGTGTAACTATTTCAG
>SWCB01004740.1_pt1 | contig 10276 bp, 6 predicted proteins | sample 4692901 | NCBI WGS metagenome assembly SWCB01 (sample SAMN10267276, study PRJNA491770) | bioreactor metagenome | isolation source: DHS bioreactor inoculated with subseafloor sediment | place: Japan: off Shimokita Peninsula | collected 2006-08
ATTCTACTATATATCCTTGAATTGTAATCCATTGATTAAATAAACTTGGATCGTACATATTTGATTCTAGTAATGTTGTCATATCATAAGATTCATATGTATACACAATTTCATTATCATAAGATAAAATATCTACAATTAAATTTTCTTCATTATATGTCGCTTGAAGATATACAGCACCATTAAAATAGTTGTTCCAATTAGCATACAGAATAACTTCATCACCTTTTCTAACGCCTTCTAAATGTTCATCAACAAGAATCATTAATCCATTCTCATCAACAATATAACTATAATTAGGATGCCAATATGCGATATATCCTTTTACATAATATTCTCCATACGAACTATTTGTAATTAACTCGCTGATTGGTTTAAGCTCAATCTTATGAAGAACCTTGTTAATTGTATAAGATGTCGAAGCACTTCCCGATTGAATGGTTGCTGTCATCTCTACATCAACATCTTCCAAGCTATATGTAAAACTTTGTGTTTCTTGATTGAAGTATTGTTGTGTTAAACTAGAAAGTTCCCAAGTAACATCAGCTCCTAATACAGGATGATAAGGATATAAAGGAAACTCACTAAAAGCTTCAAACTCTACATTTTCAGTCATGTAAATTAAAATTTGTTTAATTGTATCTACTAATTCTTGATCTGTATAAACCGGTATTTGAATATCTCCTCTAATACCTTCATAATAAATAACTAATCCATTTTCAGTTTCTGTAATATATCCTTTTAAATAAACTTCTAAGTATCCATACTCCATTAGTTTTTCAAACCCAGCATATGTAAATCCTTCTACACCGATTTCATTTAGTCCGTCAACTAATTTAGTGAAATGATGATACATATAGTCTCCATCTATAAGATATCCTCTTACTTCTATATATTGTCCATATATAGTAGGATCAGTTTCATCTAGTGCTAATAGTTCTTGGATTGTCATGGGTTGTGCAACCAAGCCTATTTCATTTTCCCTAGAAATAATATCTATAATTTCAATTCCATCATTTTCAAAACTTAGCATAACTTGATTTTCTACTAATTGTCTTTTGGCATTGATTAAAACTCTGTCGCCGATTTGTAATTGATAATCATATTGGGCGTAGACTATGCCAGTATCATCTTTTAACATCATCATTCCCATATCAGAAGTTGATATTACGATGACATCTAATTGATAATAAGCTCCTGTTTGTCCTTCGAGTAAATCTAAGACTGTGTCAACAATAATCGGTTTAACTAAAACACTTATGCTAAAGGTCTCAGATACAAGCGGATTAATCGCACTTGTTAGTGTTATTTCAAATTCAACAATTGTATCTTGTTCTACATCTAAAAAGGCATGTGTTTCCATATCAAAATAAACTGCATTATCTCCTATAGCTTGATATGTAAGGCCTACAAATCCTAGTGGATCTGCAGAAGGTAATTCAAATAAACTTCCTTCTTTATAATATGGTTCAAAAGCAAATGCAATAATTAAATCTTTTATGATATTCACTTTTTCTAATTCTGTTAAAGGATTCGCTTCTATATCAACAATGCTTATTTGATATTGACCATCTTTATAAACCAATACATATGTAACATCAACTCTATCTAAGTTAAGTGTATCAAGTTCACTAATTCTGTCATCTAAAAATGAAGGTCCATAAATTGGTGTTCCTTCAAAAATTGTTATGTCAATAAGTGAGAATTGATCATCTTCTTTAACCAAAATACCTTCTGCTTCATATAAATCATTAATTAAATATTGAGAAGCTACATTAAGCATAGCAACTTCTGCTAGTGTTAATGTTTGTGGTACTTTTTCTACTTGATCATTTAAATCAACAACTAGATTTGATACATTTGTTATATATGCGATATTGCCATCAAAAGCTAATTCACCATCTAATGATACCAAATCATTAATATCAATAGTTGTATGTGAAGCATCTATATATACATATCCTGTTTCATCATATATATAGAACCCAGGATATAATGCTGCATTTTTGGCATAAACAATGCCACTTATACTAACGCTTGTATTTTCTATTTGATTTATCAAAACAGCAATTGATGTTGGATCAGTCGCATCTATCCATTTTGCATAAAGTATTAAATCTTCAGCTGGCATTTTATCAAATACAAATGCATTTTCATACATATCATCTAAATACCAACCATCAAATATATAATTAGTCTTTGTTGGAACTTCTGGTTCAACAATCGTTTCCTTATAAAAATTATCTTCGTCTTGAACTAGAGATCCTCCAACTTCTTCATATGTAATACTATAAGATGTTGGCGTCCATTTTGCGTAAATCATTGTATATCCCGCTGGCATCGTAGTTTTATCAAAAACAACTTCATATGTGTTTGACATAAACCAATCAACAAACGTATATCCAACTTTAAAAGGAGTAGGCAATGTAATATCTTGATCTGTTAGTGCTAATAAATCAGTTAAACTATTCCCACCTGCTGTATCAAATGCTATCGTTGATTGAATAGCACTCCATTTTGCATATAATGTTGTATCCGTATTAGGAAGTGTTGTATCATCAAAACTTATGGTTAATTCTACATCTTTATACCATCCATCAAATTCATAACCAACTTTAGTTGGATCGGATGGATGAACAATAGTTTGTTCATAATATCCTGTCAATGGCAATACTGCAGTCCCTGAATTCGAATCATAAGATATTGTAACTTCGTTTCTAACATAATACAGTTCAATTGTAGAAGATCCATCTGCATTAACAACAACTGTAGTATTCGCTGGGTAACTTGATTCATAAGTAAATCCTAAAATACTTTGAGGTACATGTGTATAAGTTGAACCAGTAAGTTGCGACTCAGTTATAGTATTATCCAAGTCATAGCTAAATAATTCTAAAACTTCAAGATATATTTCTATACTTACTTCAACTAATGCTGGTGTCCATTTTGCATACAGTGTTATACCATTTAAAGGCATTGTATCGATTGTATATAAAATCGTTAAAGCAACATCTTCGTACCATCCATCAAATTCATATCCTTGTTTTGTTGGATTTGTTACTGCTGGAATAGTTTCTTGATATCCTAAACTAATATCCGCAATAGCACTTCCTTCATTTGTTTCAAAACTCATCGTATAAACAATAGGATCCCATTTCGCATATAATGTTAAGTTTTGTGCTGGCATCGCTGTAAATGTATATGAAGTCGTTAACGCTTGATCAGTATACCATCCACCAAATGAATATCCATCTTTAGTTGGTGCGATAGGTTGAGTGATGATGTCTTCAAAATCAGCTGTAAGATTTGCTACTACAGATCCACCATTAGCTTCAAATGTTATGGTAAATGATTGTACATTCCATTTTGCATATACTGTTATATCCTGTGTTGGCATTGTTGTAAATGTATAAGGTGTTGCTAATGCTTGATCAGCATACCATCCATCAAATGAATATCCTTCTTTTGTTGGTGCATTAGGTGCAATAATTGTTGTTCCTGCTTCTTGATTATATGCTGCAACTTGACTACCACCGTTACTATTGAAAGTTATGGTTGTAATTTCAGCCCATTTGGCATACAAAGTTAAATTATTAGCAGGCATATTAGCAAATGTATAAGGTGTAGTTAATGTATTATTCGTAAACCACCCTTTAAAAATATATCCTTCTTTTGTTGGAGCAGTTGGAGCAGTTATTGTAACACCTGGAGCAAGATTGATTGGTGAAACTGCACTACCTCCATTGCTTTCAAAGGTTATTGTAAAAGTTTCTTGTTCGTCTGCTACCCATTTTGCGTAAAGAGTTGGATTCTGATTTGTAAGTAATCCTGTAATTGTGAAAGGCACAGTCAAGGCTTCATCAAAATACCATCCATCAAATTGAAATCCTTCTTTAACCGGATTAGGAAGATCAATAGTTGTCGTGTCTGCATCTATAATAACTTCACTAATTTCGTTTCCCCCGTTTGAATTGAAATTGATTGTAACTTTTTCGGTACCTGTACATGCGGCAAGTGCTAACAAAAAAAACAAAAAAGCACAAATGCCAATAATTTTTCGCATAAAATTTCCTCCACTTTTTTGAGCTGATTGTAACAAAAACAGAAAAGAGAGTTCTCTTTTCTGTGAAGTTACGTATAGATGATGTTTATCGCTCTTTACTATATTTTACAATATAACAAAAATATATACAATATAAATTTTACAAAAAGAAATAAGACTTTATAAATAATCAAAAATATCGATTTAAAATAAGATTATTCCTATAAGCCATATAACTGATAATTGTTTTGGACAAGTTGAAAAATTAAAGCAATTGCCATGATAATCATAAATCCAGATAACGAATAAATGACTAATGGATAACTTTTATTATAATCAACAATGTGTTTAATTAAAATTCCTAAAAAAGCCCATAAGAAAACTAAACCAAAAATAAGATCTTTCATATATAAAACAGTTGATATGCCTATAATAGCGGCTACCCCTAAAATAACAATTAAAATAATTTCTGGTTTGATACCAAACCCATTAAAGTCATGTTTAACTAATAAAATTGTGATATTTGCAATCAGTGCTACAGAAATCCAAGCAGTATAAAGACTAAATGGTGTTTTAATTACATTAAAACTATTAGGTATAAGTAGATATCCATATATCAAAGTTGCTAATAATAAAATCATTGCTATTGTTGATAAAAATATAAAATCATAATGCCACATAAATAGCCATAAGATATTTAAAAAACTTGAAATGATAAATACAAGCATTAAAGGTTCTTGAAATGTATCTACAATTTCTTGTTGGCTTGTAAATAACGTTTGAAAAACATAAAGTCCTAAAAATAAATAAATAACTGCCCAAATAGCAAAAGTTATACCTGCAGGCGTAAACAATGTTGGGTAAGCGTCAGATATTGCGCCTGTAGTTCTTTGATTTAGTGGGAGCTTATTAGCAAGATAGTTGACAGTAAGCATACCCACATACAACACACCTACTAAAATTTTTAAAATGATAATACTCATCCTTAATTTCACTTCCCTTATGTTATCTATTAGATTTATCTTTAAATAATATATTGCTATTCATAATCGGTAATATATACGGTGGTACACTCGCATTTGCAGTAACGGTTGTCACCAATGCTCTTATGTATGGATATAAGACTGAAGTTGCATGACTTTTTGCAATTTTATAAAATTTATCTGTTTCCCAATCTGTGAAAATAAATTTACCAGAGACTTGTACATCCATAAAAAATGGGATGTTATTTTCCGGATGATCAAAAGAAATAGATAAAGACATAATGAATGTTTGATCATCTATTTTAGTTATTTCTCTATCGAATTTAGGCGTCATTTTTATTTTAGGATTTGCTTTAAAATCAAAACTCTTATTTGCAATAAAAGATATTTTATCTACCGTATATCCGAGTAATCTTATTTGTATATTTTGTTTTTGATCCATAATTTTTCTCCTCTATGATTATATATTTATCATATCATATATTTACTCATTTAAATAATTAACAATCTGTTGGATGACATCATTGTTGTCTAAAAATTCATTATGCGCTTCATGCTCTACAATAAAAAGACTTGGAGTTATTTTAAAAGAAGTCGAAAGCTTTAAAGAGAGCTCAATTGGTATGGTTTGATCACTTTGTGATGCAATAATTAATGGTTTAATTTCACATTGGTGAGCATAAGTATATGAAGGGAATTCTTCAACTATTAAATGTTTTCCCAATCCCGTAAATATTGGCACTCTTGAATTAAATAAATCTGTAATACTTGAATATGGAGCAATCAATATAAGCCCTTCTACATCTTTAATTGATGATAAATATGTTGCTACACCTGTACCAATAGAGTATCCATATATATAAATTTCCAACTCATTGACATAATCCAAAGATGTAATGTAATCATAGACGACTTCAGCCATTCGAGTTATTGATTCATCATTGGTTTTTCCTTCACTTAACCCATAACCTGGATAGTCAATCATGATAAAATTATACCCTTGAATATGTGCAAAAAATTCTGATTGATGATATGCGTAAAAAGTTTGTGCAGAAGATTCTCCATTTCCACCAAAGTAAATAATAGTGGGTTGAAATTCATCTTGATTAACAAATCCAAACCCTTGATATGTTAAATGATCATCATCTATCTTAAATGTCTCATATATATCTAATTCTATCAGTTTTTCATATGCAAATGTACTATGATTTGGATGATAAAGAATTATAGGCTGTATAAGTATAGTGATGAGTAAAATTAAGATAGTAAAACAAGTCATTAATATTGATATAAATCTTATTTTTTGATTTTTAAATTGGATTGCAAAATAATTATTTTTCTGTATACCTTGTTTTTTTCTATATCTTTTTGTTAGTAAATACATGGCACAAAAAATTAACGATATGCTCATCCAAATAAATGTATCTAAAAAAATGATTAAGTAAAGTGGTGCACTAAAACTCTGATCATATCCTATAAAACTTAAATGAATTTGATAGCCAAGATATAAAAAACTAATTACCCACAAAAATAGACATACATATTCTAATAAAACAAGATGCTTTTTGATTCTATTCATAATTGAATCCTAGTATCAAATCAATCGGATGTCCTTTTGAATCTTTGATGGGTTCAAACATTTCTTTTATTTTTTTGATATCAACATGCTTATATGAACTTGGATTCCAATAAAATTTATTATCTTTGTCCACTAAAAGAGACCTAACTCCTTCTTTAAAGTCTTTTGTTCTAACTGCCAGTAAACTTAGATCATGTTCCATCTTTAAACAAGATTTTAAATTTTTATTTTTCCCTCGGTTTAACAACTCTAAAGTGATATTTAACGCTGTTGGAGATAGTTCTAACAATCTATTTTTTATATCATTAGCATACATATCATTCATTGGTATTTGCTCTATCATATCTTTAATTGTATGATGAGAAAATATTTGATTAATATGTGTTTCATGCTTTTCAATTTCTGATTTATGCTCATCAATTTCATTATATGTTTCAAATATATGTTTTAATTGATACGTAATTTCATCTTTTATCCACTTCTTTTTATAAAGAATATCTACAATAATATGCCAATTAGATGCTTTAATATAATATTTAGCGATACTTAAATATATTAAATCTTTATCATTAAGAGTTTGACCTAATAAGCCGATATATCTTCCTATATGATTGGGTAGTTTATTTAAAAAATATGAAGCTCCTACATCTGGGAAAAATCCAATTTGTGTTTCAGGCATTCCAAACTTTGTATTTTCTGAAGTGATAAAAAATGTTGAACCTATCGCTAATCCAACGCCTCCACCAAATATATATCCATTCACATATGTAATAATTGGCTTAGGATATGTATGGATCATATAATCCATTGCATATTGATTAGACAAATATGTAGAAACATTATCTATATCATCAATAATTGCATATTGATATAATTTTTTAACATCTCCACCAGCACAAAATGCTTTATCATGTAAAGACGATATATAAATCATGTATATATTAGAATCATTCTTCCATAATAATAAAGCTTTTTTTATCTCATTAATCATGGTAAAGGAAAGAGCATTTAATGCTTTAATTCGATTAAGTTTTATTATGCCTATATGATTGATTTCTTCTATCATTACTTCTTGATCATTTTTCATAAATACCTCCTTTACTTCTATATATATCTTATCATAAATTTTCATGCTTATGCTGCATATCAACAAAAAGGTAGTACTCTAAAGATAAGAGATACTACCTACAATCATTTATAACACATATATCTAGTTGTTTATATCTTTATATGCTAAATTATCTTTGGCTTTATACATTTGTTCATCTGCTCTTTTTACTAAATCTTTAGGTTTTATATCAAACTCTTCGTTATACGTTGCAGACCCAAATGATATGCCAATTGGATAAGATCTCTGATCATTATATGCTTTTAATTTCTCAATAAATATGTTCGCTTTCTTATGATATGCTTCATCAGAAATATTATTTAAAAGACAGCTAAATTCATCTCCACCAATTCGATAGCATACACCTTGTTCTCCGAATACAGAATTAATAATGTGATAACCATCTATAAGTATTTGATCACCTTCATAATGTCCAAATTTATCATTAATTGTTTTCAAATCATCAAAATCAAAATATACGATGCGTAATTGTTTTTTCAAACTTTCTACACTAAAGATGTGATCTAAATCTTCTTCAAATGCATGTCTATTTTTACCAGATGTTAGTCGATCAATATAAACTAATTCTTCTAACATCTCACTTTTCAATCTAAATTTCATATTAATATTAAGTACATAGATATATCGACCTAACAACATAAATATAAAGAATAACGCAATCCATTGAACATAGATAGAAATGATATCAAAATCCTTGCTAGAAAAAGCTACGATTTCAAGAATAATAATAGCGGCTAGAACTCCAAAATAGAATAAAAATCTTTTTGCAACCTTCTTTTCTGGGTATTTTTTTATCTCATATACTAATAAAATAATTGTTATCAATATAGTAATTGCTATCGATAGTTGAGTTACGACAACGGATACAAAGAAAGCTACTAAACCTAATGCTTGTAATACAATAATTGCTATAAATTGAACTATAAAATATATGGTGACAAACAAATATAGATTTTCATATCTTTTTAAAACATGTCTTTTTACATAAACACCCATTGGAATCGGCAAGATAGCTAGCATTATATAGGCAGTTGCTCCATGAATATATTGACTATCTACTAAGAATTGTAAGGTTCTTGATTCAGCAATCATCCAAATAGCTAGTGTAATACCAAACAATCCTATATAAACTACATCATTATTTTTAATCTTGTCCACAAATAGACTTAAAATAGAAAACAAAATCCCCATGAAAAGTGTAATTAAACCAATTAATAATCTTCCGCCAAAATTTTGCAGAATATAAACATTTAAATCATTTACTGCTCCATAGAAAATTTCGTTTGTTAGTCCACTCATAGAAGTGAATGGTGAATGCAATGTAACAGTTAAAGTAGAGCCTTCAGAGTTTTCTGGCACTTCTATAACGTGCCATAAACTTGCATATGGTGTACCTTTGTTTTCATCTCTTAAATCATATGAATATATTGTATTTCCATCAAGAGAAACTATAACGTCTTGTAAAGATCCACGAATTAAAATATGTTGTTGCTCTTCAAAATCATTTGGTAGTGTAACTGAAATGCTTTGAACTTCATTTTTATCTAAATTAAAATCATTAGGTAAATCAAAAATCAACCCACTTTCGATATCTGTCCAATTTTCATTGAGTGGTTGAGCGTTAGACAACAATAAACGTGTTTGTTGAAAAGTAAAAATGCTTGATAATATGATAAATAATATCAGAATAGCAACAAGTACAATAAGCGTACTATACTTTTTTATGTTTTTCATCAACGCCTCCTGTTTTTGTTATGCTTTAATAAAATTATATTAATTTTTATACATTAAGTCAATAAAATATTTACTAGCAACAGTCCTTAAAAGAATCATAAAATAAAAGAAGATCCCGTCGAAAGGACAGGATCCATGAATAATTTTGCCATCATACAAGAATTAGCACCCTTTTCCTTTTCTGGGGGGGAGTTAAAAAAGAATGGGTTGCTGAAGGATCAGTAAGCTTGTCTTTCCCCTTCTCTATATGGCGCTTTAATTATACCATGCAAATCTATCGATTTCTAGTCACTTGAAATGATTTTGAAGTATTTTGTAATTATCTAGGCTAATTCATCTTAAGCATTCCTTTGTTTTTGTTGATAACAAGCTATTTATATTTGAATTTATTTTACCATAATTAAAAAAATTAAATTATTAAGATTTTATTACAAATCACTTACAATTCTATCAAATTTAGATATTTTAATAAAATCTCAATATATAGTTTACTTTTCTTGACATATGCTTTAAAATAGATGTATCAGGAGATGGAGGATTGATATTATGCCAAGAAGAATTACAGATGTTTGTATCGCATGCGGCGCATGTGTAGCAGAGTGTCCTGTTGATTGTATCTCAGAAGGCGACGACATCTACGTTATCGACGAAGACGTTTGCATTGATTGTGGTGCTTGCCAAGAAGTATGTCCAACAGACGCTATTATTGAAGTATAATTATGAATAAAAAAAGAGCACTTACCTTTAAAGTGTTCTTTTTTTTAGTTCTATGAAAATGTTTGTGGTATAAGATATGCTATGAAATAGGT
>SWCB01012200.1_pt2 | contig 10258 bp, 11 predicted proteins | sample 4692901 | NCBI WGS metagenome assembly SWCB01 (sample SAMN10267276, study PRJNA491770) | bioreactor metagenome | isolation source: DHS bioreactor inoculated with subseafloor sediment | place: Japan: off Shimokita Peninsula | collected 2006-08
TCAACCAAAGCGATTTGCCCTTTGGGACGATTCTCCTTTTTCGACCTGCCTAGCACCTCCACCCGGTTGTCCTGCTCAAGCACGGCAAACGCCCGAAAGAATTCGGTCCGGTTCATCCCGATTTCAGCTACCAGGTCGGTTCTGCTCCCCTCGAACACACCACCAACGGACGTGAGATGGGCGACGATGCGGTCGGCCTGCTGCTCGGCCACGCCAGCGACGGCGACGACCCGCAGCCCGCCCTTCGGGTCGTAGTTTTCGAGGGACACGTCCCCTGCAATCTCTTCCGCCCCTGGAATGTCCAGGTACTCCACGTCACAGGTAGCGACGTCTTCAATGCGGAGTGCGAACTCCGGGACGGTCTCACCCAACTCACGATCTTTCTCGTGGGTGACCCGCTTGTCTTCGTCCTTGTCGCCCGTGACGACAAACACGGCCTGGCACTCATCGTAGATGGCGCTCGAACCCCGCCCCAATTCCTTCCGGGCCTTCTTGCCGTCGAACTTTCCGGCGTGATGGATAAGCAGGACGGTACACCCCGTAGCTTCGGACGCCATCGACAGGATACGCATGAAATCCCTCATCGAACTCGAATTCTCTTCCACGCCGGGGGTGATGCCCTTGAGGGCGTCGATTGTTGCGATTGATGCCCCGTGCATCGCCTCGACGTAGTGCTGAACGGCATCGGGGGTCGTGAGATTCACCTCGGGGTACACTGCGACGTGGAGCAGATCACGGGTCTCTTCTCTGCCGACGCCAAAGGCAGCAGCTATACGCTGCACCCGACGCTTGGTCTCCTTGCGTCCCTGCTCGTAATCGAAGTGGACCCAAACACCCCGTCGAACCCGGTACTTGCCCCATGCGGGTCGACCGAGCGCAACGGACATCCCGAGCGACATGCACAGGATCGTCTTGCCCACGTACCCTTGCCCGAACACTCCGACTGGAGGACCAGCGCCTATCCCGAGGTCCGGCACGACCAAGTTCTCGTTCGCGGGCTCCGGTGTCCCATCCCGGCCACCACCACCTGCAGGGTGATGGTTCGTCCCAGAATTGGTTCCCCCGTCCCAATTCACGATATCGGGAGAGATGCGTGGGACGGACGAGACAGCGGCGCCATGGGATGGCATCGAGGATCTCGTTCGAGACAGCCTGTTGACGCTGAGCGGGGTGTACGAGCGTCGGCCTGACGGATCGCTGCAGTTCAGCGGAAGGCGGCCCGCCGGCGGTTGGCACGGTCACGGGTGGTTGAGCAAGACCATCACGGTGTTGGTCGGTGGCACACCACGAAAGGTCTTGTTGCACAAACATCGGTGGCTTCTGGTGGGGACGACGACGACGTGCCACAGCCGGCCCCCGGACGATCCTCGACTACTTCGCTTCTGCACGCTCATCGTGGTGCTCCGGGTCTGGGCGTTCATCAACTCGATGGTGGGCTTTCACAGCCGGACGGAGGTGCTGCCGGACCTGGGCGAGGGGCATGCGGGCTCGGACCGCAGCGTGCAGCGGTGGACGGGGCGTATGCTCGCGTCGGCGCTCGAGATTCAGCAGGCGATACGCGCGGCGATTCTCAGCATGAGAAGAAGTGAGCCTCGGCCAGAGGAAGATTGGTTTCGAGGAGGTTTATCCCCGCCACCACGGGTTGCGGGACGCTGCTGGACGTCCCCCACACAGCATCAGACTCTCTGGCGTGCTTTCGCTATGCTCTTCGTTGGCGCGAAGGAGCTTGGCACCGACGTTTCGCTTCTCCTGGCCGAGGCTCGAAGGAGGTTGCACACACAAGACGACAGCTTACCGATCTGAGCGCTCACAGGTGACCTCCTGGGAGCGGAAGCTACCAGAGCGGCTCGAGCCCGGCCAGCAATCGGCGCATAACGATCCCACAGAGTGCGACGTCGTCCCACGAGACGATCGCTTGCAGGCTCGCATTCGTCCGGCACGTGGTGGCCGGGAAAGGAGCCGACATGAGCAAGCACGACGACCCGGAGCTGGCCGTGGCGCTGATGCGCTACGAGATCATCGGCAGATACCTGGCCCTGGACCCTCCCCGGGGCAGCAAACGCAAGGTCCTCGAGCAGATCGCGTCGCAGACGTTCACGGGTCCCGAGGGGCAGCCGTTTCAGGTCAAGACCGAGACGCTGCGCTCCTGGATCCGGCGATACAAGCGAGAGGGGCTCAAGGGGCTGATGGACAAGCCCCGGTCCAAGCGCGGCGTCACAGTGCTCGACGACGGGCAGCGTGCGCTCGTGTGCCAACTCAAGCGCGACGTTCCGGAACGCTCGCTCGAGCGCATCATCGAGATAGCGGAAGAGGCGAAGCTCATCGCTCCCGGCGTGCTCAAGAGAAGCACGGTCCACCGGGTTCTACAGGTCGAGGGCATCAGCGCGCTCAAAGGGCAGGTTCCCGATACGCAGGACCTCGACCGCTTCGAGGCCGCCCATCCCAACGACCTGTGGCAGAGCGATCTGCTGACCGGCCCGTACTTGCCCGACCCCGACCGGCCGGGCAAAACGCGGCGAGCGGACCTTTTCGCGTTTCTCGACTCATGTTGAGCACATGGTCATGGAGTGCTGGGGGCCTCTGATCTGCTGGGCCACCGGCATGCACGACGGTCTGGCTCCACATGACTACGACGGCGAGGATCGTGACCGCGCCACTCTCGGCGCTTCCAAACGGAGGTCTCGATGCTCTCTACTCTGTTCCCTCGGGCCCATGCCCGCTACACCAATGTGCCCACCTTGGGCTCCTGTCTGGAAGGTCTCTGCACCTGGCTTGAGGACCGCGGTTACCCGCGCTGGAGTATCCAGCAGCGAATGCGGGCCGCCGCGTCGTTGGCCGACGCTCTCCATCGGGACGGAGTGCGCTCTTTGGGGGAGCTGACAGCCGCTTCGCTGCGCTCGTACGCCCCTCCTCCGAGAAAATCCGGCTCACCGGCTCGCGGTGCACTGGTTCGCTCTCTCGCACAGTACCTTGAGGAGCGCGGTGAGCTGGCGCCGTCGCAGCTGACCCCTGTGCAGCGTCGAGTCGCGGACTACGTGCGGTATCTCGACCGGGTCCGAGGTCTCTCTGCTGGGACGATCACGATGCACGCCGCGACGGTCACCAAGTTCCTGCTCTTCATTGACTACGACGCCTGTCAGCGGGGACTCCACCAACTTCGAGGCACCGATGTCGAAGCGTTCGTCGTGAAGACCGGCGAACGTGTGGGCCGAGGTCGGCTTGTGAGCGTTACGACGGCACTGCGTGCGTTTCTGCGACACCTTACCTCCACAGGCGAAGGCCCTGCCGGTCTCGACGCACAAGTCGCATCGCCGCGCATCTATCGCGGCGAGCGTCTCCCCCGCACTTTGGAGTGGGATACGGTTCTCGCATTCCTGCAGTCGATAGACCGTACGACGCCCAAGGGTCGACGTGATTACGCGGTATTTCTGCTCATCGCCACCTACGGTCTACGCGCCAGCGAGGTTCGTGCACTCAGCCTCGACTCCGTGAACTGGCGGACTCGGGAGATCCGCGTTCCCCGACCCAAGGTCGGTACGCCCTTGCTGCTGCCGTTAACCGACGAGGTCGCAACCGCGCTGTACGACTACTTGCACAACGACCGAGGGGCAACGCCAGATCGGCACCTGTTTCTCCGGGTCGAGGTGCCTCTCGGCCCGCTCGGGCGTGGCGCTGTCGGGGACGCATTTCGTACCTGGGCGCGGCGTGCTGGCATACTCCTTCCTACGCGCGGCGGCCCTCACACTTTGCGACACGCTTTGGCTCTTCGGCTGCTCCGCGAGGGAGTTGCGCTCAAGTCGATCGGCGAAATCCTGGGACATCGCAGCGTAGAGAGCACTGGTCTCTACCTGCGCCTCGACCTAAACGACCTGCGCGACGTGGCGCTTCCACTGCCCGCTACTGGACAAGAGGAGCAGGTGGAGCCATGAGCACAAGCGACAAGCTCACGTCCCCCATCGGCACGGTGATCGCACGCTATGTCGCGTTCAAGCGGGCCTTGGGGTTGCAGTACGACTGTCAGTGCCAGGTACTGAAGCGCTTCGATCGCTTCCTTGCCGAACTCCCTGCTGAGGATTTAACCTCGGAGTCCTTTGCCGCGTGGTGCGCTTCGATGGAGCACCAGGCGGCCGGCGGACGACGTCTGCGCCTGCGCCTCGTCCATGGGCTGTGTCTGTACCGACGTCGAAGCGAGCCGACCTGCTTCGTCCCGGACCCCAGTCAGTTTCCACCGCCTCGGCCGCCATCCCCACCGCACATCTTTTCCGAAGAGGAGATCCTGCGATTGCTCTGCGCGGCGGACGAGCTGTGTCCGTACAAGTGTTCACCGCTGTACCCGCAGGTTGCGCGGCTCGCTGTGGTGTTGCTCTACACGGCCGGTCTACGCCGCGGCGAGCTCGTACGTCTCACCCTTGGCGACTACGACTCTGCGGAGCGCACCCTGTTCATCCACGACACGAAGTTCCACAAGTCGCGCATCGTCCCCCTCTCACCCGACGCCGTGCGGGAGATCGAGCGCTATCTCGAGACCCGTCGAGGTGTCGGCATCCCTCAGGACGTCGCCGCGCCCTTGTTGGTGCAGCGACAACGCGGCTTCAGCGCCTACCAGGGCAACGGGCTGCGCGTGTTGATGCGGCGACTCTTCAAGGCAGCCGGCATTCTCACTGTCGCCGGTCGCCTGCCGCGGACCCACGACCTGCGCTTCACCTTCGCCGTCCATGCATTATCGCGTTGGTACCGTACAGGCGCCGATGTCCAGTCGAGGCTCCCGGCGCTTGCCAACTTCATGGGCCACGCATCCGTCGTGTCCACTCAATACTACCTCCCCTTCCTTGACACCGTTGCGCAGTCCGCAAGCGATAGATTCGACAGGCATTGCGAGCGCTTTCTAATGCTCATGCCTGACGAGCGAGGTGGCCAATGACACCGCACCCATCCTCCAACACCCTGGCCCGTGCCTTGCGATTGTTCTTCGCGGATCACATGCCCGTGGCGCGTGGGCTCAGCCCGCATACCGTCCACAGCTATCGCGACGCCTTCGCGCTGCTCCTGAGGTTCCTCGCTGCGCGCCGAGGACTACACGTGGTCGACCTCGACATCCGCGACATCGACCCCGAAGGTGTGCTTGAGTTTCTCAACGACCTCGAAATTGTTCGCGGAAACTGCGCCAGAACGCGGAACGCCCGCCTTGCGGCAATCCACGCCTTCGCTACGTTCCTTGCCGGTCGACACCCTGAACACATCGAAACGTGTCAGCGTCTGCTCGCGGTACCTTTCAAGCGAGCCCCTTCGCGCGTTGTCGAGTACCTCGAGGCCGACGAGATCGGCGCGATGATCGACTCTACCGATCGTAGGACACGCGATGGTCGTCGAGACCATGCGCTGCTGCTCGTGATGTTCAACACGGGCGCTCGCGTACAAGAGACCCTCGACATCAGGCCACGGGATCTCCAACTCGCTAAGCCGCACCATGCGCGTCTCTTCGGCAAAGGTCGCAAAGAGCGTATCTGCCCGCTGTGGCCTCGGACCGCCAACGCGCTGCAGGCACTTCTCACGGAGTCCGGTCTCGACCTCGCAGGCTGCGACCCAATCTTCCGAAATCGCTGCGGATACCCACTCACTCGTTTCGGCGTGCGCTACCTCCTGCGGAAGTACGCAACGCGCGCGCAGCAGACTGCGCCCGGCATCGCTCGCAAGCGCATACACCCGCACGCAATCCGTCACAGTTGCGCTGTTCATCTACTCCAATCCGGGGTTGACCTCGTCACGATCGGCCACTGGCTGGGTCACGCGAGCGTCGAGACGACCAATCGCTATACCTCTGTAGACCTGGAGACCAAGCGCGCCGCCCTCACGAAGGCTGGGCCGGTCATCGGGAATAGTCCGGAACTGACGGCGTGGCGCTCAGACGCGTCGATCCTCACATGGTTGGAAAGCCTTTGACTGAGGCCCCGTTATGTGACGTCGCAGAACCATAATGAACGCAAATCACTGCTTCTCACGTCCCAGACTCAACATGACCATGTGCTCAACATGAGTCGAGTCATGTGAAGCTCAACATGACTCGACGACCACAGCCGCCTCGTGCTCGATGGCCGCTTCAGCTTCCGCGACAACCTACCCGCCCTCGAGTTGGTGTTCCGTCGTGCGATACAGAAGTACGGAATCCCATTCAAGGTCTACTACGACAACGGCCAAGTCTACCGCTCGCAGCACATGCGCTACATCGTTGCGTCGCTCGATTGTCGCGGCATCGTGTACACGCGCGCCTATCGGCCCATGGGACACGGCAAGATCGAGGCCCTGAATCGACTGATACGCAGGGCCTTTCTGGCCGAGGTCAGGAAGAGTTCGATTCGCACCATCGATGAGCTCAATGAGGCTTTCCGTGCTTGGGTCGAGCTCAAGTACAACCGCGCGCGGCATAGCGAGACCGACCAGCCTCCCATCGAGCGCTGGCGCGCTGGTGTTGCCCGCGTCCGATACGCAGAGGAAGAAAAGGTCCGACAAGCATTCCTGTGGAGCGAGACCCGCATGCCCGACAAGACCGGTGTCCTGTCGTTGCTCGGTACTCGCTATCAGGTCGGGCCCAAGCTCGCCCGTAAACGCGTTCATGTGCGCTTCGACCCCGAAGCGATGCACGAAATCGAGGTCTGGCACGCCGGTCAGTTCGCCGAGCGCGTCCGCCCCCTCGAGATCAGCCCGTGGCGTCGACCCACCACCAAGGCCGAGGACACCACCACATCGACAGGCAAGGACGACACGTCACCACCCGCCGTCGACTGGCTCGGGCACCTCGTGAGCAAGCATCGTGTGGTGCTGGGCACGCGCGAGCTGCAATCCCCGGCCGCACACGCCGTCGAGCGTCGCCGACTCGCCGATGACGCCATCGTCAACCTGCTCGTCGACTTGCTCGACGCGGACGTCTTCGATGAGCCAACCGTACGCGCATATCTCGAACGCTTCGGCCCGTTCGACCCCCAGCGCGCCGCCCGCACCCTCGCCACCCTCGAATCGGCCGGCGAGCCCAAGGACCAACACGTCAGCTTCTATCTCGACGCGATTCGCGACCAGCAAAAGGACCCCTCGCCATGACCGCAAACGCCACGAAAAAGCAGATGCGGCGACTGCGCAGCCACTTCGCCTTCACCAAGGTCCCCTTCAATAAGTTCATGTGGGCAGCAAACATGTTCGACTCCATCGGGCAGCGCGAGCTCAACCACGGACTGCAGATGTGGACCGAGGTCAAAGGCATTTGTCTCGTCGCCGGGCCCAGCGGTGTCGGAAAGAGCATCACCCTGCGCCGCTTCACGTCCGGACTCGACGAGGCGAGGTTTCGCGTCATCGAGTTCGCCTACTTGCCCTCCACCGTCACGGGCTTCTTGCGCTCGCTCAGCCGAAAGCTCGATCTGCCCATGCGACTGCATTCCGCCGACCTGTTCGACGCCGCGCAAGCCTATCTCGCCTCCTTCGAACAGGAACACGGCGCCCACCCGCTCATCGTGCTCGATGACGCCGAGGGCCTGCGCGTGCCCGTGATTGACGCCATTCGCCGATTGACCAGCTACGAGCTCGATTCGCAAGACCGCTTCAGCGTCTTGCTGTCCGGCACGGAGCAACTCGTGAACACCCTGACCGACCCCGTGCTCATCCCGCTTCGTTCCCGCTTCTCCTACTCCTACACCTTGCGGCCGTTCGGTCTGGAGGACACGACCAACTACGTCGCCTACCAGCTGTCGCAAGCAAGCCTCGACCCCAAGCTGTTCTCGGCCGACGCGGTACGCAAGCTCTTCCACGCCTCCCAAGGCCGCCCCCGCAATATCAATCAACTCGCCATTCAGGCACTCATCCAAGCTGCCGTGCACGGTCGCGACACGGTCGATGGCGACTTCATGTCTCACCTCATCGCAACCCATCCCTTGTACCAAACCCACGGAGCCAAACCATGAACTCAGAAACCTGCCTCGTGCCGTCGACCAGAGATATCTGCGCCGATCCAGAGCTCGTCACCTTGGCCACGCTCGACCTGGTCCTGGCCGCAACTCGCAACAGCCTTCAGGCCCATGTCCCCGAGGTCTCCGACCCCTGGGGCGAGGACGAACCGCCCGGCCCCGAAGCCCTCGTCGCCGAACTGATTCTTTGGCAAGTCGCGCACCTTCGGCGCCTGATCGAGCACTACCGCCGATTCAATAAAGCCCGCTACGAGTGTCGCCGCGGCTGGAGGCCATCCGACGACGACATCTTCTGACCTCCGAACTCTCCGAACATCAACCGCCGTCCTCCCCAGCAACACACCTGGGATCCACAAACGGCCTTCATCCCACCTTCGCTACCGGGAACGTAGCTTGGGATGGAAGTGGGAGCGTTGGCTGGGAGCGGACAGTCGGAGAAGGTGAGGTTCTCCGCGTCGGGGATCTCGATGGCTGGTGCTTTCCCGGACTCTCCCGTCCCGGTCCGGGCTTCGGAAGCCGCATCCGCATAGAATGAGGCCGAGGACTCAAGCTCCTCCGCGTCTTCGGTGCTCATGAGCGGCCTCCGACTCCGAAGTTGGTTCGGAACCACCCGAGCACCTGGGAGGCTACGCCGTTGGTTCCAGCCAGGTTGTTGCAATCGAAGGCCACGGCGGCGACGAGGTCCACTGGCGTCCTGTTTGGGCGTACCGAGCACCGGTTGTGCTTGCAGTTGAGCAGATTCCGGTCATCGAGGAACGCAACATCAGAACCGGCCCCACCGCTCCCGCACCCCGGACAGACGGGCTTCTCGGGATCGACGCCGAGTTTCGCCGCCACGTCCCGGATCGGCACCTGGTTGCACATCCGTAGACCTCCTCCGCCGCTGCTCGAAGCTGGGCGCAGCGGCTGTTGCCTTATTTGGGGTTTTCGAATCCCAAGCTTCTCGGCAACCGAGGCTCGCTGTTCATTGGTAAGCAAGCGACGGTAGTGGACCAGGAGAGCCCGCAGATCCTCATGGGATAGCCGTCGCGGATCGGCAGCGCAGTCAAACGTCACACGCCGGTGCAGTTGCTCTTTGACCCCCTTTCTCTTCACGGTCCCCGCAAGCGGCCCGATCCGTTTGGCGTCGAAGACGGCGGTGTCGACGTGGGAGGCCATGCTGTCGTACAGCACGGCCCAGATCGCAAGCAGTTCTTTCACGAGGTCGCGAAGCTCGACAGATTCCGGGATGTCGGCCAGAGCGAACCAGAGTTGCACGCCGTTGCCACTCATCATAAACGCGATCACGTCCTCCGCTCGCTCGATTCCAACCGCCCCCAACGCTTCGACGATCTCGTGGAGAACCTGGAGCGACTGTTCAATCGTCCTGCAAAGCTCATCACGAGTGGCCGAAATGGGGAGGTCGATGGGGTTGCCCATTCGATCCGTGCGTTGGGTATCCAGGTCCAAGTAGAACCCTCGACGGGTCGTGACCCTTGCATCGGTGATCAGTTCCTCGGGCATCACCTGCCACATTCCGGTAGCAAATAGCTCGTCGATTCGGTCCACGAGGCGATTGCCGATGACGTAAACCCCCTGGTGGAGAATGGGTTCCGCTTTCCCCCACCGGTTGGTGCCGATGAGGGCACCGGGCTTTGTGAGATCCGTTGCTTCTTCGACGCTTCTGGCGAAGGCCAGGTAGCTCGGGCACTTGCGGGTCGAGCCTAGGGTTTGGATTGCAAACACCTCACACGGCTCGACGCCCAGCCACGCAAGCTGGCGGCGCAGGTTCGGTTCGTGTTCTTCACGACGGAGTGCAGTGATTCGCTTGAGTGCTTTCGCCAGGCGATTTTCACCAAGATAGTTCGTAGAGAGATGCCCGAGCCCTTCGCCCGGTGTAGACTGTACAGAGTTCATTTGCGACCTCCGTTTTCGCCCCGGTCGTGCCCGCCTGCCCAGCCTGCACGAGTCCGGGGCAAACTGCTTAAGCGGTTGCGGTGTCCGTTACCTGGTCGATTTCTACCCACATGCGTGGAGGGATGTCGGCCAGCGTCTCCAGTCGAATGGCGTGGGTGAGACAGGGCCGGGTTCGTCCGGTCAGCCACCCGCTGACTACCGAGGGTTGAATTCCCAATTCCCCACAAAGGCGGAATTGGGTCCAACCCTGTTCAGCGAGCCATGTCTGGAGCCGCTGGGCTCCGGCGGAAATTCGTCGCATCGCCTATCTCCTTCCGCCACGTCGTCAACGCGACGTGGTCAGTCAGAAGGGCTCACAAGGAGATAATCAACGCGTAGGCGTTCGACGAATTTCTCTTGGAATTTCAGTGGGT